>Ga0213868_10006512_pt1 | contig 10309 bp, 6 predicted proteins | sample PICome_9_FD_160087 | JGI IMG/M metagenome (GOLD analysis project Ga0213868, IMG submission 160087) | Coastal seawater microbial communities near Pivers Island, North Carolina, United States - PICO127 | ecosystem: Environmental > Aquatic > Marine > Coastal | place: USA: North Carolina | collected...
CCCCTCAATTTCGATTCAAACGTCTCGATTTGAATCCTTTCGTTGTGAAAGGGTGATTGAATTCACTAAAGAGAGTAGAAAAAATATAAGCGAGAGGGGTGAAGCTTGATTTTTTTTCCAAATCCAACATCGCCAAAGAGAGAGAGAGAGATGATGTAACGGTCATTTAGTTTTTTTAGCCAAAAGGCCTTTTTTTCAAATCCCCTGGACACGGGATTCAAATCGCAAATCGGCAATGCTTCATATTTTTCAAGTAGATAGAATCTCTGAAGTATCTACTTCCTGTTCTTCGTCGAATATCATGGGTGCTGTTCACGGAGTCTACTTGAAATATGTCGGCCTTTCCGCCATCTCTTACGCTGGGTATACCTATGTTGCAGCATCATCGCCAGAGGCTGCAGAATTTGCAACCATCTCAGGAGGCCTTCGTATGCTACACTCATTCTCTTCTGACAACGGTAACATCCCTGAATTCAAATCATTGACCAAATACGCATTGGCGGCTATATTGAAATATTCGTATTTGTTAAATGGAACGATCGCGTGTTTGTTTAAATTGGAAAAGGGTATGACACTCATTGGGAAAAATAGCAAAACGGGTCAGATTCCTTTTTGGAGTTATGTGTTGTACTTTCCGTTTCATTTGCCTTCTATATTGTACACCCAAATTCATGCTAGGAACGATAGGAAGAAGAAAAAACCAGTTCCCACAGCAAGTGAAGTGCAACCTGGTTGGTGGGTTGGAGGTAGGTTTTTGTATAGGTTCAAGAGTTTTACTTTTAATACTTCTTTCAAAATATAAATGACTTATATCTTATGAATTTGATATCATAGGAATGTATGCCGACGCCCTTGGAAAAGATTGGGGTGGTATCATTGGTAAGTGCGAATATTGTTGTATTTTCGAACGCGGTATCCTTAAACGGATTTCTGTTGACATGTGGATAGCAACCATCTTACCAACATCGCATGTGAATTTCATACACATCCTCAGATCTTACTGTAGAATTTCCAGAAAGATGTATCAATTCGACCAAGTCTTACAAACTGGTAGCTTCATGGGACGGTGTCCCTGCGTCGCCTGAAAAGTTAGAAGAAGCAGCAACTTTTGCTGTAGAAGCCAGAAAAAAGGTGCGTCTTTCAATCTATCTTTTAATTGTATCCACAATATTGGACTCTTGGAATCTGATTCTGTGAATATTTTCATGTGTAAATTCTTCTTTCGCATGAATAAAGGGTGATGTATTAATCCATTGTGCTCACGGTAGAGGAAGAAGCACTACAACTATGTGTGCTGCTTTAGTCAAAGCAGGATTATTCCACACATGGCAAGATGCATTTGAGAAAGGAATCCAACCTCAGAGAAGTGTTTGCAAGCTAAATAAAAGGATGAGAGAGGCATTACAGAAGTGGCAGGATATTTATGTAGACAAGAAAGAGTAGAGAATGTCTGTATTGGATGTACAACAGGGGTAAGTTGGTGCTCTTGCCACCAAAACACATCTGTTTTTTCCCTTTTTCAAAATCCACAAATTCGAACACTATTCAATGCTTTTTAAAGATTAAAATAATTAACTTTTGGATGTCATGACATTATGATAGATATCTTAGCATACATCGCATCTTGTTTCTTTGTTGATGCCATTCATACGACCATGTTAGTCCAATGAATTGTGGCAATTTTCAATTATATGGCCAAGCTAGTCTTATCAATTCAAAAGCAAGTAGGAAGCGGCGTTCGTTGTCCAAATAAAAGCGTGGATGCATTATCTCATATCGAGCTCTTTCAGTTAACTTTCACTACCGAAGAGTAATTTACTTGTGAAGACAGAGGGAATCGATACGTTTTTCTTGTTTCATAGATTACAGTCTCATCGGAACGATGTCATCGACTCCTAGCACACCATCCCCGTCAAAGTTTGGGAGGCTTCGAGCTTCTCTTTCTGATTCGATCAATCGCTCCAGAGGTGGGAGAGATAAATCTCTGGATCTTTCTAGAAACTCAGCAGATGGTTTGAACAGGTCTAGGAGTGGCTTGAATAGATCGAGAAGCGGAATGAACCGTTCTAGAAATGGCATGAATCGCTCTAGGAATGGAACAGATGAATCTCCAGGTAGAATAACGACTAAACTCACTGATAACTCGGATGAAGAGGGTAAGTACGCAAATACATACTTATCGAGTGGTTTCGAGATGTCGAAATGTTTATCAAGCTTACTTCATGTTTACTCATTGTCCTTTGTGTATCAATTTTTTAGTCGAAAGAATTCAGCGGTTCGGATCAAATAGAGAAATGTGGGAAGAAAAAGGTCTGACTAACACTCCTGGAGGCGTAAGTCCTGAGAGAGTATTAACGACCACAAAGAACAAACCGATAACAATAGAAGATGATAAACTTCCACCTTCAAGTAAACTAGGATCACCAGGAGGAGACATTCTACATAAGAAAGGAAATATTGGCAATACAGCTTTACTTAGATCATATGTTGTTGGTCACCCAGAAGATGAACGGAAGAAAATGGATGGATTTCCGAGTCCCTCTTCACAGGATATTGTTGAAAAGATGTTGAAAAAGTTTAAGCAGATTACCAAAAGGCCTTACCCAGCTTGTGTTATATTTACTATATGGGGAACAGATAATATTCACACATATGGTAAAACCATGGCTCAGATTTTTGAGCTACTTGGGGTTAAATATACCGTTGAAGAAGATGAGTTGGAACTTGTGCCTTTAGAACATCTAAGACGGCCACGGATTGATTGTGTTGTTGCATGTTCAGGAGCATTTCGAGACTTATTCATCAACCAAATGACACTTTTGGATAGGGCCATCAAAATGGTTGCAGAGGCGAAAGAAGCTCCGGAGATGAATTTAGTTCGTAAGCATTCATTTCAGCTTACCCAAGAGCTCAACATGTCAATGAGAGAAGCTGCTAGCCGTGTTTTTTCAAATGCGGCTGGCTCGTACGGTGCAAATATCGCAGCTTGGATCAAGAGTAATGAGTGGGAAGGAGAGATTCAGTTACAAAGACAGTATCTAGCAAGAAAATGCTATGTATTCAATTCTGATAAACCTGCTGTGATGGAATATAAAAGTGACTTATTCAGAGCAACCTTACGTAATTGTGAATTAACAGTTCAGGGCATTGACTGCGATGAGCTGTTGAGTATCACTGACGTACCACACTTCTACGATGCCGATCCAACCAAATTAATCCAGTCTCTTCGGTTTGACAATGAAAGACCAGTGTGTCTATTAGTAAAGACAACAAGAAAACACGGTGAAGATGTGCTAACAATATCAGAGTCTATTAGACTGGACGCTATGAGCAAAATCTTATCACCCAATTACTATGAAGACATCCTAAGTCACAATGACGAGGGAGTCAGGACTATTTCGAATTGTATGCGCAACATTCTCGGGTGGTCTGTTACTTCAGGGGAAGTTGACACAATGATTTTTGAAATTGCTTATGGCATATACATGGATGATAATGTCATGCAAAAGAGAATTCGTGAAAAGGATGAAACTTCATTTCGTCATTTATTGGCTACATTCCTTAGGGCTGGAGAAATGCGGTATTGGGATGCCACTCGTGACAAACTTGAGAAATTAAGAGCACTGAAAAAGTTTACGGAGACGTTACAGTGAAGTGTTGATGAATCAGCTGACCTTTATCTGTTTGATTTCATGAACTTATCGTCATTTTATCAGAAGAAAGACAAGTTTTTTAATACACAATATATTTGGGATATTTTTAATAATGCATCTTGAATTCAAAAAACATGTTATTTTGGTCATCGTGATCAAAGAAAAAATAGTGTTGGAGTGAATATTTGAAAGTGGAAAGCCGAGTTATGGGGTACCAGTTCTAATATGTCCAATGAAGTATGATCACGATGGAATATCAGAATTAACTTTATAAACAAGCATAAAACTCGAATGCTAGTTGTAAAATGTAAGTACACTGCATATTGCATACCTGCCCTATTAGGAGTTACTTAGATAATATGGGTACTGAGCCATTTCTCAAGCCGATAAGGATAACCCCAAGTCATTGGATCCCCTTCGCTCCTAGCCACTACCACTAACCATAATTTCAATCTATGTCTCTAGTACACGTAGCTCTAAGTCTATAAGGAAGGGTCAGCGTCAAGTGCTGCAGTGGGCGCTGGAGTAGGTGCTCCACTGGGCGCTGCACTGGGTGGTCCACTGGGTGCTGCAGAAGGCTGACTCGTGATCGCATAGCCCTTTCCTTTTCCGGAACTACCGGAACCCTTTCCTTTTCCGGAACTACCGGAACCCTTTCCTTTTCCGGAACAACCGGAACCCTTTCCTTTTCCAGAAGCCGCCCCATTTGGTGACTTTGAAGCTTTGGTAAGTTTGTTCTTCTTCTTCTTCTTCTTCAAAATTCTGCCTTGTTCAGCATTTACTGTGAATTGAAACAAAAAGGATGAGATGAGAGGAATGAGTGAGGATCATCGATCGTGTTGAGGCAGGAGGAGGAATAAGATGTATGATTGAGTAGCAAGATCTGTGATCTGTGACTCTGACTGAGTGCAAATGACAAACTTACCAGGACCACAGGCAACAAGAAGAAGAAGAATGGTCGATGCGATTAGAAGAGTAGAGCGAAGGAGCATCATGATAGTAACTGAAGCAAGGGAATATGCTGTGTATATCTTTTTATTGTTTATGAGAATGAGAATGAGAATAGTGAGAAGTGAGAATGAGAATAGAGATTTAAGTTCGCGTTGGGAATGCCCATTTTTTTAAGTAATTATTTATAAAACTTACTTGAACTGACGCGAAACTACTAACTAACGCATTACTGAACTGGTCTCGGGTCTCAATTATGTCTGAGATCCTGATGTCTCTCAACTCTCGCCTCTTGAAAGCCAGCGTTTTCGAGTCAAACTTGAAGCCGCAGTCTCAGGTGTACCAGTCCCTGAACAGAACGCGATAATTACAATTGGGACGGTAGCAGAAGAAACTTACATGTTTCTGTATTTGCCTCACTCCTCACTCTTATTACTTCCCAAGGATTGCAGCAATAGTCATATTGTGGAGCTTCCATAAAATCATCAAGTATTTTTCGGAATTAACTCATGGACAGTAGCAATACTGTGACCTTCTTCGAGAAAAGATATGAATCGTTGTAATAGTTTAATCATTTTCCAATTTTTCTCATAAGACGCTTAAACCTATTTATTGGATCCGACAATTTTTTGCTCACGGTTTCCTTACGTTTTCCTTTAGTCATTGCCGATCTTCTCTTCATCATCGCCTTTGTTGATGTGTTCTAATATTAGTATATTTAAAAGTTTCAATCGATGAATGAATATGAGGATATAATTCTACCTACCTGGTATACTCTTTCGCTAATATTCCATTCATCTGTGACAGGATTGGTATAAGGAGAGGATGTTTTGCCGAGCCTCTCCTCATCTAAATTTGTTGATTTGTTTGATGATATTTGTCTTGTCTGTACCGGAGGTAGTTTGGGTTGCCATCCGATCGCAGTATCAGGTTCTTCTTGCATCATATCATCAAAATCATTTAGAAGGCGATCAACTTCATCTTTTTCAACGTTAAAAGCTTCATCCAAATCGGTATGCGCTTGTAGTGATTGCTGAACCACCTTAATGAATCTTCGTCTGGTCATCTTGCATCTGAAGAAAGATTGTAATTTTATCGCTGCGTTTGCTTTTTGAATGTGTATTTGGCAAAGAAGCAAATGGCGTAATTGTCTCGCTTGTGATCCTCGTGTAAGGGATTGTATCACGGTTGCTGCAGCATTCTGTTTTGCCAGGCTTTTCTGTAATGCTACTTTAATAGAACCATGCATCCTAGTAATTGATTGGATTCGAATGGCAGAATGATTTGTTCTTAGAATCACAGCTTCTTGTTGACGAAGAAACCGTATCTTATCATACCAATGCTGCATCATCATGCGAATTATCCGCCGTCGCCAGAGCGTGCAAATTGTTTCAAAGCCAATATACATCGACACCTTCCGTAATATTTGGTATGATTTCATGTTCATGATCCACTTTGTGATTCGATTTACAGAATTTTGTTGACGAATATATTCGATCCAGATCAAGTGTGCTCGCTTTCTTTGAATGTTATCAGCAATATTGGACCATTTGAGAATCCCCTTTCTCAGTCGTTGTTTTCTCTCGGTTCTTCTTCTCGACAAGAAACCTTTTACGACCATTTGTAATCGACTGGCTGAGTCTGACATATGAAGGTAATGCACTCTCTCTATTGATGCCTGTATTTCTCGTTCCCTCTTTGCTTGCGCCCTTCGTTGTTGGATTAGTAATCTCTCCGCTTCTGCCTCTGTCTCTATTTCTTCGGTCAAAGTTGAAAGTAAATCGATATCACCTGAATTCATTGGCACAGACTCAATCCAAGAAAAATATGCAGATGGATGAAGGCTGTCATGCCAATCGTGATCGTAAATAGTTGCGGATAAATTCTCGGACTCATCGAATGTCGTTGTCGAGATTGGTCGATGCGAATCAAGATTGAGATAATGGTCAAGACAACTCTCTTCAGAGTCGAGGAGGACAGTCTCATCCAAAGCCAAGGCGTCTAGTTCTTGTAACAGCTCAGCTTCAATGTCGTGTAAATTCATCTTTGAAATCTAAGTAGTATTTAATTCAGATTTCTAAAACGATATTTGATCAGCAAAGAATTAATTTTTATCAAAGTAGCGTTCAGTGGTTATTGTACACACTGCCAACCTTTAAAAAAACGATTGATTCATGATGTTCAACTAAAAAATTCATCGAAAGTACCTAATCCCATTTGATAAAGCATTGTCAATAAGATTACCTGGAAAATACCCCTGACTGCATGCCCAGCGATAGGCACCTCTGGTCCATCCTTGGGTAGTCTAGCGCCATGTGTGAACATGTAAATATTCGCGGGGGTCACAGCAAGAGTTAAAAGGAATAATCCAGCTGCGCTATCAGATTCAATACCTGCTTGTGTCACGATATTTGGTGAACTTATATATGTAGGAGCAAAAGCATCAATCGCCCCACCAATAAGGAGTCCTACGCCACCTAGAAACTCCGCTACTCCGGTCCATTGCACATGAAATCCTTTACTTCCTGGTAAGTACCAAATTCCCCAAGAACCTTTCGCGGGGTAAATATTCTCATACTCTTCCTGAACTGTAAAATGTGTGACACCTGCAGCAGCATATATTGCACCGAGAAGAGGCCAGGTGTATCTCCAATTCTGCAACCATTCATACTTTGTCGTTGCATCACTGACGATAGAAGATAGTGAAGCAGTTGATACACCAAGAACCGCAAAGATTCCAAAAAATACGGCAGCTTGAAACGATTTATCAAGTGTGTTTATACCAGATGGAGAAGGAAGAGCGCATCCTTCATCTCCAACTCCTTGAATCACAACTGACTCAGCGACAGATGGATTCTTAGCATTGTTTTTGAGAAGATGAATGCATGTGTTCGATTTGATAATTGCGTTAGTTCTTGCAGGGAACGAGAAACTAGACACCCCTGACAAAAGAAAAGTATAGAATATACAGGAAAACTTCATCTTTTGAAGAAACGGATGAATATGATAGAAATGATGATTGTCGTTGTTTGTGTTTTGAAGATTGAAGAAAGAAGAAAAGATTGAAGAGAACCATGTCGGCTAGGGATGGAAAAATCCACTTGATGCGGTTTCTCTCGACTGTTCTCATTTTTCTAAATATTTTATTCTCATTTCTCTTTCGAGGACTTCGAGTCTCTCCGATTCTCTTCCGTGACATCTTCGAAACTCTGTTGACAACAGTCTTCTCTTTTCTTCTTCTCATAATTCTCAAAGTCAATAAAATACACTACACAATTACCTAACGAAACAGAAAACAAAAACCATCATGAGTCTATCAAAGTACATTTTCCCCTCAAGCTCTATCTTCAGTGGATTTGATGATTTCTTCTCTACACCTTTCACAAGGGATTTTGAAGCGGTCCCCTTTCTTTCCAACGTAGTAAGAGACCCCGATATGGTGTTGTGTAAGTCGTCCCCTTGCTATGAGGTCACTGAGAACGACAAGCAATTCCAGCTCTCTGTTGATGTTCCAGGAGTCAAGACGGAAGACATCAACATTGAAATGCAGGATGGCGGTCGCGTTCTATCGATCACTGGAGGAAGAAAGGTGCATAAGACTGAAGAGGATGGAACCAAGACTACATCTGAATCTCGATTTGAGAAGCGCTTCGTCCTTGACCAAAGTGTTGACACGGCTAAGATCACTGCTAACCTACAAGATGGTGTATTGACGATTACAGCTCCCAAGAACCTAGAGTTTCAGAAGGCCTTTAAAGTTCCCATTACCCAAGGTGCTCCAATGCAACTTGAAAACCCACAGGACTCGCCAACTGAAAAGAAGTAAGAAAGAGATATATGCGTAACATAGGTTCTTATAGGAGTGTATACAGGATATGTTTAGGATTAAATAATTGTAATAATAAATAATGATTTTCTCTAGCAGCAATCTGATAGCATATGTAATTAGGATCCGCGGGTTTAATGAATAGGCGACTCCAATGAATAGCTGATGTTAATTTAAAGAATGAATCATACTGCGTCTAATTATTTGAAATTGCCTACGTAATAGAGTTTTGTCATTGAGCTTTTTGTTCCTTTTCACGTTCCTCGTCGTTATCCTTGTTTTCCTTTCTCTTGTCCTCCTGATTGGATGAGTCACTCTTACTACTCTTACCACCAAAAAAGCTCTTGAATGCAGAGCCAGCAGCCTGTGCCAATCGGCCTGAAATACCTAAACCACTCTTTTCAGACTCTGCATCAAATTCCCGGAGAAGTTCTTCTTGTCTAGCTGTAATTTTCTTCGGTATTGTTATCTTCAGATGAACAATCTGGTTACCTTTCTGCTTACCACGATTTAAGTATGGTATACCCTTTCCTCGCATCATGAGCTTGGTATCAATCTGACTTCCCTTTGGAATCTTCATTTCTGCGATCCCTGTCAAAGTCTTTACATCGACAGTCCCACCCAAAATTGCCTGTGTCACACTAATGGGGACTTCCACATGTACATCTGCACCGTCTCTCATGAAATAATCGTCTTCCTCAACGATAACAGTGACCATTAAATCACCTTTAGGCGCCCCAGGATCACCTTCTGCACCCTGTCCAGCGAGTCTTAAGTTCATACCAGTATCAATTCCTGCTGGAATGGTACATTCCACAGTTCTATCTTTCACTTCCATTGCTCCTGTGGATGCATCTCTAATTTGATATCTCACATTCAAATCCTTTTTACATCCAAAGACAGCTTCTTCAAACTTGAGTTTTAAGTGCATTTGTAAGTCAGATCCTCTGCGAGGACCACGTTGTCTTCTTGCCCCACCTCCAAAAAATGCATCAAAGAGATCTTCGGGATCAATCTGTCCACCCGGTCCACCAGAAGAATGAAAGTGAAAACTCCCATTCCCACCACCAAAATCAAAACCTCCAAATGGATTTCCACCACCAAAGGGATTTCCCCCCGCATTTTGAAAACCTGAGTTCGGATCAACTCCAGCATGCCCATATGTATCGTACAATTCACGTTGTTTGTCATCACTTAATACTTCATATGCTTCTGTCACTTCTTTAAATTTATCAGCAGCCTTAGCATCATCTTTATTCGTATCAGGGTGATATTTCTTTGCGAGTTTGAAATATGCCTTTTTGATTGTAGCCTTATCTGCGCCTTTTGATACACCGAGTGTTTGATAAAAGTCTGGTTTTGATGAAAACGTTCGACGGGATTCGTGACGTGGAAGACTTTTAATGCATCCAAATATTTGATTTCTTTTCATTGTATGGATAGATATAAAGGTTCTCTTTTGTCCCATTGAATCTCTACCAGATCTTTGAGTATGATCGGGTTGTGTTGAAAGTGTAGTGTACAACATAGTACTGCTAGTACCTACTCCTGTGGAAGAAGTGACGAATAACCTCTTGAGAATACGTTTGGACATGTCGACATTTGGACATGTTCTAGAAAAGGTTTTGCTGCTAGAAGCTAATGAAGTCATCCTTTCAAACGTTTCAATGTGGCAATTAGTAGATAGGTGGTTTCTATGTATGCATTGCTCGTTCACAATACATTTGAGGAGCGAAGATTTCTTCCGAGAGGAAAAAACAAGCAACAAGCAACAACGGGAGAGAGACAGATAAATGGTGAGAGAAAAAAGTGAGGCACTCGCGCATTTTTTTAGAAGATTCTCTGAAATGATCGTCTTCCTGACATAGTTAGTACTTTTGAG
>Ga0213868_10006513_pt1 | contig 10308 bp, 13 predicted proteins | sample PICome_9_FD_160087 | JGI IMG/M metagenome (GOLD analysis project Ga0213868, IMG submission 160087) | Coastal seawater microbial communities near Pivers Island, North Carolina, United States - PICO127 | ecosystem: Environmental > Aquatic > Marine > Coastal | place: USA: North Carolina...
CTTCATGTCCTTTTTCATAGGCTTCTTCATGTCCTTTTTCATAGGCTTCTTCATGTCTTTTTTCATGTCCTTTTTCATAGTTGTTTGCGTAGCACCCATTATAATTTAAACGCATATTTTTTTTGAAATAAATAAAATTATAAAATAGTATGGTTTATTTTTCAAATGAAATTATGGCAAAAATTTGGAGTTATGACCCTACTTATAAAGAAGTATTTAACAATTGCTTACATGAAATAAAAGATAAATGTAAAGATTACAAAGAAACTTTTTTGTACCAGATTTATATCTTTGAAAATAAAGATATAAACAAAACAATAAGATCATTTCATAAAATTAGAGATATAGAATCCATTGATTCTTCTTTTTATCAAGTTATAGAATTTACTATTCGATACTATGGATCATATAATATATTAAAAATCATAAAAAATTATGACAAAAATAAATTATTTAAGAATATTAATCAATTTCCTCAATAGCTGGTTCTTGAATTTCAGGTTCTTTAGGTGGTTCTTCGTTAGAAGCATTCTCTTCAGGTACATTATTTGGAGCCTCGCCCCCTACCTTGTTCATTATCTCCATAAATTGATTTTCCAATTCTTTTTGCTTTGTCTCATAAATTTCTTTCTCTTCAGTTGGATGAGAATCTAACCAGGAAACAGATTCTTGTACCTTTTCTTCCATATTTTTCTTTTCTTCAGGATCAATTTTATCCTTTAATTTTTCATCATTCAGTGAAGACTTCAATTGATAAATATATGACTCAAGTTTGTTCTTGGCCTCAATTTTTTCCATTAAAAGCTTGTCTTCCTCTTGATATTTCTCCGCTTCTGATACCATTCGTTCAATCTCTTCTTGTGATAAACGTCCTTTATCATTCGTAATCGTGATATTATTAGACTTACCAGTTGATTTCTCAGTCGCATGGATATTCAAAATACCATTCGCATCCAAATCATACACAATTTCAATTTGAGGCATTCCTCTTGGCATAGGAGGTATTCCATCCAATTGAAATGTACCTAACAGTGTATTATCTCTGGTCATCGCTCTCTCACCTTCATATACTTGAATGGAGACCCCAGGCTGATTATCCGCGTATGTAGAAAAGGTTTGTGATTTTTTAGCAGGTATTGTCGTATTACGATTAATTAACTTTGTCATAACACCACCTGCAGTCTCCAATCCCAAACTAAGAGGACATACGTCCAATAAGAGTAAATCACCTAATTTCTCAGCCTGTACCCCTGTCAGAATAGCAGCTTGAACCGCAGCTCCATAAGCTACACATTCATCAGGATTAATCGATTTACATAAATCTTTTCCACCAAAATAATCACTCAGTAGTTCTTGGATTTTAGGCACTCTCGTACTTCCTCCTACCAATACAACTTCATGAATTTGACTCTTTGAGAATTTCGCATCTTTTAGAACTTGATCGACAGGATTAATTGTTTTCCTGAATAAATCTTCACAGATATTCTCAAATTTTGCTCTACTAATTGAGGATTGAAAATCAATCCCCTCAAATAAACTGTCACATTCAATGGTCGCCGTTGTAGCAGAAGATAATGATCTCTTCGCACGTTCACAGGCTGTTCGTAGCCGGCGTAAGGATTTTTTATTACCAGATAAATCCTTTTTATGTTTTCTCTTAAATTCAAGACAAAAATACTCGACAAGTCTTGAGTCAAAATCCTCACCACCTAAAAATGTATCTCCTGCGGTAGCCTTGACTTCAAACACACCATCTTCAATTGTAAGTATAGAAACATCAAATGTACCTCCTCCACAATCAAATATCAAAATATTCTGCTCTCCTTTTTTATCTAAACCATACGCAATCGCAGCCGCCGTGGGCTCATTGATAATACGTAGTACGTTTAAACCAGCTATAGTACCAGCATCTTTCGTGGCTTGACGCTGTGAATCATTAAAATAAGCAGGTACAGTAATGACCGCATCCGTTACTTTTGACCCAAGATAAGCTTCCGCAGTTTCTTTCATTTTTGTTAAAACCATCGCACTAATTTCCTCTGGACTAAATGTTTTTTCCTCGTTTTTGAATTGCACTTGTGCATAGGGTTTTCCTTCTTTATTTTTTACATTATAACTAAAATGTTTCAATGCTTCTTGAATCTTCGGATCATTGAATTTCTGACCAATTAAACGCTTCGCATCAAAAACAGTATTCGTAGCATTACTACTTAACATCGCTTTGGCTCCATCTCCAATTAATCTTTCTTCATCGGAAAAAGAAACAATAGACGGTGTTGTTCTATTTCCTTGATCATTTGCTATGATCTCTACATGATCATTCTGCCATACTCCTACACATGAATTAGTCGTTCCTAAATCGATTCCGATTGCTGTACTCATTATATATAGTGTTAGGTATCACCTTTTTAAGTTAATTAATTTTTCACAATTTAGCGATCCTTAAATGAAAAATTTGAGCCAGATAAATTACGAGCATCAATCCAAGGACTGTCTTTTTCAAACATTCTATCAATCCCGGCTACTGATAATATAGGTTCTTGATCATTTTGTTCATCATCAAATGTTTTTGTGACATATCGGTATTGAATTGTAGGAGGAGGACATTGTAGATTGTTTTGTACATATCCAACTGCTACAAAAATAATACCCGCTAAAGCTAATAGCATTACAATTGTACGCATATAATGTTATAATATAAAAAATTTGTGAATTAACCTATTTACGAAAAAGATCATTAGGTATGATTGGTTTCTTTGGAGATTATTTTCTCTGCACCTTGGAAGGTGCACCAGGACATTTCCCAGTAGATGGACGCTTTGTAGGAGTTCCCAACGGTGGAAACAAAATTACTTCACCAGATTTACGACAACGTCTTCTTTTTCCGAGAGCTCTGGTAGCTCTGGGAGCACCAGGACATTTCCCAGTAGATGGACGCTTTTCAGGAGTTCCCAACGGTGGAAACAAAATTCTTTCATCAAGTTTACGACAACGTCTTCTTTTTCCGGGAGCTCTGGGAGCTCTGGGAGCACCAGGACATTTCACAGTAGATGTGGTATTTCTTGGAGGAGTAGAAGGATTCATAGCAGACATGATAACTCTTTTTCTTGTTTAATAGGTATTACTATAATTCTTAATAGGTTTCGATTTTTTTATTTTACTATGAAAATATGTAAATACACTATGTAAATACACAAATTTTTATTTTCTCAAATCCATCTTATTTACTTTTTTCTTTTCCATTATCCTTATTGAACGTACGTATTCGAAATCTTTTGTCAATAGTGCATGTCTTTTGGGTTCATTTTTAGCATAATTTCTAATTAAGCCAATATGTCTCTGGATTTTCAAAGCACCCTCTTTTTTGATTGCTTTACATAATGCTTTTTTACGATTTCCAAACGAATCACTTTCCTTATACCCAAATTGAGTAAGTGCACCTTTGTCTTTTATTTTTGGAAGAACTTTTTTAGACGCAGGTGTTTTCCCTGGCGCACCCATATTCTTAGTACAGGATTCTTTTACATAAGTACCTTTTATGTGTGTACCATCTTTTTTAGAATACGCTTTACGGTAATAACCATCTCGAACAATCTGATTTATTTTACATTCAAGTTTTTTAGGCATTTATAATATATCTCATAAAAAAAATAATATGAAATAATAAATGAATCATCAGGATTTCACCCCAATTACTATTGGAAAAAAATCACTCACTCAATCAAAAGATATAATTCTTAAGAATAAAGAAAAAGATCAACAACAACATAATCATAAAATTGATCAAGAAAGTGAAAATTTCAAAATAACACGTATTCCACGTCCTCTTTCCCAAGAAATAAGCAATATACGTAATCTAAGAAAAATGAGTCAAAAAGATCTTGCAAATCGATTAAATATCCCAAAAGAATTTATTCCTCTTTTAGAAAATGGAAAAGCTATTTATGATGGAAAAACAAAAGTAATTATTAATAAAATACAAAATGTATTTGGTGTGAAATTCAAGAATAAATAATTTCTACCTTTTAATCAAAAATTCTTCTATTTCTTCTAATGGTATACATTCATAGATTGCATGACCAAATATACTCCCTATACACTTTACATTCTCCATAGAAAATTCATTACATAATGTTGGATTATTCATTAATATTTTTTCTTGATGTAAATACTTGGAAAAATATATATCTTCTGGTAATTTTTCATCAAATAATTTATAATAATACTTCTGGCAAATATATTTCATTGTACTTACTTTACGGAAACTGGTTCCTCCATTCCCGTTATAAATTCCTTTTATTTGTTGAATATGATCAGGCCATTGGGCACCAACGTAATCCATGTTAAGAAAATTGTCTGTTAATTTCCGAAAGCAACATGAATCATATTGAAATAATAAAACATATTCTTCCTTAAAATGATTCCAAAAAGAAATATCTTTTAATAAAGAACTATATTCATGAACTGATTGAAACTTTTCAATCACATGATATTTGGCTTTAATCTTAAATTGTGAACAAATATTTTGAAATAAAGGTATACAAGCTTCACAAGAAAAAATATGTAAGTTCCAATTCGCATTTACTCCATAATAAAACATAATGAGAATATATTCAAAAATTTGATCAAATCTATCATCGATAAAAACTAAAGTATATTTTTTATTATGATCAAAGTCTATCGTATAATTAATTTTCTTTAAAATATTGTGAAAAAAAGATTTATTTTTATATAAAATGTATTTCCAATATTGAAATTTATTATATTGTCCAAAATAATACCAATTATTATATAAAAAAGTATCATTTACTTCCTGGGAAAATAAATTCTGTTTGTACATATCTGGATCGAATAGTGAATATTTTTGTTGAATAAATTCTTTATGTAAAATTTGATATACGTCATGATGTTTATTAGAAAATAAGAGTGTATCAAAATCATTTAATAAAATAAAATTATTTCTTTCTTTTGTAATTGAATAATAAAAAGCTTTATTTTCTTTATTTAGAATTTTAAAGTGAATTGTAAGAGGTTGATTTTCTTTGTTTTTAATTTCTAAAAAATACTTTTTTTGTATATAATGAAATTGATAATGTAATTTTGGTTGATGATTTAGTATAAAAATGTAATAATCATGAACTAAAAATAATATATTCGATGTATAAAACATATTCTATATCTTTAATATGGAGATACTTATTTATATATGTTATACAAATCATTCTAAATTTAAAAATAATCAATATTATAAAATTATTACAAAAAAAAAAATAGGTGAAGGAAGTTATGGTCATATTTATGAAATAAATGATCAGATTGTAATAAAGATTTTTAAATATAAAACTGATTTATCAGCTACACATACTGAATTAATCCCATCCAAAAAGGAAAATAGAGAACTTAATTTTTTTATACAATATATACAAAAAGCAATTCAAAATAATACGTTCATCATTCACATATATGCTATTGGTCTCTTGAAGTCATCAAAATGGAAGGAGCATTATTGTTTATTTTTACCGTATTGTCTTCCATTATCTAATTTACTAAAAAAATATACAATAAACAATAGCAAACAAGGAAAAATATTTACGCTTCAAATCATGAAACGTTTGATTGAAATTGAATTATATCTAAACAAACAATATGATGTCACAAATTGTGATATAAAATTAAATAACTTTATGATTGAGAAAAATAAAGAGTTACATGTAAAGAATATAATTGGTATTGATTTTGGTTTAATTAAAAAAAGAAACAGTCAGTTATATACTTTCCATACAAAATACTTTATTTGGCCTTATAAAAAAAAAATAACCTTAGATTGTCTTTCATCTTATTCAATTTGTATTAATGGTATGCAACTATTATTTCCAAAGACGAACCAAATCAAAGATAATCTATTGTCTATTAAAAAAGACATTGATTTTTATCATATATTTTATAATGGTCTAATTTTACAGGTAAAAGTCGATCAATTATATTTATTAATCCAAAATTATTTGAAAAAAATTTAAACATTCATCGTTCCATAACTTTCATTCGCTCGTAAGAGTGAATATCGTCTCATAAGAGGTATCGGATTATAGGCGACTTGTCTTGGAGAAATTTTATTATGACATCTATTTATCAGAAGTATCATGAAAAATAAAAATACTATAATCAAAATCATAAAAATAAATAAATCTGTATTTTCTATATTATATTTTTCTTTTTCTTCTGGTATCTTAATATAATTTTTATCAATTAATTTAAGAAAACTCCATTGATATGAAGATGATTCAATATCAAAATTCCAAAATATCCACCCTGCTGAATTATTTTCATAACCCTTTGTAAGTGAATTAAATAAATATCTCACATATAATTTTTCTTGATCCACATCATCATTTAGTTTTTTATTATGGCTAATATTTTGATTAAGATATATTGGTATTGTTGTGGGACATTGACCGTTTATTAGAGGCTTAGAAATACCCAATCCAAAGGGTCCATTCAATACATTCTCAATTTCTTCTAAATGTTCATCTTTAAAGGGACAATCCTCGTAAAAACAATCTTGTAGAGGAAATCCGGGATAATTATCCATGAAACCATTTAGCCACATCATACAATTATCTGTCGCTAAACTAAATTCACCCACAAGTATTTCAAATACACTTTTTGGCTGTTTCCATAAATGAGCACCGGTTAGGTATTGAGTAAATGGTATAGGTATACCCCAAGCCATATATTGATGGGTATCTAAATATATCTTTATCTTTGGCTTCCCGTTCTTCTCTAAGAAATAGGCATCTGTCCAATTCATAGGTCGAAATGAATCATGTAAAATAAGTACTTTTTGATTATATTCTTTTTCATTAATCATAGTATCATATACTTTTTTGTAAAAATGTTTCAATAGAAGTAAAGGAGTAAACTCCCATGGTTCATTAATTGGTTCTAATCCCCAAAAAGATGGATTTTTCATATATTTTTGTAAGATGAATTGATTGACATTTATTAAATGATCAATATTACCATAATGAATATGATTATATTTTTTAGAAGTTAGGTTAAAATCCCCTACCCAATCAGCTTTACGAAAAGACCAGTGGTTAAAATGTAATATATTTTTCTTTTTGAACACTTGAAAATCCATGGCGTGACCACTATTATCATAACCATTTTGAGAATCTTTTACACCATGAACATCAATTATTACTTTTAAACTTAATGAGTGACAATATTTCATCAATTTATCTAAATAATTGATTGATTGATCAAAACACCGTATATTATCTTCTTGTTTATCATATACTTGATATGGTATGAACATCCAATCTCCGACTGGGATTCGAATGGTATTGATACCAACATTTTTTAATTGAGCTAATTTATCAAAAGTGACCCACGTTTTCCAATGTTGTAAAAGTTGTCGATTTGCTTCTTTTGGTCCTAAATATTCACAAAATGTAAATGAATCTCCAACTACTTCTGTATTTACACCTATAAATTGGTAAAAAAGAGATGGATTAATGTAGGGTTCTAATACAAAATAAGAACCTAAATTGACTCCTTTAATTTTTTCAGAATATGTTAATGAGATAAAAATAAATAAGAAGAAGATTAACATTCTCCTTTTTATCAGAAATAATATTTACGATTCAAACAAATTTTTATATTAGAATATAATAATGAATGTAAATCATCAGAATACAAAAAAACAATTAATTGAAATGATTTCAAACCTTAAAAAATCAGAGATAATTGATATGATGAATACATATCAAGAAAAAAATATGAAAGAAAATAAAGCTGAATCTTCTATAAAAATAGAAAAGAAAATCATTAAAGTCCCTACATCTTTACATAATTTAGAGTTTAAAAAAGCGAAACAAAACAATCGCCAATACAATAATATATAATTATAACTCACAAAGTAAATAATTATCACATAATTCTTTTTTTTTGAATTTCATAATGACTAATTTACCAATAAATGGAAATGTATGAATTTCTTTTCTTATAAATTTATCATAACCACATGAATGACATGTCCCATTTCTTATATCTGAAAACTGTCGTGCTTTACTAAAATATTGATCTTTTATTTTCGCCTGACCACATTCATCATTCGTAATTTTATGTACAATCATATATTTATTACTACTTTTGAGTAAAAAACTATTAGTAAATTGTAATAGAAAAAATATTAAAATATTCATACATATTATTATATTTTAATTTTTATATAAGATACTATTAATGATACCAGAAAAAATAAAAAAAAAAATTAACTATGCGATTGTCCGTATAAATGCAGAAGTAATTGAAAAGAACCCAAATATTCCTTTTCAAAATATACAACCTTCAAGAGGACAAGGTACTGGTTTTTTTATAGATAAGAAAGGTCATATATTAACATGCGCCCATGTGGTAAACAGTTCAAAAAATATATATGTAGAAATACCTCATTTATCCAGTCAAAAAATCGAATGTGACATTGTCTTCTTTGTACCTGAGTTTGATTTAGCCTTATTAAAAACAAGAGATTTCAAAAATAAGGATTATCTGGAGTTAGGTAAATCAAATCTGCTTAAAACAAGTGATGAAGTATTTGCTGTTGGTTTTCCAAAATCAATTAGTACAGGCAGATCAAACAATATAAAATATACTACAGGTATCATCAGTGGTCATCAGGAAGGATTACTGCAGACAGATACGGCAATTAATCCTGGTAATTCGGGAGGTCCATTGTTTTATAAAAACAAAGTTATTGGCATAAACTCCCGTAAATTAGTTGGATCAAATGTAAGTAATATTGGGTACGCGGTACCTATTGAATATTTTCATAATGTGAAAAAAAAAGATATTATTGTCCATCGACCTTTGTTAAACTGTATTATTAATAATATGAATGAAAATATTGTCAAAAAATTAACCAAGAATAATGATGGTGTCTATATTTCAAAAGTATACCCTAAATCAATTTTCAAAGACATTAAAAAAGAGTTTATTTTAACCAAATTTGACAAATATGAAATTGATAATTATGGTTATAGTACAAAAAGATGGCTTAATGATAAAGTACACTTGGAAGAATTAATACATTTTTATAAAAATGATGAATCGATTAATATTGAATATTTTATTGATGAAAAAAAAGAAAAAAGAAAAATAAAATTAATCCCTGAAAAACCCATTATTTCAATGAATTATTCTAATTATGAAAAAACAGACTTCCTTATAATAGGAGGCGCCATCATGATGAACTTAAATATAAATCACATTGTTTCAAACAAAATGTTACTCCATAAAATGGATGAAACTCATCTTTACGAGAAAAAATGTATCATAAGTTTTATTTTACCAAATTCTACCATATCCATTATGAATAATTTCATGAATGGTGACATTATAAAAAATATAAATGAAAAAGAAATAAAAGATTTATCAGATGTAAGGAAAGCGCTTCAAATTGATTATAAAATTAACGGAAAAAAATGTATTAAAATAATGACTTCCAATTATTATACAACCATTTTAGATTACAAAAAAATAATTAATTCAAATCAACGTTTAATGAAAATATTTAATTTCAATAAAAAAAATATTTTATAGTTCTAATGAAGTTACTCTTACTACGCCATGAGGAAAGAGAAGAATATCCAGGTTTTTTTTCAAATTTAACTCGAAATGGACTTAAGAATGCATTTCAATTAGAAAAAATTCTAAAAAAAAAGAAAATTGATATTATCTATTCATCTCCCATGGTACGGACGCTACAAACAATTTTTCCGTATTGTTTAAAAAATGATACTTCTTTAAATGCTGAATATGCTCTCTATGAATATCGACACAATCCCTATTTTTTAATTGAACCAAAAATATACTCCTTAAAAGATATACATAATTCTTATCTACAATCTATTTTAAATACCAAGTATAAAACTCTTATCAAAAAGAAAGATTTTTCATCATCATTAGAAAATGAAAAACATCTTGAAAAAAGAATCAGTATTTTTTTAAAATCAATTAAAAAAGATCATAAAAATAAAACGATATTAATAGTTAGTCACAAAGGAGTTTTAAATAAGATAAAACAGCTTATTGGGGAAAATATCACCATGGATGATGAATTTCCAATGGGATCATTCGAAGAGTTTACTTTTTGTTAGGAACTAATGCATATAATCGATCACCAACGTAAGATCCTTGTAGATTACTTGTGCTATTTTTATGTTCTTTATCAAAGTCTATCTCATCAGGACCGGGAGTAGGTGGTTTTGGGGGTGGAGGAGTAGGAGGAGAAGGTGGTTTTTTACA
>Ga0213868_10006522_pt1 | contig 10298 bp, 5 predicted proteins | sample PICome_9_FD_160087 | JGI IMG/M metagenome (GOLD analysis project Ga0213868, IMG submission 160087) | Coastal seawater microbial communities near Pivers Island, North Carolina, United States - PICO127 | ecosystem: Environmental > Aquatic > Marine > Coastal | place: USA: North Carolina | collected...
ATTTTAATGACCGGTGTTCGGTGTTCCATCTTTTTCCAAATATAGATAGACAACCAGTTGTCTCGTGTAAGTGTCGCTAAAAAAACACAGATCACCGACCAACGACCAACAGTCACAACAGAGAACAGAGTGGTTTTGTTACCACACTGCGCACTGCTTTCCTTCTCTAGCTAAAGAGTTTCTTTGCAGTACCAGCATGAAGAAAATTTATTCATTCCTCCTTTTCATTTCATCAATCGCGGTTTATTTGTATCCGATCAGCAAGGACTTAAACCTAATTACGAATCCATCTCCTGTTTTAGATGAGATTTATTTTGTAAGCTCCGATGCTTCGGTTGGTCGATTTGTGAATAAAGATATTGACGAATCTTTGTTGTCTACTTTGTTCCAAAATGACTATTGGGGTAGACACATGAATTCACCATCCTCGCACAAAAGCTATAGGCCCATGACAGTTCTTTCTTTTCGCTTGTGCCACTACGTTGCAGACATGCTTCATGTGAACCATATTTGGTTCCAACGCGTTGTGAATATTTTGATGCATGCAGTCATTGTGCAAATTGTCGGTGTACTCTTTTCCTTGATTTTCAAAGAGGTGGGATATGGTCCAATATTATCGCAGATATGGTTCATGTTGCATCCCGTACACATTGAATCCGTGGTCAATATTGCAAATCGAGCACATTTGCAAAGCCTTTTATTTGGACTACTTGCACTGGACTTAAACTATCATGCTACATTCTCAGCTCTTGTGTATATAGCGGCGCTGCTGTCGTGTGAAACAGCCGTATTTCTTGTACCTGCTTTGTGTCTCACATGGATTTGTATTGATATTCGATATACGAGTACAGATTCATTTTCATACAAAGACCTCATTAAAGTCGTTCGGTATCGTTTACCTCGTATCCTACTTGTGGTCATTGTAGCGTTTACCTATCTTGGTATCCGGCATGTAAAAGATTGGATTTCCATACCAGATGTGCTCATACGACCCGCAGAAAATCCATTTTACCTTTTCAAAGGTTGGACTCGTGTCCTCAGTTATTCCTATATCTTGTCTGTGCATGTTGTGAAAGGGATAGGAATGGGATTGATTGATTTGGTTGGATTCAGTCATGAATATGGATTTGATTGTGTGCAGAAGGTGAACGACTTTTCCGATGCAAGATTAATGATACCTGTATTTATTGCATCGTGTGTCCTTTTGTCATTGATACTCGCAATCAAAAATGGAGTGACGTCCACTCTCCACTTCTTGACTTTTGGAGCATGGATGGCAACTCTATTTCCTCTGTCTGGGTTTATTAAAATCGGAACATTCATTTCAGATAGACTTGTGATTTCATGTACAGTGGCTACGTCAATCGTATGGGGTAGGCTTGTTGCCGTTCAATTAAAGCGAGTGAAAAAGTTGGGACTTACTGTATCGGTTGTTATTCTGGTACTTATTTACCTATATCTATGTGTCAAGATTCAAATCAGAAGTGGAGAATGGATGGGCAGTAAAGCGCTGCTAGAAAGTAGTCTGAAAACGTGTCCAAGATCGGCAAAGAGTAATTTAGAAATCAGCAAAGTTTACAGTGGATTATATCCTGAAGCGCTTGATCTAAAGAAAGCTATCTATCATCTTAAGACTGCGGAAGAAATTGATCCAAATTATTGTGATGTTCAGTTCATCTTTGCGCAAGTGTTGATTCAAAATGGAAACCTTCAAGATGCCGAGGATAGGATTACCAAAGGTGTACTTTGTCCATTCACTAGAATGCAAGCACAGGGTCTGTTCAGGAATTACTGGACGGCTATACTCTCTAAGTCTCCAGATGCTAAATCTCGGTATGAAAGACAACTGCTTGTTATTCAGAAGGCAGTTGAGGAAGAAGAGGCTGCAAAAGTTGAAAGGCAGAACGGAGACAAGGTGGGTCATGGCTCCATTACAGGCGAATTATAAGCCGTAGCTCGTTAATTCATTCAAATAGAATTTCAATTTTTGATTTTTCAATTTTCCTCAACCCCAAAGCAACGCGGAAGCTGAGATGGATCACCACCGATCTTTTCTCTCGGTTGTTCGTTGTGTATTGTGTCACTGGTCACTGCTGTTCATAAAAATATCTGGTCAAACAACAAACAGCACTGAACTCAAACATAACAATGGGAGTCACAAAGGTGCGTCTGTTGTATAAGGTATTCTATTCAATCATTCTTTCGTCAATGATGGTATTGTTTTGGCTAACTTAGCCTTTTTTGTTTAGGAAACAATCAAAGCTGGAAATGGTGTAAAACCTCAACCCATGCAAAAAGTTAGCGTTCACTACACTGGAACCCTTACGGATGGGACTGTGTTTGATTCCTCATTTAAGGTAAGTCAAGCCTTTTCGCGTCATGACTGATCATTTCTTTCCTTGACTCACTCTTCTTGTCACCGCTGTGAAACGTTTCGTATGCTTCGGTTAATTTTTAGAGAAACAAGCCTTTCCAGTTCACTGTCGGAGCAGGACAAGTGATTCGGGGATGGGACGAAGGGTTTCTTTCTATGGAAGTCGGTGAAAAGGCTATGCTTCGTATTACAAGTGATTATGCCTATGGTCCAAGAGGCATTGGTGGGATCATTCCTCCAAACGCTGATTTGAACTTTGAAGTAGAGTTGCTCGAAATCCTATAATAAGTTTTCAAAATATCAGGGGTTGCATGCGTTTAAATAAAAATGAGTGCCGCACTTAATTGTGTTTAAGTGTTAATCATGTAACGTGACATGTACTTGTTTTCTTCGTCGCCTTGGACTTCTTGGCGTATTTGGATTATGAACGGGAACATAAATTTCGTATTCAGATTTGGATCTCCGCATGAAAGCTCTCTCTGGTGTATTCAAACTGTTGAGGAGAGATGTTGACTTGGCTCTCTGCATCGAAAACTTCTTCTGCTGTTGATGAGTGTTTGTATCTGTTGTAGTAAGTTCGTACTCAATTGCACTGTCCAGATCTCGAATGATATTTGAATTTTGATGGTCTTCTTCAAGGGCGTGTTGTTCTAGTAACCATCTCTGTTCTTCTCTAGTGACGATACTTCTATGGGATAATTCCTTCTCTATAGTCGGATCGAAAGTCTCATCGTCATCTGTAAGATCGTCTCGATTCGATTCACTATTAGTGTCCCATCCATCGTCAAAAGAAAACATGGTCCTTGATCCGTCGGATCCCTCCCATAAGTACATTCTAGGTCCAATTTTCAACAAAAAGACCACTAAGACTACAGCATAGGCACTCTGTACCCATAACTTACCCCCTACACCAATGCCTATTGCAGCAGATAGCCAAACACTCGAGGCTGTGGCCAATCCATGGACCTCATGTCGCTGGCTTGGACCATGTGGCTGCCCTTTCCAAATCAATGCTGCTCCAAGGAATCCTACCGCTGAGGGAATACTTGCACTGACACGAGCAGCATCAGAATGCATAGTACTAGATCTAAAACAATTCATAGAGCACATTGTAAAAAAACAGGAACCTAAGCTCACCAAAGACATGGTGCGCATACCAGCAGGTTGAGACGAAGACCGTCGTTCAAAGCCTATGATTGCTCCGTATAAGACACTGATAAACATGCGCCTGGCATAATCACATTCGTCTTGTGTCATGAACAGTAGATATGGCGTTTGTTCGTATCTGCAAAGGCTTTTATCAAAGTCTGGATTTTCATAAACTTTTGTGTTGTTCACGTTTGCCACACTACACCACTCGACTTCATCGTTTGGTAAAAAGAGTGTTTCTCCAAAGATGATTACAAATGTATACACTGAAAGAAACAGAATAGATACGTAGTTTGGGAGACTTTCAAGGATAGGAGTCTTTTCTGGTGGCAGTATTCTGTTGTTTGTCTGTATTTTGATTGACACACTTGATTCTGACGATGATGTAGATCCTGACATATTATTATTGTATTTTGTTTGGAACTAGGTACTCTCACTACTGTGTATGGTTCTTTCTAAATGAGTAAAAATTGTCTTTAGTGCCAGTGAATTCCTTCCCAACAGTTCAGTTCTGATAGCTGTGAATATCAACAACTAAAAACTAAAATCCACCGGTAAATTAGATAAGTAGGAGTGTAGAAGTGTACGAGGTACGAGTAAAGTGTATGGAGATAAATGAAATTGAATCTTCAAAACTGAGGAACAGCCCCCATCCCCTTTCTGAACAATTTAGCTCACTCGAGTTGCTCCGATTTCAATGGGATAGTTAGTACGTTATCCATTCGTTATTTTTTGTAGTTTGTAGTCCTCACTCCTCACTCCTCACCTCTCTCTCATCGCATTGCATCTTTCTTTTTCATTGGAGTAACCAAAATGAGCAATCCATTCACAAAGTTCGCAGCCTCAAAGACATTAGAATCCTCTGGATGGTTATCAGTGAAGAAAAGAGGGAGAGATGACGATGCCATCGCGAGAGATTCTAAAGCTGCAGTTGAACAGAGGAAGAAAACTAGGAATAAAAACACGTCATCCAAAAAGAAGACAACATTTGGAGCTAAGAAAGAATTGAAGAATAGGAAGGTTAAACAGATCACATTGGATAGTAATGATGATAATGATAGTTTTATCGCTAGTGAAAGTGAAGAAGAATCTATTCATTTTTCGGAGGAGGAGGAAGAAGAAGAGGAATTAGAGTTTGATGAAGCAGAAGAGGAAGAAGATGATGACGATGAAATAAGTTTTAAAGACAGCGATGATGAAGATGATGAAATCATAGAGGTTGATTCATCTCCCGAAAAGCCAAGGCAAATGAAGAGTGTTAAATTGAATAAGGCAAAGCAAGTGATTGTCTTGGACTCTTCTAATTCTGATATTGATATGATGCCTTCGGCACCGAAGCGCGAATCTACTGGTGCATCAAAGTCTAAATTCTTTGATACAGATATATCATCACCAAAATTGCATGTCAAGGTAAATCATCAGCAGAAGAAGGTGTCCGTCTTTTCTGATTCAGAAGAAGATGATGGTGGTGAGAGTTCCAAGAAACCCAAGGTTTCTGTATCAAGCCACAAAGTCCGAAACAAGTCTTCAAATACTCTAAGTGATACTGATGATGAAGAGCCATTGTCAATGGAAGAGCAAGATCAACTAGATGAAGCCATTATTCTGTCCAAAGTTTTGCATGATTCACTTAATGACAAAAAGAAGAGATCAGACAATGAAAGTGAGAGTGACAATGAAGACGACAATGAAGAGGAGGAAGAATACGTAGATGAAAACGAAAAAGAAGCATCCGATGTATTAAGTGCGGCTAATGAACTTTCTGCATATATTCTTAAGGTGATGCACAGATGGTCTGGTAGTAGTAAAGGTATGATTTTAGATGGTGCCTTGAGTGTTGCTTCACTTCATCAAACCAATTTATTCGAAGAGAAGAAAGAGGAAGATGACGATTCATTTGGGTGGATTACGAGAGAGGAAATGAAGCGCTGCTGTCCTGATATTGAACTAAAAGACTACCAATTACTTGGTGTCAATTGGTTAGCCTTGCTTCATCGTCTGACTTTCAACATTAAAAGTGGGGATGACAAGAAAAAGAAGAAAAGGAAAGGTGGAGACAGTAGAAATGTGAATGGTGTTCTTGCGGATGAAATGGTAAGAAATATATTTACTGGAATTCGTTTCATGAGCGACAGCGATATACTCATAAATGCAACCTACGTCTAATAGGGACTCGGGAAAACATGCCAAGCAATCGCTTTCTTAGCTTGGTTGAAATATCAAAAACAAAGCTATCATTCTGTTCCCGGGAATGGCCCCATCGAACTTGATGATTCTGATGATGACACCAAAAGTAGTCCCAAATCCGTCATCGATGACGGTCATAGACCCCACATAGTGATTGTCCCCGCATCAGTCCTTACCAATTGGATGCGCGAGTTTGAAAAATTTTGTCCGACTATGAATGTAGTGAAGTATCATGGATCCATGAGCGATCGTCAAGAGATCAAAAATCAGTTGCGAGCTTATCTGCCGAAAGCGCGAGGACCATTAAAATATGGTAGCATTCAAAAGCGATTAGACGTGGTGGTCACAACCTACTCTTATTTTAGCAGTGAAAAGTCTGATGATAGAAGCTTTTTAAGAAAATTTGAATGGGATTACGTAAGTATTCGTTACAGTTTTGTTTTCATAAAAAAACAAAATGATTCGATTCATATTTTTTCACTTACAATTGTTTTACAGATGGTCGTGGACGAAGCTCATTGTCTGAAGAATCCCTCGGGGGCTCGATACAAGAATATGGATGCGTTTACCACAAAACGTAGAATTCTTTTAACTGGAACCCCAGTTCAGAATTCACCGAAAGAACTGATGTCCCTTCTTTGTTTCTTGATGCCTTTGTTTACTCGACAAGTGTCCGGTTTTGATGATAATGACTCCAAAAATGATGGCGGCGCCCGGATGTTGGAGCATTTTGTTCGTCTTGAAGCAATTGATAAGAATCCCGATAACTTCGGTGAAGAAGAAGTGTACAAGAAGCTAAAACAATTGCTTGCTCCATTTGTGTTGCGGCGATTGAAATCTGAGGTTTTGGCGCAATGGTTGCCTTCAAAAACGAGACATGTGGAATGGGTACCGTTTGATGCCAAAAGTAAGGAGATATATGATTCTATTATGGCAAGTCATTTGCAGAGCCGTTTAGATGCTGGTTCATCTGAATCAACACACGTATTTACTTGTCTCAGAAAGGCAGCAAATCACGGACTTCTGCTCCGTACTAGATTCAAAAGTCCAGAAGATGAAGAGCATTTATCCAAGACATTATTCTCTATGGGATACTTTGGAAGAGACGATTCATGTACTATTGAATTGGTAAAAAAAGAACTCTGCAACTTCAGTGACTATGACATTCATTGCGCTGTATCGACTTTAATTGAAGAAAATAATTACAGAAAGCATGAACTTGGTCGATATTTGCTTAAGGAGGACGATCTGTTTTGCTCGCCGAAGTTTTGCCGCTTGAGAGAGATGCTACCGAAGCTGATTGACGAGGGTCACCGCATGCTTATTTTTTCTCAGTGGACAAGCATTCTTGATTTACTTGAGTGTCTTATGCACGCTATGAATTTACGTTTCATGCGTCTCGATGGTCAGACTAATATTCAAGAGAGACAGACCTTAATAGATGATTTCAGCAATGATTTATCAATTCCAGTGTTTCTTCTTTCGACAAGAGCTGGTGGTATGGGGTTGAATCTGACAGCAGCAGATACGTGCATTCTACATGACTTAGATTTCAACCCTTTCAACGACATACAGGCAGAAGACCGAATACATAGAATTGGTCAAAAGAAACCTGTAACAGTTATCAAAATGATCACCGAAGGCACTGTTGACGCTGACATTTTCAAAATGCAAGAAAGGAAAACTGCGATGAATGCTGCAATTCTCGAAAACAAAGATACGGTGAATAAAAAGGATGCAGATGTAGCTATGAGTGCAATTCTAGCGATGGCAGTCACGCGTTACAACAAAGATAGTGACAAAAACGTTTCTCTCTAGATCTAACTTGTAAGAATTATATTACCGCGATTCTGCATCTTATTCTCCACTCTCCATATTCTGTACCTACTGTGTCAATCGCTACGATTACATGCTTGAACGCGATTTTCGGCGGAAATGAATTTTGAAAGCTTTACCCCTAAAACGAGCGGACAAAATGAGTGTTCAGTCAAAGTTTTATCCAACAATCCTCTCATCGCAGTGTCCAATCCAATGCACGATGCAGCATGGAATGCGATTTCAGAAGCCGAAGTCCAACGCATTGATGCATGATTATCAGAACTGAACTGTTGGGAAGGAATATGTGTTGAGGACGATTCTCATACTGACCTCATCATGTGTGTTGCGGTTTTTGTCTGAAACATAATAGCAAGAACGAACCACGAACCTTCATGCCAACCCTCATATCGAACAGTCTTGAGAATATTGTGATCGTTCTAAGGTAGTAATAACATCTTATTTTAAATTTAATATAAAACAAGATCTTTGGCAATATATCCTTCTTTTAATTCATATTCTGATCGACCCCACACAACATAGCTCTTACCCTTGAATTCTTTGTCTTGCATTCCAGTAAGATGGGCAATAAAGAAACAGAGCTCTCTTAATAATCCAACATCATCTTTCGTCTTCAAAATACTTTGTAAATTCAAGGAAGTCACACTCACAGGAGCACATGGACAATCCTTCAAATGTTCAGCAGATTCTAGGATCGCCCTTGGAAGATCAGTTACCGTCTCCAACACACATTTGTAACATTTAGGTGACGCAGCACACAGCTGGCAACGGAGAGAAACAGCTTCACCGTCATTGGAAAATTCAAGATTGCTCAACACCGCAATCATCTCCCGACCTAAAAGTTCTGCTTTCTTTTTAGTAAATGAATTGATCAATGGGACACCGCCAAATGGAACAAGCCTGTAACTTTTACCATCTTCGCGCACGTATTTACATGGCATATCTCCTCCTGGGACTTGTTCATTATATACACGCTTTTTCACCTGAAGTCCCGAGTCAAATGCTTGATTTTCATCATCGACCAAACTTCTTTTATTTATCTCTTCTTTAGAAGTACCCTCTTCTTTAGAAGTACCCTCTTCTTTAGAAGTACCCTCTTCTTTAGAAGTACCGTTTTCTTTAGAAGTATCATCATCCTTTGGTGAATTCATAATGTCTGATTCCTTCGATTTGACATCACCGTTGTTTGAAACTACAATAAATTTCTGGTCTTTGTACGACACGAGAGAAAATCGATAATAAGATTCAACCAAATCGCACACCTGATTTAAATTCAATGGAAACTCAGAGTTAACTCTCTTTGATCCAGAGGCCCACCTTTGCAAAGACCTCAAGGTAGCAAGCGGGATCAGTGTACACTCTTCTAAGATATGGCTACCAATAAAATTGATAATATCCAATGAAAGAGACTTGGTAGAAAGTCTGTTTTGTTTTCCACAATGCACACATTGGAGACAAACCACACGAAAGTAATCACCCAAAGTAGATTCCGAGCTTCGAACAGGCCTAGCAGCCAAAGAGAGTTGACTGAGCGCAGAGACGTAAAAAGGCTGTACATACTTCATCAATGGATCAATCTTTGGAAACAACATCGGAACGATATCTGATTCAATGAAATCTAATGATCTAGAAGAGGAAATCAACAGCTTGATGGCATTGTATTCTCCCATCACCTGTGAATAACTTGCTTCATTCTTCGGTGTGATTTCTGTCGTGTCATTCATCGACGTTTTCCATTTCTCATTCCAACTCTTTGGATCCATGACCATCATAGATGGACCTTGGACAGACACCGCGGAAGTAAGATGATCATGGTTGGGATTGGGAATCGGAATCGGATTGGACGTCGTTGGAATAGACGTCGAACTGTCCTCTTTTTCAATATCACTATCATCACCATCACATAAATCAATCACATCCTTTGAAGTACGAGTCATGTCCACCTTTTTTTCTTCTTTGATACTTGTCTCCTTCACAGTCATAGTCCATTGACAAGTTTTTTCATGAGCATGAGCATCTTCCATATGAAAGAATAAGCGCTGACACCTTTCACAGGAATAACAGTTGATATGTTCCTTTTTGACATCCACAGGTTTCATCATCAATGAATGTTGTGCCACATTGGTTCCCGTTGGAACAGCTGCAATGTTTGTTGTTCTATTATTTGTCTTATTCATTTTGTTGGAATCAGGAGGAGGAGGACCTTGACACAGCCTTTCATGAGCTTCTGCTAATTCATAGGATTCAAATTCTGCTACGTGACATACATCACATGTCCACAATGTGGAAAAGGATTTGCTTGTTATGGGGTTTTGGGTTTGGGGAAGTATTCCATTGGGTTTGTTCCCATGAAGGATAGATACATTGTTCTGTGTTGGAAGTTGCCGTTGGATGTGTAATAGATTTGGATGCATCATTCTATTATTGGTTGCATTCAAGGATGACGACTGAGGCAGGAAGCCACCACCATTATGTACAGGATTGTTTAAACGAAATGTCTGGGGAGATAATACATGTGGACTCTGACGTGACGCATGTGGTTGTGAGTAATTATATTTGTGGATCGGGGCGGGCGAGGAGGAGGCGGGAGTTGCGTCGGTGCAATATCTTTCATGCTGCAAGGCTTCTTGAAAAGTTGGGAATGACTTTATCTTGCAAACATCACAAGTCCATCTCGTTTGATTCATCATTGTGTTTCTAAAGTTTGAATGGAGAGGAGGGGAAGGAGGAGGAGGAGGAGGAGTGGAGGGGG
>Ga0213868_10006523_pt1 | contig 10298 bp, 12 predicted proteins | sample PICome_9_FD_160087 | JGI IMG/M metagenome (GOLD analysis project Ga0213868, IMG submission 160087) | Coastal seawater microbial communities near Pivers Island, North Carolina, United States - PICO127 | ecosystem: Environmental > Aquatic > Marine > Coastal | place: USA: North Carolina...
CTGGTGCTTTGTTAGGACATTCAATTAGAAATGATAAAGAAGGTTTGCTTATCGGTACTGCTGTAGGTGCTCTGGCTGGAGCTGGTGTTGGTCGTTATATGGATAATCAACAACAAGAAATGGAAGCTGCATTAGCATCAGAACAAGCGGCGCATAATATTGAAGTGCAACGTTTACAAGATGAAAGTCTGAAGATTGATGTATCCAGTGAAATATCTTTCGATTTTGGTAGTGCCGCATTAAAATCGTCGTTTATGCCAACTTTAATGAAAGTGTCTGATATTTTAGAACGGTATCCTAATACAGTAGTTCATGTAGTAGGTCATACGGACAGTGTTGGTTCAGATAGCTATAATATGCAACTTTCTCAACAACGCGCCGCATCTGTGGTTAATTATTTCGCTTCTCGTGGCATTCCTTCTGATCGCCTTGTGACAGTAGGCCGTGGTGAAGCGGAACCGAGAGCAACTAACGATACCGAAGCCGGTCGTCAATTAAATCGTCGAGTAGAAATATATGTCAAACCCATCATCGAAGGGCAAGAATCAAAAGCATTCCAAACACCGCAAAGTAGCCAGTACTAATAACGATCGTAGTAACAGTAATTCATCACGTAATGATCTAATCTTCGGTTTACATGCAATACAGGCAGCGCTTGAGATGCCGATAACGCGTGTAACCGAAGTTTGGTTGTCGGAAGAACGTCATGATGATCGGATTGCGGCGATCGTTGAAGCCGCTAAACCACACGATATCTCAATTCACAAAGTGGATAGTGATCAGCTAGACGAAATGGCACCAGATGCTAGACATCAAGGTGGTGTCGCACGCTGTACACCATTGCGTGATTTAGATGAAACAGATCTGGATAAAATACTGGATGACCTAAAAGGCAATCCATTCTTATTGGTTTTAGATGGGGTGCAAGACCCTCATAATTTAGGTGCTTGTATGAGATCAGCCGAAGCCGCTGGTGCCCATGCTGTTATTGCACCTAAAGATCGTGCTTCAAGCTTAACGAGTACCGCGTTAAAAGTATCAAGTGGTGCCGCTGAGCGTTTACCCTTTATACAAGTGACTAATTTGGCGCGAGTTTTGCGCGATTTGCAACAGCGCGGCATTTGGGTTGTAGGTACGTCGGGTGAAAGTGATGTGACACTTTATGAGGCTGACTTGAAAGGTCCTTTAGCTATCGTGTTGGGTGCTGAGGGTCGCGGTATTAGACGTTTGACTCGTGAGTGTTGCGATCATGTCATGTATATCCCTATGCAAGGCGGAGCGGAAAGTTTGAATGTTTCAGTAGCAGCGGGTGTTTGTTTATTTGAAGCATTTCGACAACGTAACTTGTGATTATGTAACAACATAACGTAAAATTGTCGATTGCCTTTGATGTAGCTAAACATCGGCAAAACTCCTTGCCTCGATAAAGTGGGGCTGTATAAACCGTGAGGAGCTCTTATGAGACATTACGAAATCGTGTTTCTGGTCCACCCTGATCAGAGTGAACAAGTACCTGCAATGGTTGAAAAATACCAGCAGATCCTAACAAGCAATGGTGGTGTTGTGCATCGCTTCGAAGACTGGGGCCGCCGTCAATTGGCTTACCCAATCAATAAAATTCATAAAGCACACTACATTTTGATGAATGTGGAATGTGGTATTGAACAATTGAATGAAGTTACTACTGCTTTCCGTTTCAATGACGCTGTTATTCGTAATCTTGTCGTATCTACTGATGGAGCGGTTACTGAACCTTCTCCAATGATGCGTAAAGATGAAGAAGAAAAACCGCGTAGACGCGATAACGCTTAAAACCCAAGGAGCATACAATGGCACGTTTTTTTAGACGTAGAAGATTTTGTCGCTTCACCGCTGAAGGTGTTAAGCAAATCGATTATAAAGATGTAACTTTATTGAAAAATTACATCACGGAAACAGGAAAAATTGTTCCTAGTCGTATTACAGGTACTAAAGCACGTTACCAACGTCAGCTTTCAACATGTGTGAAACGTGCGCGTTTCCTAGCGTTGATTCCTTACTGTGACATGCATAAGTAAAAACGTATTGTTATCCAAAACATCGAATCGAAATAAAGCGTAAGAAAATGCTGCAGAGTCTTGCACAATTTACAATGCAAGGTCGCTGGCAAGCTGCCGGTGTAATTGCATTACTTTCGGTTGCCGCTTTGATGTTACCGCCCTTCAGCTATTTAGCGAGTGGGGTTATTGTGCTTTGTACTTTACGTATGGGGCCAAAAGAAGGAATTAAGGTCGTAGTAGCAACCACAGCATTAGTTACATTATTAGCTGGACTGTTACTAGATAAACTCTTTATTTCTGGATTGTTTTTAATATCAAGTTGGTTGCCAGTATTTGGCGCTAGTTGGGTATTGGGTTATACACGGTCGTTAGCTATGAGTTTATTAGCTACGACAGGCTTAGGCATCGTGGTCGTATTGGGTACTTATTTAGTATTACCAGATCCCGTTTTGTGGTGGCAACAGATAATAGAGCCACTTGCAGAAACCTTAGCTCAGCAGCCAGGTTGGCAGTTTAATCAGGCACAAACGCAAGCGATAGTATTGAATTTATCAGTCATGATGACCGGTTTAATGGCCGCAGGCTTGAGTCTCAATATTATGTTGGGTTTGTTAATTGGACGGTCATGGCAAGCTAAATTGTATAACCCTGGTGGTTTTGCAAGTGAGTTTCAACAGCTTAAACTTGGTAAGTCTGTAGCGATATTGACTGTCGTCATGATGTTAGTGACGGCATTGCCTTTGGGTGATAGTGTGTCGATATTACGATCATGTTTGCCGGTGTTGTTGGTTGTATTTACTTTGCAAGGGTTGTCAGTGGTTCATGCCATTGTCAAACAACAACAAAGACAATCATTTTGGTTGGTAGCCGTATATGTATTACTGCTTGTGATGATGCCGCAGATGGCGGTATTACTCACAATGTTAGGTGTTTTGGAACAGTGGTTTAATTTTCGTCGACTTCCTGTAGGAAGCGACGAGTGACTTTAAAGAGCAGTGTTTCACTGCGAATGAGGGTAGAACGATGCAAGTAATTTTGCTAGAAAAAATGCAGAAGCTTGGAAACCTAGGTGATGAAGTTTCAGTTAAAGCTGGCTTCGGACGTAATTTCTTAGTACCTAAAGGTAAAGCTTTATCTGCAAACAAACGCAACAGAGAAATCTTTGAAGCGCGTCGTGCAGATCTTGAAGCAGCCGCTGCTAAATTGCAGGGTGAAGCTGAAGTACGTAAAGCTAAACTAGTTAAAGCTGGTGATGTAAACATCATGGCTAATGCTGGTATTGAAGGTAAATTGTTTGGTTCAGTTGGCGCATCTGATATTACAGAAGTATTGAATGCTGCTGGTGCTGATATTGACCGTAATGAAGTACGCCTTCCTGAAGGTCCATTACGTCACACAGGTGAATACGATATTACTATTCAACTGCATGCTGATGTAATTGCTATCATTAAAGTAAATGTTACATCTGAAGCTCAACTGCAAGCACAAGCAGAAGCTGAAGATGCTAACAAAGCAAGAGCAAAAGCTTTGGAAGAAGCTGAAGCAATTGCAAGAGCTCAAGAAAACGAAGCTTAAAAAGTAAGAATGTAAGATCAATGGAGTCGAGTTAGTCTCGGCTCCATTACCTAATTTTAGTTAGACCATGATTCTAAGTGGTTTAGCTGTCTAAAGATAATGTGGGTAAACACAACTGGGTGACTGCTGTGGATGATGATTTAAACTATTCTGAATCCTATACGGATATGGCGACACAAGCACTCAAGATCCCGCCTCATTCCATTGAAGCTGAGCAATCTGTGCTGGGCGGACTTATGCTAGATAATATGAGTTGGGAGAAAGTGGCTGACTTATTAGTTGACCATGATTTCTACCGCCGTGATCATCAGCTAATCTTTCGTGGTATTGCTGCATTATTTGAAAAATCCCAGCCAGTTGACGTTATCACCTTAGCTGAATGGCATGACACCCGTGGTGAGCTTGAACAGGTAGGTCAATTAGCTTATCTAGGCATGTTAGCCCGCAACACGCCAAGTGCTGCCAATATTGTGGCATATGCGTCAATTGTCCGTGAGCGTTCGATCCTCCGCCAACTTATTGCTATTGGCACTACCATATCTAATGATGCGTTTAATCCTGATGGCCGTAGTAGCGAACAAATGCTGGATCAGGCAGAACGTCAAGTATTTGAAATTGCAGAAAAAGGTGCAAAACGAAGTGGCGGCTTTATTCAGGTTAAAGAAGTACTGAGTAAAGTTGTTGATCGGATCGATACTTTATTTGAAAATGATAGCCCAATAACCGGACTTTCTACTGGATTCACCGATTTTGACATGCAAACATCTGGTTTACAGCCTGCCGACTTAGTTATCGTCGCTGGCCGACCATCGATGGGTAAAACAACATTTGCGATGAACTTGGCTGAGAATGCCGCGATAAAAAGCAAACAACCCGTTGCGGTATTCAGTATGGAAATGCCTGCAGATGCACTTGCAATGAGAATGTTGTCATCACTTGGTCAAATTGATCAACATCGACTACGTACGGGACGTTTAAATGATGATGATTGGCCGCGTTTAACTTCCGCTATTGCATTATTAAATGAAGCTCCTTTGTTTATTGATGATACGCCGGCATTGTCTGCAACCGAATTACGAGCGCGGGCCCGTCGTTTGAAACGTGAACATGGCCTTAGCTTAATCGTGATCGATTATATTCAGTTGATGCAAGGTAGTGGTAAAACGGGTGAAAATAGGACTACAGAGGTATCAGAGATATCTCGCTCACTGAAAGCCTTGGCAAAAGAACTCGAAGTACCTGTTATTGCTTTATCTCAGTTAAATCGAAGTCTAGAGCAACGCCCAAATAAACGCCCAATCATGTCAGATTTACGTGAATCAGGTGCTATTGAGCAAGATGCGGATTTAATCGTCTTTATTTATCGTGATGAAGTCTATAACGAGGATTCAACAGATAAAGGTAAGGCGGAGATCATAATAGGTAAACAACGTAATGGTCCTATTGGGACAGTCGCGTTGACATTTCAGGGCAAATATACCCGTTTTGAGAATTTTGCTTATCAAAACTACGATGATTATGGTGAGCATTAACTGTGTCGTCCTACCCTGTCGCTCATATCAATTTAGCTGCGCTACAGCATAATTTTGAGCGTGTAAAACAACTAGCTCCAAATAGTAAGATCATGTCAGCTATAAAAGCTGATGCCTATGGGCATGGTGCGCTCCAAGTTGCACAAGCACTTCATGATAGCGACGCTTTTGCCGTGGCTAGATTATCCGAAGGACTACTTTTACGTGTAGCCGGTATTCAACAAGCGATAGTGATCTTAGAAGGTGTGAGTTCAGTCGCAGATTTACAGACCGCGGCTGAGAATGATTTATCGATAGTCTTTCATCATCCATCACAGCTAAAGTTAATAACCACAGCACAACTATCTAAGCCCTTAAGTTTTTGTTGGTTGATGGTGGAAACGGGTATGCATCGCTTAGGATTAAGCACCGATCGGATTGATGATGCCTTAAAGGTTTTATCCTCTAGTCCAAACATCATCGGCGAGATTGGTCTGATGAGTCATTTTGCCAATTCGGACTTAGTAGGTGACCCAAGAAATCAACAACAATTAGACACCTTTATAGAATGTGCTGACCTGTATAGTTTAAAAACTAGCATGGCTAATTCAGCTGCTATATTTTCATTTGCGGCTAGTCATGGTGATTGGGTGCGTCCAGGCTTAATGCTTTATGGTGCGACACCTTTTACAGATAAAACAGCACAAGATTTAGGCTTAAAACCGGTGATGCAACTAACCTCAGAACTCATCGCTATACAACCACTACAAGTGGGAGATAAGGTTGGCTACGGGGGAAGTTGGACAGCTAAAAAAACGGGCCGAATAGGTATTGTAAGTATTGGCTATGGCGATGGTTATAGTCGGCATCTGTCGAATGTTGGCTTGGTCTTGATTAATAACCAAAGGGTGCCAGTAATCGGTAGAGTTTCGATGGATATGATGGCTATTGATTTATCAAATTTAAGCGAGGCCTCGGTAGGTGATGCAGTCATTATGTGGGGCAGTGAATTATTGACCGTCGATGATATGGCGCATAAAGCTAACACCATTTCCTACGAATTATTGTGTCAATTAAACGAACGTGTAAAAAGAGAGTATCACCATGGCTAAACCTAAGCGCGTCTATGTTTGTAAAGAATGCGGTGGGCAAACGCCACAATGGGGTGGACGTTGTGCAGAATGTGGCGCTTGGAATAGCTTGGAAGAAGAAATTCAAGCACCTGCATCAGCGAGTAGCCAATCAACGATAAGCCGACATACTGGCTATGCTGGAGAGCAAAAAAATCAGGTTCAATCCTTAAGTGAAGTAACGTCAGAGCAAGCCGTTCGTTGGACGACGGGATTAGATGAGCTCGACCGTGTTTTGGGTGGTGGTCTAGTTACTGGCTCGGTAGTGCTGATTGGTGGTGATCCAGGTATCGGAAAATCGACCTTATTGTTGCAAGCAATGGCGATAATGGCTAAAACGAGTGGTGTTAGTCCATTGTATATTAGTGGTGAAGAGTCATTGCAACAGATTCGTTTGCGTGCAGAACGTTTACAATTGGAAAATGCCCCCGTCGATTTGATGGCTGAAACCCATGCCGAACAGATGATCGCCACTGCGCATGCTCGAAAACCACAAGTGATGGTCATTGATTCCATTCAAACTGTATTCACTGAGCTTTTACAATCAGCGCCAGGCACCGTTGCCCAAGTCCGAGAAAGTGCCGCGCAATTAGTGCGTTTTGCTAAATCGAGTGGTACAACATTGATTCTAGTTGGTCACGTTACAAAACAAGGAGCGTTGGCTGGACCACGTGTATTAGAACATATGGTCGACACTGTATTGTATTTTGAGGGTGATACATCTAGCCGATTCAGAATATTAAGAGCAGTAAAAAATCGTTTTGGCGCGATCAATGAATTAGGTGTCTTCGCGATGACGGAACTCGGTTTAAAAGAGGTAAGTAATCCTTCTGCTATCTTCTTATCACGAGGCGATGCCGCCCTTGCTGGCAGTGTTGTCACCGTTATCAGAGAAGGTAGTCGTCCAATGCTGGTAGAAGTACAGGCACTGGTTGATGATAGTCCACTGGGTAACCCTCGCCGTGTCTCTGTAGGTTTAGATTCGAATCGTTTAGCTATGTTACTCGCTATATTACATCGACACGGTGGAATTACCTGCAATGATCAAGACGTGTTTATCAATGTGGTTGGTGGTGTGAAACTCAGTGAAACGGGAGCCGATCTAGCAGTATTAGCCGCTGTTCTATCTAGTCTACGAAATAAAGCCGTACCACAAGATTGGGTATTATTTGGCGAAGTGGGTTTGACGGGTGAGATCAGACCCGTGCAAGCAGGTGAAGAGCGTATTCATGATGCCGCAAAACATGGTTTTAGCCATGCGATTGTTCCCATTGCCAATGCGCCACGCAAGCCTATTAAAGGCATTAAGGTGACGGCGGTTAAACATCTATCCGATGCAATTTCAGCGCTATTGGATCAATGATTCAAGCTCACGATGAAGTAGGGCTTCATCACCTAAATTAAGTTCAACTAGTCGTTTTAAATGGCTAATACTTTCTAAATCTATATTTTTGCAAATAAAACCAATAGCTCTGTCATCTATATGAGCTACTGCCGTAGTCATTTTGATGACGAGTTGTGCATTATCAAGCACTAAGTCAATTTTATACTTATCAGTAAGTTGTCCTCGCCAGCCATCAGGTTTGACAATTAAAATACCGTTTAGCGACACATCCAACACTTCGCAATTGAGGTGTAATTCGCCCTTATCAGCATGTAGATGTGCTTGGGCATGAAATGGAATGCGACTAAAATTACGACGCTCATCAATGGTAATATTTGCCATGTTGATCTCCGTGATAGATTAAACTGATGCCACTATTTTAGACTAAAAGGAATAAGCCATGTTGTGGGTTAAATCGTTCCACATTATTTTTGTAATCACCTGGTTTGCAGCGCTTTTCTATCTGCCAAGATTATTCGTTTATCATGCCATGTGTGATGACAAATCAGGTAGTGAACGTTTTAAAATTATGGAACGGAAACTCTATCGAGGGATTATGACACCAAGCGCAGTACTAACGGTGTTATTTGGACTATGGTTGTTAAGTTTTTATTCTTTTGAGCAACTTATAGCCATGCACTGGTTGCACGCTAAAGTTACCTTAGTATTATTACTACTTATTTATCATGCTTATTGCGGTCGTTTGCTGCGTCAATTTAGCAATGACAGCAATCATCATAGCCATATATTTTATCGATGGTTTAATGAGTTTCCAGTCTTGATTTTGCTTGCCGTGGTCATTTTGGTGGTAGTGAAACCGTTTTAATTAGTTGAAACGCCTGATCTCTGAGTAAAGAGAGATCAGGCTCATAATTATTAATCCGTGTATTCAAATATTTTAATCACCCGTTGCACGCCAGCTGACTGGGTAACAATTTCCACGACTCTATCTGCTTCAGCATGACTGACTAAGCCCATTAGATACACAATGCCATGTTCTGTGACTACTTTTACATAAAAAGGGTCAATATATTTATCAGCCGTTAATTTTGTTTTTATTTTTGACGTAATCCAAGCATCACTGCTACGAGATGGTAATGAACTTGGTGCGGCAATAAGTAATTCGTTATGTATACGACGAACGTTAGCAATGGTCTGGACTTCTTTTGTTACTTCTTGTTTAAGACTTTCATTGGGTGTTTCACCAGTAATTAATACTATGCCGTTATAACTGGTGACATTAATATGACTTTGGTCGTAAATTTTCTTGTTACTAAACAAGATACTTGACACTTTTATCTCAATGGTTTGATCATCAATCACGGTACCTGCGGAACGACGGTCATGTACAACAGCCGCACCTGTGGCCGCGCCAGTAACGACGGCAGCAGCACAACCCTGCAGTAGCATGACGGGCATGATTAATAATAAGAGTGCTTTCATTTTGGGCATGTTTATATCCTGTTAAGTGGAAGAGTCTATTATCACCTATCTGAGACAGGCCTAGCTATTATTTAGTTGCTATGAAAAGCATCTTTAACCCATATTATGTCATGAGTCTGTTGCGTCGGTGATATTGCGATAACATCGAAGCGATAACCTGAAAACGATTGTGTATTTTGTAACAAATAGTGTTCAGCAGTGATTATTATTTTTGCTTGTTTTTTATAATTAACGCTTTCTAATGCACTACCGAATCGGTCATTTTTACGATAACGGACTTCAATAAAAACCAGTGTACTATTATCTTGCATAATTAAATCAATTTCACCGCGGCGACAATGATAATTTTTCACTAAAAGTTTGAGTTTATGTTGTTGCAAAAATTGGCAGGCCAATAACTCAGCTTGTTGGCCTATACTGAGTACCGAATTCATTTAAGGTAAGGTCGTTAGTGGCTTTGATAATGGTAATAGGTCAATAAGCCCATGTTTAAATTTAGCCCATCTAGGTTTACGCGTGACTTGTCCATATGCGTTAATCGAGAGTACGCCTGTTGCGCCATTGAAACTTAATTCAGGTGAGCGACTTAATTGATTAAGCTCAGGGATCAAGTGATAAGCATCAGCACCTAAAGCATACAGACGAACAAACTCTTCAAAGCGTTGAGGTGAATCGTTCAGTAAAGCCATATAAGTCGGGTCAGATTGCGCTATATTATTAAATACCCAAGGCATATCACTGATAATAAGATTGTTAAGATCTATGTTTTGTTGACTATTATCATAACCCTCATATACATGCGTGGTGGCAATAATTGGTAGCTGGCCCGAACGATGGAATTTAAGTTGTGGCACAAGTTGTCGAGCCTTTAAAGGTTTGGCAACAAGGAAAATAAAATCAATATCTTGCCGGCGACGGGCTTCAAATTCTAGTGAGGTACCGAGACGTTTTCTTAATGAATCGTAACGCTGTTCGCTGGCTTGTAAACCTAGTAAAGGTTTAAGCGTCGAGGCAAAATCGTTTTGGTTTGGATCGTAATTGGCTTGATTGAGTAACACTCCGCCATTTTGTAACCACTGGCTATTAAATGCACTAGCAATACGCGTCCCCCATTCGTTATTTGGCGCTAAGACCAATGCTCGGCGGTAATTTTGTTTAGTAGCATAATCTGCTACTGCAATGGCTTCATCTTCTGGCGCTAAGCCAGATTGGAACA
>Ga0213868_10006524_pt1 | contig 10295 bp, 9 predicted proteins | sample PICome_9_FD_160087 | JGI IMG/M metagenome (GOLD analysis project Ga0213868, IMG submission 160087) | Coastal seawater microbial communities near Pivers Island, North Carolina, United States - PICO127 | ecosystem: Environmental > Aquatic > Marine > Coastal | place: USA: North Carolina | collected...
GGAACACACGAATCTCTTCTTGAAGCATCTCAGTTTGTCGAGACCATCGAGCGCTACCAGAGCTTCAAGATTGCATGTTTGGAGGAAATCGCCTGGGTTAATGGATGGATCACAGACGATCAACTCAGAGCACGCGCTAAAGAGCTCAACAAAAACAGCTATGGTGATTACCTGAGTAGTTTACTCGAAACTAAGGTGCTTTGATTTGCTCTGCTACTAATCAGTAATTCTCCATCGCTGCATTGCGGCCTACTTAAACTAAAAATCACAGATTTCCCCATGCCATCTCCCACCTCCGATCTGCCATCTTCCTCGCCGCTTGCGGTGACCACCTATTCTCCAGAATCGCCTCTGCGGAATCCGCTGAAGCTTATCCTCACCATATTCGCTGATATTTGGCGAAGCCGGGAACTCATCGGTATGCTCTTCATGCGTGACCTCAAGGCGGCATATCGGCAGTCATATTTGGGCTACATCTGGATCCTTCTGCCCCCCATAGCAAGTACCGCTGCCTGGTATTACATGACATCCCAAAAGCTCATTAATGTCGGAAGCACCGCCATACCTTATCCCGCCTTTGTCATGACAGGACAAATCATCTGGGGCACTTTCACGGCTGCCTTTGGAGCCCCCCAAGCTGGCTTCAACGGAGGCAGTGGCGTCTTCATGAAGCTTAAAGTCCCGCCAGAGGCTTTCATTGCCAACTCGGTTGCAAAAATTATTTTTGATCTTCTTGTTAAAACCATCCTCATCATAGCTATCTTTGCCATTTTCTGGGGTGATCTTAACCTCACTTGGACAGTTCTTCTGGTTCCGCTCGGCCTGGCTATTACCATGCTCTTTGGTATTTCACTCGGCCTATTCATGGTTCCTATTGGCTCGCTCTACTCTGACATCGGCCGCATTGTTGGTATCGCCATGCCCTTTCTCATGTATACCACTCCGGTGATCTTCCCCCTCGCCAAGGGCGATGGCCTCGCCGCCACCCTCATGAGCTGGAACCCTTTAAGTCCGGCTATTGAGGTTACCCGCTGCTGGCTCACTCAAGGTGCAGCCGATCCCAATCTGGTCTTTGGCCTCCTCATCCTGATCCCGATTTCACTGACCTTAGGCATCGTCGGCCTCGTCATCCTCCGCATCGCCATGCCCCATTTGGTTGTTAGAATGGGAATGTAGCCGCCGTAGGCGGCGGGAGACGGGAGACGGGAGACGGGTAACGGGTAACGGGTAACGGGTAACGGGTAACAGAAAGACAAAACTTATGTCAGTTCAGTCAGCAAAAGAACTTGAAGTCTACCAAATAGCTTACGCACTATCCATGAAGGTGTTTAATGCGAGCAAGAGTTTTCCTCCGGAAGAGCGCTGGGCGCTTACGGGTCAGATCCGCCGATCCTCCCGCTCTGTTTGTCTGAACCTTCGTGAGGCATGGGCTAAGCGTCGTTACGAGGCGCACTTCATCAGCAAGCTTACCGATTGCGACGGTGAATCGAATGAAACAGATAGCTCCTTGGATTTTGCTAGGGACTGCAAATACATCGGCGTTGAAGAACATCGTGAACTCGCTGACATGAACCGTTCTGTAGGGCGCATGCTCGGTTCTATGCTCAAGAATCCAGCGCCATTTCTCATCTCCTCTCCCTGATCCCCGTCTCCTGATCCCCGTCTCCCGTCTCCAATATCCCATCTCCGACCCCATCTCCCAAAATGTCTTCACCGTCTCCCGCCTCCCGTCTCCCGTCTTCCGACTCCGACGTCCTCATTCGCGTTGACAACGTCTCCAAGAAATTTTGCCGAGACTTCAAAAAGTCCCTCTGGTATGGCTTGAAAGATACCGCTGCTGATATTCTACATCCTAAGCATAAGTCTGAAGATTCAAAACTAAGGCCGAGCGAATTCTGGGCGAATCAGAATATATCCTTCGAGGTTCGCCGAGGTGAGTGCCTTGGTTTGATCGGGCATAATGGTGCGGGTAAAACTACATTGCTTAAGATGCTCAATGGCCTGATTAAGCCGGACACTGGGAGTATCGAAATGCGTGGAAGGATTGGAGCCCTCATTGCTCTTGGTGCTGGTTTTAACCCGATTCTTACTGGGAGGGAAAACATCTACGTCAACGGTTTGATTCTGGGCTTTAACAAGAAGGAAATCGACGCCGCGCTCGACGAAATCGTCGAATTCGCTGAGGTAGAGGATGCCATCGATGCACCCGTCCGCACCTATTCATCAGGTATGCAAGTCCGTCTCGGGTTTTCCGTGGCTGCTTTCATGAACCCCGACATACTTCTTATTGACGAGGTTCTGGCGGTCGGGGACATGCGCTTTCGGAAAAAGTGCCAAGGCTTTATCAAGCGCCTGCAAAATAACGGAACTGCCATTATACTCGTTTCACACGGCCTCGGCCAGGTCATGATGCTCTGTGAAAATGCGGTAGTCATGGACCACGGGCGCCCTGTATTCTACGGGCCGTCGGAAGAGGCGGTATCAGTCACTGGTCGTCTTCAGGAGCAGTCCCCTGATGGAAGTGCAGGGCTAACTTCTGGTTTAAAAGATAAAACATCCCCAGTCATAATTAAAAAACTGAGTGTTGATTCTGTGGCACCTGAGTCACTGGGTGAGCTTCCTCGCATCGCTGCTCGGATTCATTACAAGGCCAGAGAAAATACCAAAGATGTGATGGCTAGCTTCCAGATTTACAAAGACGGTATTGAGAGCCCAATCACGACTGCCCGCTCAATGAATGATGAGTCTGTTTTTTTTGCGATTTCTGAAGGAGAGGGTATCATTACAGCCACCTTCGACTCTTGCCCCCTTACACAGGGTGAATACCTCATGAAGGCCTCGTTGGGTATCAAGGGATACCCTACACCTCTTGATGCAATCGGGCATGATGACGCTCCTTTTCGCTTCATTATGCCGGATCTTACTCCTGCAGTTCCTTGGTCAAATCTCAATGGAGAAATTGTTCACTGGGCTGCTGACTGGGGGCATCAAACCAATTCTGAATCTGAGGATCGGTCTTGATACAACAGGTTTTTAGAAAGTAAGAGCTATCAAAATATCTAACTAATAATCCAATTAATTATGCTAAATAACAAATCCATCCTCATCACAGGCGGCACGGGTTCACTCGGCAAAGAACTCACCAAAACGATTTTGAGCCAGTGGCCGAAAGTGAAACGCTTAGTGATTTATTCTCGTGACGAACAAAAGCAGTTTCAAATGGCTCAGGAATTTCCTACTGACAAGTATCCCATGGTCCGTTTCTTTATCGGTGATGTGCGCGATCTTGAACGGATGAAACGTGCATTTCAAGGTGTTGATTATGTCATCCATGCTGCAGCAATGAAGCACGTTCATATCGCGGAATACAATCCGGACGAATGTGTCAAAACCAACATTGGTGGTGCAGAGAACGTGATCAAGGCAGCGCTAAGTTGTGGGGTTCATAATGTAGTAGCTTTATCTACGGACAAAGCCTGCGCTCCTATCAACCTGTACGGAGCCACCAAGTTAACATCAGACAAGCTGTTTATCGCAGCTAACAATATTAAGGGTAGGCGAGATGTTAAGTTTTCCGTGGTGCGTTACGGCAATGTAATGGGGTCCAATGGTTCGGTCATTCCTTTCTTTCAGCAAAGAAAAGAGACAGGGGTTCTTCCGATTACAGATCCCACCATGACACGCTTTAATATTTCACTAGCTGATGGTGTAAAAATGGTACTTCACGCATTGGAAAATGCGTGGGGCGGTGAACTCTATGTGCCTAAAATACCTTCCTACCGCATTACGGATCTTGCTGAGGCAATTGGGCCAGAATGCGAGCACCCAGTGATTGGTATCCGTCCCGGCGAGAAAATCCACGAAGAGATGATCACCAGCTCTGATTCCTTCACCACCTATGACCTCGGGAAATATTACGTCATTCTTCCGCAGGTGCCACATTGGGAGTTGGATGCCTATATAGAAAAATTCAAGGCAAAGCCGGTAGATCAAGGCTTTAGTTATTCATCAGGCAAGAACGAGGAATTTTTGACAGTTGATGAGCTCAGGCAGCTTATCAGCGAGCACGTTTCCTTAGATTGAAAACGCAACCCCTGACCTCTGACTCCAGAATGATACCCTACGGCAAACAATCAATTAGCGAAGAAGATCTTGTTGCTGTGGCAGAGGTGCTGCGTTCTGATTATTTAACATGTGGACCAGAGGTTGAAGCTTTTGAGATTGAATTTGCGGCAATGGTCGGAGCAAAACATGCTGTGGCTGTTTGTAATGCAACCGCTGCACTTCATCTGGCTATGTTAGTTGCTAAGATCGGCCCTGGTGACCGCTTGGTAACAAGCCCGAATACGTTCGTAGCCTCTGCAAATTGCGCAGCTTTCGTGGGAGCTGTTCCCGACTTCTGCGATATTGATCCTAAAACTTACAACATTTGCCCGGAAGCTCTGGCTCGTGATTGGCAGGACGACACAAAAGCTATTGTTGCCGTAGCTTATGCTGGGCAGTCGGCTGATATGCCTGCCATTGCAGAAATTGCCCATACAAATGGTGCCATTGTCATTGAGGACGGTTGTCATGGCACGGGGGGCGGTTTTACTCACCAGGGCAAAGACTATAAAATAGGAGGTCATCCATGGGCAGATATGACCACCTTTAGTTTTCATCCCGTTAAGACAATGACAACGGGTGAGGGAGGCATTTTGGTAACAGATAATGATCAATACGCACAGACAGCACGCTTATTGCGTAGTCACGGTATTACCCGTGATCATGAGGAGTTTCTCGGACTAGGCTCAGAAGAGCTGGGTCTTACCGAACATGGGCCCTGGTATTATGAAATGCAGCATCTTGGATTTAACTTCCGAATTACCGATCTCCAGTGTGCTCTCGGTCGTAGCCAGCTCAAGCGTCTCCCAGAATTCATCGCGCGGAGGCGCGATATTGTGGCTCGTTACAACGAGGCCTTAGCAGGCATAACATGGCTGGAGACCCCGGGTGTTTCTGATGAGTGCAATAGAAATGAAATTTCATGGCATCTCTACACGGTGCAAATCGATTTTGATAAGATTGGCAAGACCCGGACAGAAGTAATGATGGAGCTGCGGGAGCAAGGCATCGGAACGCAGGTTCTTTATATTCCTGTGCACCTACAACCTTGGTATCGCCAGACCTATGGTTATGCTTACGGCAAGTGTCCCGTGGCAGAAACTTATTATACAAGGGCACTAAGTCTGCCGCTCTATCCGAGCATGAGCGATGATGAGGTAGGTCAGGTTATTGCAAGTGTTAAAGGTTTGTAATATTACCAGTAGAATTTAAAACCAACAAAAATGCGCATAGCCATCATACCCGCCCGAGGCGGCAGTAAGCGAATTCCCCGTAAAAATGTGCGGGAATTTCGAGGTAAACCAATGATTGCCTGGTCTATAGAAGCCGCGCTTGAAAGTTTATGTTTTGACCAGGTGGTTGTTACTACTGATGATGAAGATATTGCCAGACTGGCAAGAGATCATGGGGCTAGTGTTCCCTTCATGCGTCCTGCAGCCTTGGCAGATGATCATACCGCTACCCTACCGGTTTTGAGACACGCTCTTGCAGTCATGGAAGAGCAAGCAAAAGTAAAAATTGAGGAGGCTTGCTGTATTTATGCCACGGCCCCCTTTGTAACGCCTGCCATTTTAAGGGATGGAATGGATATTTTACTCGCGGATCATGAACTTGATTTTGCCTTTAGTGTCGCATCCTATCCCTTTCCCATACAACGGGCGTTGTTGATTACCGATCAACACCGGGTGAAAATGGTACAGCCTGAACATGAGTTGACTCGTTCTCAAGATCTTCCAGAGCGTTACCATGATGCTGGCCAGTTTTATTGGTTCCGCCGACAAGGGTTATTGAATAATGACGGCGTGTTTAGCGCCTGTTCTGCTCCGGTCGTCATTCAGCGTGAGCGTGTGCAAGATATTGATACTCTGGAAGATTGGCGCTGCGCAGAGTTGGCGCACCAACTTTTAGAAAAAAGGCAAGAATGAAAAAAACTCTCCTGTAGTGTTTTTAAGTTCATGCGTACAATTGTGCGCTTTCTATTTCTATATGCAGACCACATGTACTCGTGATACAGCCTAGAGACTGCCAACCAATAAACACAAGCAATGCATATTTCTATTAGTGAAAAAACACTCAAATCCCTCATCTGTAAGCAAGTTGATAATTTTTTTACACTAGAAAATGATGAGCGGAAAAGTCTCTTACAGAGCCTGCCGAAAGCCTTAGCTAGGTGTGATGAAAACTTTTCACAAAATACCAATAAATATTACTCAGATGTAAAAGGTAACACTCTCTTCAATCCCTATCACTCGGTACAATATACTATTTTTTTGTATTTCCTATCCTCTGAGGTAGCGAGCACAGGGAACACTGAGCTGGCAGACAAGCTCTACTATTTAAACAGGGCTATGAATGGGTTGGACCTCTATTACAAGATTGAGTTACCTACCATATTCTTCAGTGACCACCCACTCGCAAGCGTTCTCGGAAGAGCCAAATATGGTTGCTATTTTTGTTTTCAACAAGGGTGTACAGTGGGCAATAATCATGGGCAATATCCCATTATTGGAGATTATGTCCGTATGTTTGCTAACTCTAGTATCATCGGGGAATGCCGGATAGGAAACAATGTTTTCATTGCTTCAGGCTCTATGGTCAAAGACATAGACGTTCCCAGCAACACGATCGTATTCGGTCAAAGCCCTCAGTTGACATTTAAGCAGATGCCGGAGGAATATTTTCTGAAATCGAGTCCATTCAAGATTCACTCTAAATCCTGAATTTGTGAGCTGACTGCTCAAACAAGTCATGATGTTGTGGGGATTGGCACGGTGAAAAATATCGCCGTTCACAGTGCAGTGTCAATTATTGTCGCCATCTGTATGAAACACCCTCAACATAAACCAAGCCTGCTAGCCTAAGCGTAAATTGTTATGGAATACGATCACAAGAAAGGGGCTATACTTCTGTTTTGTAATGCGTGTAGTTTAAATCACAATCAGATAGGAAGAATGCGGCAGCTAAAAAAAGAGCTTCTTGAGTCTGAGTATAGTTGTAACGCTGATGGCGGTTGAGCGGCCCGCTAGATCTTGAAGGTATTCATGCCTTGGAAAATATCTGATCTACAGCATCATCCCGTCAACTTTTAGAAAAAAGTTAATTGTGAAAAATTTAGTGATTAGAGCAGACGCGGGAGGCGAACTCGGCACGGGGCATGTCATGCGAATGATTGCTCTTGCTCAAGCTTATATGCGCCGTGGCGGCCATGTCGTAATCACATCTGTCCTGTGCCCTGAACCTATCATCAATCGAGTTCTCGAATTAGGCATTGAGCATCATATGTTAAACGGTTGTGAACCTGGAGACGCGCAGGATTCGGCAGCTACACTTCAATTGTGCGAGGAGAATGAAGCGCAATGGTTAGTGCTTGATGGTTATCATTTTGATGAGGAATATCAGCAGAGGTTAGCAGGGCACGACATCAAAGTGCTTTGTGTGGATGATTATGGCCATTGTGAGACATGGAACTGCGATGCGGTTTTGAATCAAAATCTGGGCGCGGAAAACTGGGGGCAAAGAAAGTCAAAAGGTTCTGATATCAAGTGGTTATTAGGTTCCTCATTTGCACTGATACGGGAGGAATTTTTTGAGAGCATACGTCAGGCAAAAGAGAAGAAATCTCCAGCCTGCAGGATCCTTGTTACCATGGGGGGTGCGGACCCAGATAATATCACCCTGAAAGTTCTCCGTGCCTTGGAAGAAAATGAGCTCGAGGGTTTGGAGCTTAGAGTACTGGTAGGGGGCGCAAATCCGCATCAAGCAAAACTGACCCAGTTTGCCGACAGCTCACGCCATCAAATCGAAGTTCTGTGCAATGTGCGTGAAATGCCCCCCATGTATGAATGGGCTGATGCCGTCATTTCAGCAGGGGGCAGCACGTGCTGGGAGTGGTTGTCTTATGGGTTATCTGGGGCAGTAGTCACCATTGCCGTGAATCAAGAGCCTGTAGTAGCTGAATTGGAATCTCGGAAGCTGGCACTCACCTTGGGGTGGTTTACTGAATATGATATGGGTACGTGGGCGGCGAAGTTGGAAAGCTGGGTGCTAGGCCAGCAGGCGGGTGGAAATTTCTCTGAGCGTCGTCAAGCGGTTGATGGTTATGGTGCCACACGCACCGCTGCTTTTCTCGATACAGGTATTTGGTGTCGTAGGGCACAGTCAAAGGACGCAAAACTTTATTTTGATTGGGCGAGTGATCCGGTAGTGCGAGCAAGTGGTTTTCATACTGATGAGTTGAGTTGGGAAGATCATGTTATGTGGTTTGATAACATGATCCAATCGTCAGACACGTATCTCTATGTGGTGAGTAATGCCTTCGATGAAAAGATAGGCCAGGTAAGACTGACACCAGATCCTAGCGGCTATCTGGAAATTAGTTTTTCGGTAGCTCGGAATTTGCGCGGTAAGGGCATGGGTTCAATGATGTTGCAAGAAGTTCTGCAAAGAACTTTATCGGATAATAGCAAAAGCGGTGGTTTCATAGCTCGCGTGAAAAAAGAAAATCAAGCATCAGCAAAAATTTTTCATCAACTAGGATTTGAGGCGAGTGAAGATGACCCCAAGCACAGGTGCCTTGTCTATTTGAAAAAGAACATAATTTAGCATGATCACATTTTCCATCGGAGGCCGTTTGATAGGCGCTGACCAACCAACCTATGTCATTGCTGAAATATCAGCAAATCACAACCATGATATTCAAGAGGCGATTGATCTGATCCACATAGCCAAAGAATGCGGTGCTGATGCTGTCAAAATCCAGACGTATACTCCGGATACCATGACAATCGACTGTGATAAAGACCACTTTAAAATTGGCAAGGGGACGATATGGGAAGGTAAAAATCTCTACCAGTTATATGGTGAAGCATATATGTCCTGGGAATGGACTCCACGGTTGATTGAAGAAGCCAAGAAAGTAGGCATCACGCTTTTTTCTAGCCCGTTTGACTCTACCTCAGTGGATTTTCTGGAAGATCTGAACATGCCCGCATACAAGATTGCCTCGTTTGAATTGGTGGATCATCCGCTGATTGCTCGAGTGGCGAAGACGGGAAAGCCTGTGATCATGTCAACCGGCATGGGGACGCTACGCGAAATTTCAGAAGCTGTAGAAGTGCTTGAGGCGAATGGCTGCAATGAGTATGCGCTGCTAAAATGTACGAGCTCATATCCAGCACGAGCAGATGAAGCCAACCTGGCCCGTATTAGACACATGGCCGAGGCGTTTCAGGTGCCTGTTGGGCTATCTGATCACACGATGGGATCCACTGTGCCGGCAGTAGCGATTGCGCTAGGCGCCTGTATTATCGAAAAGCACTTTACCAAATCCCGCGATGTAGAAGGCCCTGACAGCGCTTTCTCCATGGAGCCTGAGGAGTTTAAGGAGATGGTTCATGCCGTACACATTGCGAAGCAGGCAGTGGGTTCAGTGACCTATAAACTTACTGAGGATGAGAAAAACAGTAAGGTGTTTAGAAAGTCTATTTTCGCAGTTAAGCACATAGTCGCTGGAGAAGAATTAACACGAGAGAATACGCGCATCATTCGTCCGGGTCATGGGCTTGCTCCAAAATATTGGCAACAGGTTCTGGGGAGCAAGGCGACACAGGACATCGAAAGAGGCACGCCTCTCTCCTGGCGGCAATTGCGATGAAGGCTGCGTGAGCATACAATTAGAGCGGATTAAGGTACGCCTACGAAAATACTTGCTCACGAAACATGTTTGAAATACCCCTCCCCGAACTTCATGCAGAACCTAATATCGGTACACTCTGTGGCACCCATGGATACAGCCAATCAAATACCCAGATTATCTTTAGCTAGTGCTCCCTAGCGAGCATCGGCGACAACAATACAAATGAGCAAAGAACTAATGTACTACAGAGACCTCGCCAACCCTGCACGGCCAACTTAGCTCCACGAGCCATTCAAAAGATGAATCGCCAGATCATATTCCTAACAGGTCACAGAAAGAGTGGCACAACCATGTTTCATAGTTTATTTGATGGGCATCCCTCGCTCAACATATACCCCGTCGACTTAACCGTATTATACGCTTATTTTCCACAGATAATTTCTTCTGATTTGTCCGATGGAGCTCTGCTTGAACGTCTTGATAAGGTTGTTTTTGGAACTCTTGAGGCGAAACTCGAATTTCATAAATTAGAAGTCGATCTCGGTGAGTTCAGGCG
>Ga0213868_10006526_pt1 | contig 10293 bp, 10 predicted proteins | sample PICome_9_FD_160087 | JGI IMG/M metagenome (GOLD analysis project Ga0213868, IMG submission 160087) | Coastal seawater microbial communities near Pivers Island, North Carolina, United States - PICO127 | ecosystem: Environmental > Aquatic > Marine > Coastal | place: USA: North Carolina...
ATTGGTATAAAAATCACTGTTGAGAGAGAAGCAGAGGGGGCGAGAGACCTTTTTGTCATCGATGCTGTATGTTAGGCTGTTGAGTAGTAGTGTAGTTAGTGCCAAGCAAGCAAAACACCACCACCACACTAGATAGTATCTATCAAATACAAACACCATGTCGGAATCTGCCTCCTTTGTTGATCCAGCCTTCCTTGCCCGCTTCGGACTGACCCGAATAAACGCCATAGACTACTTTCTACATCCACTAAATCCATTCCGCACAAAGGCAAAAACATCCAATGAAGTTCTGGGCATGCAGGGAATCAACATTGGCACACTCATGCAATGGGGGACAGGGGCACGTCCAGGACCATTACCATTAGATCAGGGAGAAGATGAATACAGAGTGGCATTATCCAGGTTAACTGGAGAACAGTATGAATTACTCCCAATGTCAACTAACATTGAGGGGATGACACCGCAACAAATGTCAGCGTTGTTTACCATACGGCATGTTCATCGAACATCACACAACCATACGACAGTTTTGGGCATTTATTACATTTTAGAGGGGGTCATTTATAAAAGTCCGACTGTACGTGGACTAATGAAGGCGAATATAGCGAGAACACTTGCGGGACTATCGGAGGCTTGTGATGCACTCAGTGTTTGTGCTAGGTATGATCCGTCGAGTGGATATTCGTGGAAATTTGATCCAGATGAGGATGACGATGAGGATAATAAATTTTATAGCAGTATACAGGAAAAGAGGAAGAGAAGACGGAGGCAGATACTTGACAATCGGCGTCCTGGAGAACGGTGAGTATTGCTTATCTTTGGAGATGTTTTCAAAACATTTTGTTCTCTTTGCTTACTCCTTTCTTCATGTTCATTCTTCTGTCGTTTAAACAATGCCTACATCAACGGTCTTTTACATCTTGCTGCTCGAAACTGTACAGAACTGCGGAAGAAGAAGAGGGTATCCGTGCATCGGAGGCTATTGACCGCATTCTTTCTCGGCTTAGCAAAAGTGATGTGGTGGTGAAGGGAAAACCAATCATATAACACATGTATGTGCTGATTTGATTGCGCGCAGAAGGTTGTGTTTACACAGTTGATAACAACTTCTTCTTGTTATAATACAACACGTGTTAGTATGAATGAACGGCCGGAACAACAAACAACAACAAGAAGTGAAATCTCCAGCTACTTAGAGGCTCGCTCGGGGGAAAAGAGGGGGGAACTGCGAGCGTATGTAGACGAGGAAGGAAGGAGAGAAAGAGAGACGAAAGATTTCGGTCTCAATACAATACCATTCCCGTGCATTTTAGTAAAACCTACAATAGTCGTGAAATGGACAGATGCGTCAGAACGATTAGGTTTTACTATTTTCCACAGCTCATTCCAATGCCGTGCATTTTCCACAGCTCCTCCATCCCACATCTATACACAAGTTTCACTCTTTCGTTTGTCAAACACTCTTCCCTCGAACGGCTACCACGCAGTATCAATATCAATATCATGAAACTTGTCTGCTTCCCATGGGCCGGAGGGTCAAGCGCTCTTTACTCTTCTTGGCTAGATCACCCTGGCATCGCCTCCGCTTTTTCATCGGTCATCTGCATCGACTATCCTGGCCGAGCGAGCCGATTTGATGAAGAGCCTATTAAACATATCGGCCCTTTGGTGGATGACATTTTGGATCATTACACTTGTTTCAATGACGAAGACAAGGAAGACATTGTTTTATTTGGACATTCATTCGGAGCGATTGTTGCATTTGAAGTGGCGCTTCGCTTTGAGAAACTGGACAAGCATCCCAAGGTCAAGGCAGTATTTGTGTCTGCATCTGGTGAGTTTAGTCAATTTTGTACTTTTGTATACGGACAGGAGCAGGAGATGATGCCTTCGCTCCGCAGCTTGTATCAGAATGCTTACACCACTTCTTTCTTTTTCTTCTCGATTCTTCTTATTTTACAGTTCCACCTAGTAAATCTTCATTGGTACAAACTCCCGTCTCTACATTGAGCGTTGACGGTATATGTGATTACTTCGCATCAAAGGGCAACCCCGTAAGCAAGGCCGTTCTCAACAATGAAGAATTTCTTGATATCTTCATCAAAAATGTTCGAGCTGATTACTCTTGTTTGGAAGCACATCCAGTTACGACTGCAAGCATCAAGGCTCGATTGATTGTAATTGGTGGAGAGTTGGACAAAGGTGTTGAATTGGGCGATTTGGAGGGCTGGAAAAGACATCACGCAGGTGGATCCAACGAGACAGAAGATGTACTCATCAAAGTGTATGCTCAGCAAGGCCATTTCTATGTTAGTGATCATTCTGTTTTGATGGATTTAGGTGATTTTGTCGCCACAACTTCTTGTGACATCCATGAAGACAAAGGCGAAGACTCGGGGCTAGATGCAATGGTGTCTACAGTCAAAACTATCTTCTCCAAAGTACTCAGGGTAGATATTGCTTTGATCGGGCTGTCTTCCGACTTTTTTGAACTCGGTGGTTCTTCTTTGGATACCATCGCACTCATTTGTCGCATTGAACGAGATGTGAGCATCCAAGGTAGGAGTTTGTTTTCATCCAAGTGTGACATTCCAGCTCTCAGAATCTAACGTCTCTCGTGCCTCAACTCTTGTACACTTTTAAGTTTCTCAAAATGAGTTCTTTCTGAACCCGACCGTAAAGGAACTAGCATTGAGAATGCTTGAGATAAAGGCTTCTTCTCAAGAATTTCCAAAACTAGTCGCTTTGGAAGACTCCAATGATAACAAGTGGTTTCCCGCATCTCATAGTCAAGAGCAAATGATCGCGCTGTGGGAAACAAATCCTTGTATGTACAACATGAGCACCACAATTGAGTTTCCTAGGGAAGCTATTGATGTGGATATCCTTCGTCGAGCGTTCGTGTTTGTCGTAGAGCAGCAGCCCACTCTAAGAACAGTTGTCAAGATAAAAGATGGGACTAAGTTCATGCAAAAGGTACTCCCCTCCCATTTGGCAGAGGAATGCTTTGAACTCAAAGTCATAACATCTGTTGAGGATGAGGAGCAACTCCAGAGTGTCATTAAGACGGAAAACCAATACATCTTTCCTTTATACGATCCTCCCATCGTACGAGGAGTTATCATAAAGAACGTCGATGGATCTGATTTTCTTCATTTGAGCCAATACCACGTGGGATCTGACTCCTGGGCTCTCGTAATTCTTCGGTGAGTACTGATTCTGACTCTCTGTAGAAGATACCTTCTTCCACTTTTTTGGCAAAGACTTACACTTACATGACATTTTATCTCCTTTCACCTTAGACGCCAGCTTCTTGAAGCATACATGGCTATTCGATCAACAGGAATTGTAGCTGGAGTCAGAACGACTCCTGCGCATCCCAATTTCATCGATTGGACCATGTGGAACCGAAAATGTCTCCTTGAGTATGGGGAAGAGGAAAGGTAAGCCGAGTTTCGTAAGAGGAAGGAGCAGAATAGTTGTGTTCGTTTCTAACCATTGTCGTTCTCTCTCTATTGCTCTTGTACTTACACAGGCAACTAGACTACTGGAAAGATAAATTGAAGGACCTTCCACTGTTGAAATTACCACTTGATAAGCAGCGCCCATCATCACTTGGATCGAAAGGTTTGCAGATCCCGATAAACATTGACTACGATACCATCAATGCATTCAGGTCTTCCATTTCATCTCATGGTGCAAACCTTTATGCTGGACTGCTCAGCGTGTACATGTTGTTGTTGCATCGCATGGGGGGTGGTGATGATTTTGCAATTGGAGTCGCTCTGGCAAATCGTAATTCCGAAGGACTTCATGACTTAATTGGTTACTTCGCTAATGAGGTTTCAGTTAGAGCAACGTGTCAAGATGACATGAAGTTCGGAGAACTACTTTGCCAAGTTCGTGAGAATCTGTTGGGAGGAATGGCAAATGCTGATGTGCCCTTTCACGATGTAGTCAAGGCACTACGAGTACCTAGAGACAGCAGCAGGACACCAATTTTCCAAGCCTTCTTCGCACTGCAAGAACGAAAGTGGTGGACACTTGAAGACATCAGCCCACCACCTGAAGACGAGCTGCAGTTTCAGCTGAAGACTTTTAGTTCAAGTATCTCGAAGTTTGAAGTGCACATGTTCATACGAGACACTGAAGAAGGTGGCATCGAAGGTGATCTGACCATATCTACTGATTTATTCAATGAGTCAACAGGTCAGCGCCTTGCTGAGGCTTTTCAGCTGCTGGTGGCAAATATTGCCTCATCCGGTCATAGCAACTCTTTACTTTCCTATGACATTACCCCTGAAAAAGACAAGAGCATTGCATTGATGGCAAATGACACAACCGTTGAGTTCGAATCGCCTGTTCAGAGTGTCCTTGAGTGGGCGTACGATTCGGAAACTCAAGCAGCTTTATTTTGTCATGGCGCCGATGACGAATATGTGTCATATGGTGAGCTCAGAACCATGTCATCTAGTGTTCATTCATACTTAAGCTCTTGCGTACAGTATGGAGAACCTGTTGGTGTTATGATCAGATCTACCGCCCAGGGCATATCAGCAATCTTTGGCGCTGTGTCATATGGTTCACCTATTGTGGTAGTGGATCCTGAGAAGACTACAGTCGAGAGAAGTAAAATGATACTTCAAGACGCGGGTGTTTGTTTAGTGCTGATCGATAACAGCGTTGTTGAAAAGTTTGAAATCCTTGCAACTGATTTCAAGCTCACGACATTGGGCGAAGCTCATGACTGTGCTCTAAGTGATTGTCTTGACGTTGCACCCAAGAATCGAGACGGTGTCTTTGGATACTTTTATACCAGTGGTACAACTGGGCTACCGAAGGTAAGTAAGATGAGAGGAGAGAAGCAAACGTCCTTTACTTATCATCCATCATAGAGTCATGTCTAAACGAAAATGATTTGACTGTCTCCTGTCTCCCAACTATACAGGGTGCAATCATCACGCATGGAAATGTCTTGAATCTAGTCAATTGGTGGAGTGGTTTCTTTGACCTGAAACAGAGCGACAATGTACTCTTGTTTTCATCTCTTTCATTTATCATGAGCTTGCGTCAATATTTGCCGACACTCTGCAAAGGAGGGACAGTTGTCTTACCCGACTCCAATGTTAACTTTGAGACGGCCATAATAAAGGGGAGAGTCAACAAGCTTGTGTGCACCCCATCAGCTCTTTCCGTTCTTGACATCGATAAAGTTGCTCCCAATATTCAAGCCGTACAAGTTGCTGGAGAAGCTCCTCGCCTAGCAGTAATGTTAGCTTGGAAATCAAGGGTACCAAAACTATATATTGGTCTTGGACCAACAGAATTGACTGCCCACGCCCTTTGCGGTGAGTTTGATGGAAAGAATATTTGTATTGGATTCCCTGCTTCGAACGTAAAAGCATACATCATCAACCCTGCCAGTGGGTCGGAAACTCCAGTGAATGTAGTTGGAGAGCTTTGGGTGTCTGGTGAAAACGTCTGCAATGGATATTTGAACAGACCTGAACTAGATGAAAGATTCACAGTAGATCCTATGGGGTCGGGCCTGCGTTGCTATAAAACAGGCGATCTAGCAAAAGTAAGTTGAATACACGTCCACCTACCATATCAGTTGAGCCAACCATCACACACACTCACCCTTCTATCTTCTTTCACACATAACATCCAGAGGCGAAGCGACGGTAGGATCGAATTTTTAGGTCGGATTGACACCCAGCTTAAGATCAATGGATTCAGACTAGAAGCTTCTGAAGTAATCAATGCCCTACCAAGTGAACTGAAGAATGCCCATGTAATGGTGGGCGAGGGCCAACTGTTGCTCTACAAAACTAATGAACTTTCCGCTACCCAAGTGAGGAATATTCTAGAGGCTGGGCTCCCACCATATATGGTCCCAAAGAAATACTTCACGATTGATTCTTTTCCGCTAAATAAGAACCGCAAGCTTGACATACAGCAGCTCGTTTCACAGGCAAAACACGAACCTTATCATCAATTAGACGTGGTCGATGATGTGGAGGAGGACAGGGACGCCCTCGAAATGACGAAAAGAGTATGCTTAGTATGGTCAAATGTGTTGAAAGTATCAATTGATGACATCAAGCCAACTTCAAACTTCTTCGAAATTGGTGGAACTTCTCTATCTGCGGTACTGGTTGCAAGAGGACTGGGCTCTCATCTTGGTGGTAGGGAAGTGCCTGTTCAAGATATTTTCGCGCATCAGACTTTACGATCGCTCTCAAAGCATCTCTTAGGAACTGGGGACTTGCTGCTTGCGGGCGATCCAAGGCCTCTAAGATTCCTTCCTGGCGGAGAGAAGGCTTTACATCCAATAATGAGAAGCATCGTCCAGGGGATTGGACTACTTTTCATGTCATTCGTACTCTTTGTACCTGTTATTGGCACTTTATTAGTGTCGGCTCGTTCTCTGGCATGGTTTGGGAAGATTGGGGGGGCATTGATCCCAGCCATTCTGGCTGGAGGCTGCTTTGTTCATCTTTCTATCGTACTCGCTGTAAAATGGGTAATCGTCGGAAGGTACAAAGAAGGCAAAGCAGTAGTTTTCAGCTGGTATTTTCTCAAGTGGTGGCTTTTGCGAAGAATCATCAGCTCTACGAAGCTATATACTTGGGCAATTGACGACACTGAGCTAGCTGGGTATTTCTTGCGTGCTCTTGGAGCAACTTTGGGAAGAAACATATCTTTTGAAAATGCATAGTGAGTTCAGAGTGATGAAACATGGCTGTTGATTTGTATTTACCTGCTTGACTCAACAGATGATTTGCGCTTTAGCTTGCTTGAGCCCGACCTTGTACGGATTGGAGATGACACTGTGGTTGAGTTTGAAGTCTGTTTTAATACATCTGAAGTAGTGAGAGGAATGCTTGAATTACGAAGAGTGAGTGATCTACAATTTTCATCGTTGCAAGCATTTCTTTGGGAGTTGCCACATTCTTATCCTCGTTCTCGTTGCTTTGTTTCAAAATGATATAGATTGAGGTTGGAGAAAACGTGCGGCTAGGGACTCGATCGGTTCTCTTAGGGGGCGCGAGTGTTCATGATTGTGAGTCTGATTCTTTTCCTTTTTGCTTTTGATAAGTCCTGTTTAGCCATGTTTTATCTCTCACATTAAATTATTAATTTTCAAAGGGTCTGAAGTTGCTCCGAAGTCTCTGGTTGACTACAGCAGTAGCACTACAGAACCGATGCAAATCTTAGTAGGTTCGCCAGCCAAAATCGAATCCAACCGAGGTCTTCGGTTGGATAGAAGACCTTGGAGACCGAAGAGGAGTAGCTTGTTCAAGACTGCTCAGATTTTATGCTGCTTCATCTTTCCTGCTATTTTCTCTGGCTGCTTATACATAGGGGCGATCATTGCTGAAATACTGGCGAATAAGTTTGGCGCAGCCGGTGTTTTGCTATACATGATATCCCTTTTCTCCTACACGTGTGGTCTCATCTTCCTTGTAAGTTCTATTTGAATGCATAGTATTACACTGATGTCAAATCATTGCCTCGCCTCACATTGCTGCTCTTTGGTTCCAATGATTAAGATCGTCACCGCTTTGCTAAAGAAAATGCTGATTCCAAAGCTGGAAGAAGGATTTGTTTACACAGGTGAATGGTTTGCCTTGAGGAAGTGGCTTCTAGATCGGTTGTTCTTGAGTCCTGCGTATTCCTTTTCACTCCAGCGAAGTTTAGAGACGACCTCGTCGTATCCCTTCTATTTGAAGCTTTTGGGAGTACAGCTTGATGGGTCCAAAGTTTGGTTAACATATTGCTCGTTGAGAGTTGGTATGGAACTTTTGATTGTGAAAGGTAACGTTCACACAGGAATGCAAACGTATATATCAACCTCTGTTGAGAGTTGGGATGGAGTTAGTTTCCACCACGTTTCAATCGGGAACGATACTTCTTGCGGACAGAGATCTATCATCCTCAGTGGCACCAAACTGGGGAAAAATGTAACAATTGGTGCTGAAACTTGCACTGGCCACAACACGCGTGTTGGGGATAATGGCACAGCCTTTGGATCGCCCCTTGTCATTTTTCAGTCATCGAGGACAAATGCCGAAAGCATTTCAGAAAGTCAGCATCTAGCGAGACGAATGATTTTAGGTTTAGAAATAGAACCAGCCCAATTAGACTCGGAACCGGAACCGGAACAACTCCAAGAATTGACGTCGAGTGAAGACAAAGGCACGACACTTCCCTTCTGGTTGTATGCACTCATAATGAATATCGCTCAGTTCATTCTGCCTGTCATTGTTATTGGATCGTATGTAGCTATTTATGTGGGATGTCTTGCGGTGTTTGGGTCGTTTGGTCCCGTAGGATTAGCCTTGATGATTCCGACAACGTTCATACTTGGATCCATCTCGTTGATGTTCATAATCAAACTCCTGCAGTTGGCATTCTTTGGTGGGTCCATGATTACTGGAACAATTCATTTCTACTCAGTACAGTTTATGGGTTGGTATTTCCTCAGTGACTTGGTATACCTCTGCACTCAAACTGTTTTTGTACCTTTCTCCGGTACAGAGATATTTTGTCAGTGGCTTCGATTAATGGGTTCAAAGATAGGGAACGGAGTCTTCATTAGCCCAGAAAACGGTGGATTGCGCGAGTTGGATTTTCTCATAGTCGGGGATAATTGCCACATTCTTACTCCCAACATCAACTCGCACTATGCAGATCATGGAGCAATGCAGTTTTGTCCGATAATATTCTCAGATGGATGTGTGGTAAACCCAGGCGCAACAGTTATGCCTTTGACAGAATACGGCGAAGGATCAACACTTCGGCCATTTGCAGTCACCTCAAAGGGCCAATCCTGCAAAGCACACACTCAATACGTTGGAAATACAGCCAAGGCGGTCACTGCAGAGTCGATAGATACAGTTGCAATATTATTTGCTGGTCTTGGTAGCGCCTACGTAGGAATGTTCAAGGATATTGAGCTGTACCCAAATGCTTTGGCGATGTTGCACGAGGCATCTGGGGTGTTAAACTTGGACATCACAGAGCTGTGTACTAGCTCGACGATAGAGATAGATGATGTGAATGTGGCACAGATGGTAGTAACTGTGATGAACATTGTGTCAATTGAGATAATGAAACAACGTGAAGCTTTATTGATGTCACAAGCAACGATTGTCGCCGGTTTCTCGGTCGGAGAGTTTGCCGCGCTGTACTTTGCTGGAGCAATCTCTTTCAAGGACGTCCTAAACCTTGTTCGAGTCCAGTGCGAAGAGTTCGCCAAGTTACAAACAAGATCTGCTCTCTGCAACATAAGAGGTCTTGTACGCAAAGATGTTGAATTGCTTTGCAAGCGTTTCCGTTGCTCAATTGCAAATGTAATAAGCGACCACAGCCACAGCCCTGATGAAAGGAAGAGGAATGTCTTTGTCTGTGGTGGAACCTCACATAGTATCGACCTCATTGTCAGCTACGTGAACGGACTTGGAAAGAACGACGCTGAAGGTCTTGAAGAAGGAAGGAGGAGCCAGATCTCCGCAAAGAAGCTCCCTGTCAAGACGGCAAATCGTACGTTTCTTTGTTACTTATTTTTCAATCATCCTTTCGCTTTTGTAACACAGCCATCCTCTGACACCATGCCCTTCATTCAAATTTCTTGCTCCACAGATACAATGTTGATGATGCCTGCAGTTAATGAATTTAGGCGTGCATTAGCAAGGACTGGCATACAGATGCCACGACATCACCTTGTATATTCCAACGTGACAGGGCGCCCGTACCAATCTGTAGCGGAAATTCGAAAACTGTTGCCTTTGCAGATGACCAAACCAGTGCAGTGGCAGGCGACCATCGAACACATACATTTCAAAGAAGGGTGTAATAGATTTGTTGAGTGCGGTGCAATGAGGAGCCAGTCTGCTATGGTCAAATTGATCTTAGCTGATCATCAAGATCTCAAATTCTACTCGAGCGACGACCCGGAGAAATGAAGTAAACATTATATTCCCACGCGTTGTAGAAAAATAAGGACACCTGCATCTTCCTTTGCAGCCAAGCACTCCAACGTTTGCTTTTCTCTTTATTAAATATCTGGAGCCGAAATCTAAATGTTGCTTTATGCTTATCTTGAATGCAAATAATAATTATCTATCGACAGCATGCCGTGGTTTATTTGTCCATTTTGATTTTTGATGCATCATGTGGGCTGTGGGAGCGAGAGCGAGGGCCGGCTCTTCCCGTTTCAGCGGGCGGATATTTTATCTTGCCCCAGGAAGCCCCCTACTTAGACAAGCAGTTGGGTACATTTGGTAT
>Ga0213868_10006527_pt1 | contig 10292 bp, 5 predicted proteins | sample PICome_9_FD_160087 | JGI IMG/M metagenome (GOLD analysis project Ga0213868, IMG submission 160087) | Coastal seawater microbial communities near Pivers Island, North Carolina, United States - PICO127 | ecosystem: Environmental > Aquatic > Marine > Coastal | place: USA: North Carolina | collected...
CAACTCGTCTCACACTTTCGAAATGCAATGCTGAATGAATCAAACCATTTTGGGATACACATTTTTTACACACGGGAATGAGGTGAAATCTTGGGTATCCCGCCAAAAGAGAAAAAATAGATCTAAAGTACACATCACACATTTCATATTTTAAAAAAAATGCATTGGGCATTGGAGATGGAACACAAGGAGAGAGATACATACATATATACTAATGGATACATTTGTTGAACATTACAGTAAAGTTCATGACGTGTAGGAATGCATACATGCATGCACACAACATATATACACGCGCTGTCTGCCTCTTTTTCTCTAGACTTGATCCAATACAGAAATAATTTGGGTGAATTCCACTCTTTGACCAACCTCCATAACATCCTTTCCACTCAAAATACCTGGTTCAATGCAAATCATTTCATGGTACTCATCATCTCCAAAATCAGCCATCGCCTTGGCCTTATCAACAAATGGATTCCATACGACACAACTAACTGGAATATCTTTGCCATCCATCTTAGCAAATGCGTTCATAGATACTTTGGATCTATCACTGCCAGTGGATATAGTAACATTTGCATTGTTTACGGAAGCAGGTGGGGTATAAATCCTGTCCACTTCCCTATCAATAATGATTCTTTCTTCATCTTGAACCAAATGTTCCTTTGTAATTTGATCGTATACTTGGTATCCCTTGAAGCCTTGGACGTTGCAACAATCCGGTTGTAGAGCTGTGGACCCATGTACTTTATAATATGTATGGAACAAGGTTTGATACTCAAACGGAATGTTTCCTGTATTTGTAAAGTGACATGTAGTCGACAAAGTATTGGATGTAATCTTAACAACCAATGTTACAGTGACATTGAGCCCAGATTGTTGAGACGAATCCAAACTCCACTTTCCATCGGATCCTCTTCCATGAATGACATTCTTTAAATCCAATGAAAATTCGCAACCAGCCTCAGATTCATTATCAAATATCTTCCCTGGAGTCCAATAATTACACCTTAAAAATCCATGTTGAGGCATATCTTTATTCGGCTGTCCAAATTGAGGAAAGACCAGGGGAATACCACCACGTATAGCTTTAGACCCATCGCGTTTCGCCAATTGACTCACAAAGAGGACTTGATGTTTCTCGGATGTTTCAAATGATGTAATTGTTGCACCGTAGGGGTAAGCGATGCATTTGGCACCTGAAGCACTGTGTTGAATGACGATTGGATCATTGGACATGTTGATGTTATCTCGGTATGGTTGGAGACAGAAAGAATGAACGCTTGAGAATTGGTTCTCTTTTTCTGAAGTAAATAATGGTGGATGATTTGAGAAAAGGTATCTTTTGTTTTCACTCGTTTATTTGTTGGATCTTGCTATTTAGCTTTTAGTCCCGTGTAAAAGAGTTCTGCTTTTCAAACGGATCTCTGATCTCTGCCTACTGCCTTCTGCCTACTTATTTTACTGCTATCAAGACACATCTTGTTCAATCCATCCATCTGAATCACTTTTCAGAAACGCAAACATGATAATATCGTCCCCTGCTCACAACCAAAGATATGGAGAGCATAAGGAGTTGTTGAAACTTATTCATCATATTGAGTCAACGATTACTACCAACTCAACCAATGAACACGACTCTGATGCGACCGATCTTGTCCTATCTCGTCTTTTAGCCAAAGTTCACCAAGATGAAATAGAAGAAATGCGTGATTTTCTGAATCATACTCTCAATCCTCCATCTAAGGCTATGGAAGTAGCATCTTCTGCTCTGGAGGAGGCTCTAAGGCACATCCATAAGAATGCAGATAGGCTTAAGACTCTACAGTCGAGCTCTAACTCCTTGATGGAATCCTATTTGGCATCCCATGGAATTTCTTCAAATCACGATGAAATCCTGATGAGTGAACTTAATGTACCAGTGGATTTGGATCGTGTTTCATCTCATGAATCGCCTGGTTCTTCTGTTTCTGATACGATTCAAGACGAGGTTCGGTCCGAACATGTAGGTTCCAAAAAAATACATGGATCGACACAACCGTCAAAGAAACTTTTATTCGTAGGTTTCATATGTGGTATCCTTCGGATACTGTTCTTAGATGTGCCTCTGGCATCCACTGCTTTGTGTTTACTCGCTTCCTACTCTGCACGTCATATTTACAACACATACTATGTGCCCATCATGCATGCATTAGAATGGACTGAAGAAAGACGACATTCTGAATATACAAATTATATGCGAGAATGTGATATGAAAGATGTATCCACTACCAATCCTGATGACCTTATCATCGATTATTCCACCATGACTGTGGATGATGCTGTGCATGTCACAAATAAGCATGGGATGGCAGTCTTTCCCAATATTATCTCACATGAATCTACTGCTAAAATGCGTGAGTTTGTCATCCGAAAGAATCGTGCTCTTAGCGAAGATGAGGCTATTTGGCTGATTGCAAATGAAAATCGTTGGTCTTTTGCGATTGGAGCAGATCAAGATCCATCTGTTCCTCCTGTATTAAAGGAGATTGCAGAGAGTGTATTTTTGCAAGCAACGATGGAAGGGTTGATGGGAACAGATCCCGCCATTGTAGAGTTCACTGCCATTACTTCTGCATATGGTGCGACAGATCAGAATTGGCACGCAGACAATGAATTTGGTGCGAGTCAGATGCATTATGCCCGCAGCTTTGTTCCGATGTATTCTTTGTTCATACCACTACAAGACACCACTCCTGAAATGGGAGCGACAAGCGCTTGTCCTGGGACTCATTTATGTGGTGAGGAAAGTCGCCTCACTGATGTTTGCGAAGAGTTGAATTTTCAAGTTTCTGACACAAGAGGGCGTCTAGCCAAATCCGATGATGAACATACTTGGAAGGCAGGAGATGGGTTTCTCTTCAATTTAAATGTATACCATCGCGGTCCAGGGCATAGAGATCCAAATGCAACTGAGCGCGTAATGTTGATTATGACTTTATCGAATAGACCCAATGGTCCTCATTTCGATAGAAGACAAATGAGCCTCGGAACTAGTTATTCTTCAAGATGGGTGAGTGGATACTGTGCCGCACCTTTGTCAATCAATTACATTCATATGCCGCAATTACTAACTTGTATCTATATCTATAGGACGAATGGGGTCTCACTGTCAATGATTTGAAAGTAATTGACAAGGTTAAAGGTTTCCCATGGAAGTATCTGCGTTCTCTTGGAATATATAAACCTGTGTACGACCACAATGGTCATGAGTCTGTTTGGGGATGGGACTATTTAACAGTCGTTTGCTCCAGAATCATAAATGAGCAATTTGGATTTCGACGGGATGATCTAGAAACATTAACTACAAAAATCAAGAGAAGATACGGAAATCTTCCTCGTTATTTGTTTGGTCATCTTCCCGAGGATGGACAATATGAATTAAATGGGTGGCAAGAGTACATTGTAGAGACCTTGGAGCGTTGTATCAAAGTTAGTTGGGTTGCGTTTGGAGTAATGTCATTGGTATATTTTATGTCTAGCATCATGATGAACCATGAACGTCGAAGAATTCAACGTGGTTTCTCCATTGTATCTATGCTTATTTTATGTGACTTGGGTGCGTTGTATTATCTACGACAGACGCCTTGGGGTCAAGATATTATTAGCCATCGAGCATTTGAGTCGCCATATGTAATAGAAGACGATTTACTTGGTTCACACGATGAACTCACAACGCTCCCAAATGTCAAGGATGTTCTCATTCCTACTAGACTTGACTCACCTTTCTTGGCAGGTATGAATATAATATTCAATCATCAGATTGGAAATTCACTTCTGAATAACCTCGTGTCATTTTATGGCCAATTTAATGCATCTGTCTTGATGGAAAAAGTGATTGTGGAATCTATTCGAATGGATATTGAGAAAAGTGGATCTAGATTTTTACTTCAGAACGACAGAGGTGATTGGGAGACAGTGTCTGACAAAGACTCCATTTTAATCATTCGTAAAGCCCTTTGTCAAGAAAAGAATGATATTCTAAAGTTGATGATCCAGCAAATTCGCTTTGGAAAATCTGATGCAAAGTATGGACGATTCCGTACATCTGTCATGTCTCGAAAACATGCATTGGATTATTTAGAGTCGATTGAAAATTCTATTTACAATATGACGGATCTTCCAAAATCTGAGCCAAAACCAAAGGTTTCGGCATTCAAATCATCCTATCTCCATCCAAGTATGGAAGACATGAGAGGGAAAACATCCCAGACTACGACAACATGGGAGAATCGTCCAAAGTATACCTCACATCTGCAACTTGGTGATCGCGTCGAGGCTTTCTTTGAAGGAGATGGTTGGTTCAAAGGAGATCTCGTTGGTGTATATAGAAATAAATATGCTGTTTTATTTGACGACGGTGATTACCAAGAAGGACTTATCAACACATATGTACGTCCCTTTCTTCCGTATCAGGTTGGAGAGAGGGTATTGACATCAGACGGGGAAATGGGTATCATCGCATGTATTGAAGCAATAGGGCATGTTGAAGTACATTTTAATGATGATGATTCATTCGGTATATACCATTTGGATGAAATACGTAGATTGGAGTAATCAATAATGAAAAGTGAAGGTTGTGTAATGGCGGACTCATCATAGCAATATTTTAGACTAGCCTTCCTTGGTCGTCATTTTTGACTGACTGACTCACTCTCTCACTCACTCAACGGAGACCAGAGGGAGCCAGCTGTCCGCCCTCTGGATCTTCTTTTCTCTTCCAAGAAGATCCGAGCTGAACATATCACGATAAAAATCACAAGAAGCACCCACCACCATCCGTTTAAGTTAAACTTCCCAATCATTCAATTACATTAACAAAATGAATCGCTGTGTAAGACTCGTATCTCATCCTGTTGGAACCATTTCCAAAACAGATCTTAAGCTAAGCAATGAAGAAATCCCTAAAGCAGCCGATGGACAAGTCATCGTTAAGAATCTTTACGCTTCTATTGATCCCACTCATCGTATCTGGATGAATGGGAAAAAGGCTCAATACATGGACCCAGTACCTTTGGGTGACATTATGCGTGCTGCCACCGTGGGCGTTGTAGTCGAATCTAAGAACGAGGCGTTTCCAGTTGGCAAGAAGGTATTTGGCTTTGGAGGAATCTGCGATTACTATGTGGGTATTCCTGGAGTTACGCTCGTGGAGATGTGTGCATGTGAATCGGATCCGGAAATCGAAGACACCTTCGAGTTGACCTATGGAGGATTGATCATCGGATTGACGGCATGGCATGGAATCAATAAGATTATTGAACCTAAGCAAGGAGATGTTGTGGTTATTTCAGGAGCTGCTGGAGCTGTGGGTTCTCTAGCTGGACAACTTGCCAAGAACAGAGGAGCTAAAGTCATTGGTATTGCAGGAGGGGCTGAGAAGTGCAAGTATTTGATCGAAACTCTCGGGTTTGATCATGCCATTGATTACAAGACAGAAAACATTGAAGAAAAGTTGAAGGAGTATGCTCCTGAAGGAGTGGAGGGTTATTTTGATAATGTTGGAGGTGATTCATCTGAAGCTGTTCTTATGAACGCTCGTAACGGTATGGCTATGGCCCTCTGTGGAAGTATCTCTGAGTACGATGACAATTGGAGTGGAATCAAGAATTTCAACATGATTCTCATGCGTAGAATCAAAGTACAGGGTTTCATCTGCCTTGACCATGGAAATGAGTTGGCTGAAGCAAGAGCTGAAATGGTTCAGCTTAAGAAAGAAGGGAAGCTTGTTGTTCAGGACGATATGAGGGAGGGAATTGAAAACTATGTGGACGTTGTCAATCTTCTATTTTGTGGAGGAAACAGGGGAAAGCTCATGTTGAAGATCAATGATGCCTAAGTAAGTAAGATATAAGTTTGTATCTAAATTAAATTTTAGAATTCACCTTTTCCTTGTATACTCTCTGTACAAAGTCTTCCATTTGGATTAGATTGTCTTCTAGCAATTCCACTAGCCGAAACTGAGTTCGGGCACGGTCAAGATTATGCGATTCTCGTGTGGTTTTAAAATACAAATCACCCTCCAAGTAATCTGTGAGAAATCGCATTCCCACTTCCAGTGTCATTAAAATTCCCGAAAATACAAGGTTTTGAATCTCCTCTTCTACTAAACAGTCACAAGAATCAATGTACCCTTGTACGAGAGCTTCAAAAATGAACCTTCGAAACTCAACCTTGCTTAGGTCTACTTCATCCTCTTCTGTTGGGCTTACAGTGGACCGTACTAAATCACCAAAATCATATAATGATAATCCAGGCATGACGGTATCAAGATCAATAACACATACTGCCTCGTCTGTTACAATATCCATCATGACATTATTAATCTTTGTATCATTATGTGTAATACGAATTGGAATTTTTCCATTTCTGCAGAGATTTATCAGTTTCGTCACAAGATGTTTTCTTCGGCGGATAAAGTGCATTTCGTTTTCAACATTCTTCAAACGCCCTACACGATCCTTTTTGACTACTTCAAGTAGTCTTTCCAATCGTTTGGGTGTGTTATGGAAATCCGGAATCGTTTCTAGGATTGTTTCTATTGGGATATCACTGACCAAATTTTGAAATATTCCAAAGGCATAAGCTGCTTGATATGCTTGTTTCGCATTTTCAACAGTATTATAAGTTTTACACCCTTGCATGAAATTGTAACATCTCCAAATGCTACCATCGTGTTCATCGTTCTGAAAGTAATATTGTTCATGACATTCTTTCATTGGAATTAATGTCAAGGTCTTCTGACCATATCTGATATTTTCATTCCGTAACTTACATTCAATGTGTTGAGTAACGTTTTTTATATTTCTCATAACTGCTATCGGGTCTTGGAATACATGGTGGTTGATACGCTGAAGAATATATCGTCGCGGCTCCTGTGCTGTCTCGACTGAGCCTACATGAACAATGAACGTTTTGTTAATATGACCACATAGATTTTCTTCCACCTTGATAACTTCACCATGTATATCAAATTTGCTTGCTATTTGCTGCAACTCTTTGACAGCCATTCGTTTTTGAGCGTGTAAATGGATGTAAAATGTGACAAATTGAAGATCACAATTTCGTACGAACGAACGGTCGGTGTTGTGTCGTTTTCTATCGAATTAGATTAGCCCCTTCAACTTCTTGCGATGACAGAATTATAATTTTTCCGAACCGCATCAAATACACACACACTAATAAAAGAGAAGTGTTTTTTATTAAATTACTTAGGGAGATTCAGATACATATTCGTTTCCGCCGTTGAGACTTAAGGTATCTCATTGTAGATATTGAGTTAACAATATCGTAGTTATCTAAGAGAGATTGAACCATTTAAAAAAGAGAATTCTTTGTCGAGCGACAGAAATAGGGACTGACTGAATTCCTAAAAATAGGTCACAAATAAGTACCGCTTCTTTTGATCCGAAAGTCATAGATTGATATTGATATGTTTGGCTGGATCAATGACTGCTGTGAGTCTCTCGTAGTTTCGAAGTTTGGACTTGATAAGTGGCATGAAATAAAAGCAGAAGCAGACTGTAAAATACACGATGGAGGGTTTATCCGACATCAGTACTACTCCGATGAAAGTTCAGTAGACTTGGTCGTTGCGACGAGTAAAGTTCTCGGAATACCAGTAGATGCCGTATTGGAGGCGTTTGGTGAATACTTTATGGAGTTTACCAGAAACGCTGGTTATGACAGCATGTTGTCTTGTCAAGGGTCCAATCTTAAGCTCTGGCTATCCAATTTAAATGCTTTACATGATCACCTCCAGGACACCTTGCCACGCGGTAGATTTCCAGAGTTCTGGTGTGGAGAGGATGAAGAAGGATCCATATTGTTACATTATTATTCTGAACGTGGGTCTTTGTTTGCACCATTTGTGGTTGGACTCGTAACGGAAGTTGCGCGTTATCATTTTCGGTTGATTGTACAATTAGATAGATTACAAACACAAGGCGAAAACAATGCCAAATTCACCACTTGGAAGATCTCAACCGCAGACCCATCACTTAAACATAAATTGATAGAAAACGTTGGTTGGATAGTTGATGCGAATGATGTGGAGGATACATTAAGACAAGTAGATATAAAGGATGCCGCAATTGCTGCTGGGTGCCCTTTTCATGCCATGGAATCCAAAACAGTTAGAATTGATGAATCTGGATCTGAAAAGTTTTGGAGAAGAGCAAGTCCCATGGCACACATTTCCAGTGACGTTCAGAAGGAGTATGACAACAAAGTTCTCGTAGATCGTGACCAACATCAGAATGGTTTAAGTACTCAAAAAAACCATCCGCTTCATGTGCCATCGTCGCAATCATCCAAAACAACAACAACAACGACAACAACAAAAATGGACACAACAACAATAACAAAAACTCAATCGGATACTCAGACCAACTTCATGTCCAATGATAACATGAAAGAGATCTTTCCGTTTCATTTGGTATTGGATTCAAATTTCATTATTCTTCAGCATGGAAAAGATCTATTACGTCTGATAGGATCGCCGTCTAAAACACTTGTCAATACATACGCATATGAAGTGTTTGAGATAAAGCGTCCAGTATTAGGATCATGGGACTGGACAGTACTGGATCAGTTTCAAGAACAAACATTTTACTTATTAGCTGGGAAAGGTGTGCATTTAAAAGCACATTTCATCAACCTCTCTTCTGAACCGAAACATGTGCTTGTGACACTGTCACCAGATGTAAAAAATGTGAAACAGTTGCAAGATATGAAACTTAATATGAGCGATCTTCCTGTTCACACCTTTCAACGTGATGCAATTTTCCTTGGTGAGCACTTATTAAGCGGGATAAAAAGTTCTCATAAACTTGACAAACTTTCTCGGAAGCTTGTAAATGAACACAATCTATCGAACACGTTGCTATATTCCATGTTACCTCGAGATGTGGCTAAGATATTACGGAATGGGAAACCCTTCGAACCCTCGTTTCATGATGATGTAACATTATTTTTTTCGGATGTAGTTGGGTTTACGGATATGTGTTCTGAACTTCCGCCTTGGGATATCATCGATATGCTGAATCGATTATACAATGTTATGGATTTATTAGCAGAAAAGTTTCATCTATACAAAGTTGAGACTATCGGTGACGCATATATGTGTTGTTCTGGTCTATTAGAACCAAACAAGTATCATGCAGAAGACGTTGTCAATTTTGCTATAGCTGCTAGAAGATGTGTGTCTTTGGTGAAGTCTCCGTTAACTAATAAGCCGATTCGTATGAGGATTGGGATCCACACGGGTTCCTGTATGAGTGGTGTAGTAGGAACTCTTACACCTCGTTATTGCCTATTTGGTGACATGGTGAACACAACTAGTCGGCATGAAAGCACAGGAGAACCACAGAAAATTCACTGCTCCAGAGTCACATATGAACACCTTACAAGATCAACAGAGAATCAAGGATACTACAACTTCTCCCCCCGTGGGCTTGTAGATATGAAAGGAAAAGGATTATTACACACATATTGGTTAGATAGTGCTGGTGAGAAAAATCCCTTCGTCAATTCAACAGAATTAAAAAAGATAGTCGCAGAAGTACAAGACATGTTAGAGTCTAAAACTTGGAGAAAGAGAAGATATTTCCATCGCAATAATAGTGACGTTAGTAATATGGAGTCTATTGCAGCACTTGTCACCAGTGAAGACTTTTCAAGTGATGATAATACAGAGACAAATGAAAAGGGACTCAATGATGAAGGGGTTTCTTATCACGAGGGAGATGGAGTCATAAATCGAATACAGGATGGTTCATTAGGTCGTTCAATTATGAACATTGACACGTCAGACGATTTATTAGAGAATATTGATGCGCGGCCAATTCGTTGGACATCCGAGACGAAGTCAGTATCATCAGAATCGGATGTTGTAGGTGCTTCCTATCATTCTCCGGAAACCATTGATACTTCTTTAGACGTGCACCATTCACCAAAGCCTGCTAGCTCCTCTACAATGACAAAGTCGTCCAAAAGACTCCAAACCCGCACAACACGTTCGAAAAATTCCATATCTCATTCAAAGCAAGACTCTGACTCCCATGTTAACTTACAAAAGAAAAAGGTCGCAATGCATGTACCAAACATGGAAAAGAAAAAAGATGGTAGGAGTAAAAATGTGTTTCAACGCCTATATGAACAATCTTTCAAAAAATCAAATACGTCTAATACCAAGATGTCCTCCAAGAGAACCAGCTCTTCGTTTAGAGACTCTACTAGAAGATCAGACTCAA
>Ga0213868_10006532_pt1 | contig 10289 bp, 9 predicted proteins | sample PICome_9_FD_160087 | JGI IMG/M metagenome (GOLD analysis project Ga0213868, IMG submission 160087) | Coastal seawater microbial communities near Pivers Island, North Carolina, United States - PICO127 | ecosystem: Environmental > Aquatic > Marine > Coastal | place: USA: North Carolina | collected...
ACTTACACACAGTGTATTGTGATGTGGACTGTAAGTAGAACTGATTTATCTGGAGCCTCTATGCAAAATGAAGGTCCGGTAACAGGAGAGTTTGGAATCGAATTGTTCATGAACAACGGTACTACTGCTGCAGAACAAGTAATTCTTTTGGATTGGCTTAAAGCTAATGCCACCAAGCTTGAAGAGTATAACGCAACTACTGCAAACGCTGCTATTGTGGCTGAAACTCCAGTAGTGACAACAAACTAATAGTCATAAGGTTTGGTTTCAAATAAAGGCATGGGGACTACCTCATGCTTTTTTTTTGTGAAAAAGTTATTGTATTTTGATATTTTAGCATAAATAATCTGAAAACAATATAAAATGAAGAGTCCTTCACTCAATGCTTTAGCTGATATAGTGATCAGCAAAGTTCAATCCGGATTAAAATCGGTAAGCAATCATGGCTTATCAAAATCCCAGATTAAAGACGAAATCATTTTAACCAGAAGTCGGTTAATGGTTGAATCGGTTTCAAAAGGACTAATTGATATAGTTCAGTTGCGACAAGACGTGTTAATTACTTCATTTTTTCAACACAAAGAATCCAAGGTCAGCAATAAAAAAGCAATAAGCGCTGATATTCCAGAAATCTTCTTAATACCAAATTTTGATTCAGTTGAGTTTGTAGGTTCAACGGATGGATACGAATCATTTAAGGTTGTTACAGGTCAATCTAATCAACACATTAATTACGATCGGTTTTCAAAAAATGCGCCTACAGCATGGATTAGAACAAAAAAAGTCGTGATATACAATGATAATCCAACAAGGTTATTGCTTCGATATGTTTTGAATAATCCTATGGATTTATCAGAGTTCGATAAATCATTTAATGACAATTCCCCTTTTCCTATTTGTTCAGCCTTTGCGGATATGATCGTAGGAAATTTAGTCAATGATTACATTAGGTATTATCGGTTTGCCAACCCACAACCAAACAATCAGATTGAGATTAATCAATCTCCACAGCAATGAGAAATCACGAATTATTTTCAGTAAGAACTGTTCCCGGAGAATATAAAAAGCTATTTGGTAGAGATGTTGATTTTTTCGAATGTCTTGAGCTTTTGCCAATTGTATTAAGATTGACTCATGCAGTTCCTCCAGAGTACATCTTTATTCAGGACACCGTAAAAAACTTCAAGATAATAACGCCATGCGTTTATTATTCAGTACGATATGTATGCACTCAAGGAAGCTATAATTCTTGCGGAAACACGATTGAAGAAATGGTTGAAAATGGTCAAGGAATACTTGTCAATACTCAGCTGAAGGAATGGCAAGACACGATGGCCGAAGCAAACGGTGACGTAATGGTAAATCAAACACCTTCTAAATCGATAAAAATAAACGGTGATTTCCCTAAAAAACCAACAGGAACATACATTGATTTTATTGCCAGAGGTAATGTAATCACTTTGCCTTATGACAATATCAAAGTGAATGTTCTATTAACTGTCATGCCGCTTGATGACGAAGGGTATCCATTGATTACTGAGCAGGTAATTACAGCAATGGCTTATTTCCTGAATATGGTTTGGTGTCAGAAAAAGTATTATGCAGGACAACTTGCGAAATACGTCATGGACGATGCAAAATTAGAATACAATAACTATTTGGGACAAGCAATGACTCCTCAGGTTATGAGTGATAATGAGATTAATGATATCATGAACTCCTTATCAAGCTGGAATAGACACTCTGTAAACACCCCGTTTAGATATTAATGGCAAGACAATACGATTATTCAAACGCTTCATTAATGACTGATTTCTTTTCAGAAGAATTTCTTGAAAAGGTAAACATCAAACAGGATCAGATTTCTGAAGTAAAGTACAAAAGAGGAAAAAGAGTAAGGCTAATGCTTTGCAGAAATGTATTCAGCGTTTTTCTGCAAATACTTATTAATGATTGTATCGAGAATAACACCAAATTCTTATTTCGTGGCAGGTATTGGTTTTACATCTACATCAAAAAGATTACTCCTGGAAACTTCAATAGAATAATTAATAATGGAATTTACAAAACAGTCAATTTAATAGATAGTGATTTTAGTATTTATGAGTTTGTCTTTTACTCGGTTTACTTAAATCTTGGAGAAAGATTCAGAAGAATCAGGATTAATTACGATACCTATCAAGAGCTTATAAAAAAAGTGAATAATGGCAAAAGATATTATAAATAAAGTAAGAAATCAAAGTCATTACATACCAAAACTCAAAGAACATTTTTTTGAGTTAACAGATGAGCAGCTGTTGTTAATTGTGAATGAAGGGCTTTTTCAACTTCAAAATCACATTGTAATAAAAAGAAAAGACGTGGTTTTAAAAAACAGTCTAAAAAAACTCAGTCTGACATTCTTCAAATACATACCAAGATTTAATAAAAGATCAAGTGGAAATCCAAAAAAACAGCTTTCAGACTCTTAACACCGATACTGATGTTTCCAGAGTCAAACCAACTCAAATGATTTACAATGAGAATTTTAGGGTTCTTACTCAGGATAATCAAAATTGGGTATTGACAAATATTAAAGGCAACAAGTTTGCAGGATTTCTTTCTTCAGGATTTAAACCTGTTTGTGTTAAAACAAGATCCGGAATAGCTTATATCATTTCTGCTGAAATAATAAACGGAGTTCCCACCGGAAGAGGTGAAATAGGCACTTACCCATCTCCGAGTCATATTGGACCCATTGGTTCTTTGGTCAATGAATACAAGCCGTTAAAGAATTACATGGGAGATATTCCTAATGGAAATATAGGCTCAATGACTTCTAAGTATTTCAATTTTACAGTTGAAAAGGCTTTCTCAATGATTCTTCAGGATGATTACGATGGTACTGTGAATATCATTTTTACAGACGGAGTAAATCCAATGCGAATAATTAATTCCAGATTCACGTTGAGAGAAAACAAAACTTATGAAATCATTGAAAGAAATGGATTGAAGGACACCAATCTTTATTATCAAAAAGACTTTGATACCATTATTAACTTAATATCTACGACTGATAAAATAATGAAAGTCGGTTTTTTAGGAGTTCTTCAGGGAGGGAAACTAAGAAGTGGCAATTACAGATACTTTTTTGCACTTGAAACAGAAGACGGAAACACGACAAATATATCTGGAGAGTCATCGCTTGTTTCTATTTTTCATGGAACAAATCCCGGAAATACGCAGGGAGGCGTATCTCTTGACGAAACAGAAAAGTCTGTTGGCTTTAAGCTTTCAAATATCGATGAAAGCTATCCTTATGTGAAAGTCTTCTTTGTTTATTCAAGCGGAGAAGATGAGCCAGTTGAAGAAGCATTTATGATCGATTCGAGATTTCCTGTTAAAAACGGTCAATCCGATATTTCCCATCTTGGTTCCGAACAACTAATTCGAATAGATCAAAGTATTCTTAATCTTGATAGCCAGCCTATAGATACGGTTGGAACAATTGAATCTGCCAATGATTATATTCTTGCGGGGGATATTACCGATAAAGCGTTTGATTACAATCAGATGATTGAGTTTTCAAGAACAATCACTGTTTCCCCTGTAACCAAAAAAATAAATACTTACGGAAAAACAAATAACGGATCCGATCTTAATATACCTACAGATCAATCTTCTCTTTCCGGAGGAACAGATGGCTATAACAATGCTTATGTAAATCCTAAAAACATATACGATAAGCTTCCTTATTCTTCTGGAGAATCATATCCTTTTGGAGTAAGGCTTATTTTACCCGGTGGAAGCCTAACTCCTACTTTTCCGGTAATGGGAACAGACATGGTAAACGGAGAGTTTCCCTACCCTACTGCAGGTCTTGATTTTTTGGCTAAAACAATAAAAGATCAGGAAAATGGATTCAGAGAACTTGATGGAAGAAATATCAAAGGGGTCTTAAGATTTCCAAATAAGACAGAAATTTTTGATGGCAATAATCTAATTGTAAACGGTGTTAAGTTTAAACTTCCTGAAATACCTGATTCATTAAAAAAGATCACTATTGGTATTCAGTTCATGAGAGCTGAGACAAATCAGGATCGAATTACTCAAGGAGTGTTTTTTAACACTATGGCTATTCCTGCGGATGAATATAGAAAAACAGGAAAAAATACTGGAGAAGGTTGGCGGTTTTACGATTATAAGCCTGGCTTTACGGAGTCAGCAAGTAAGTGGATTCCTTTATACAATTACAGATTGGAAAACACTGCTTTTTGGGAAGATTTTGATTTCTTAGATAAACATGGTTCAAGAAAAGAAGATATTGCTGATAGCGGAAATGCAATCGGAATTATTCCTATTCGTTTTTCATTAGTTGCTAATGCAATTAATAAAGAGACCAAGTTTGCTTTTATATCTCCTGAAATTCAAGCTGCTGCATCAAAGTATATTTCAAGATTAAACAACCGAGAAATAACGATTATAAAAAAAGCAAAAATAAAGTCTTTCCTGGACTGTCCTTCTGGAACATTTGGAGATCAAAAAACTTACTCTTTAATCAGGCAAACAGGACAGGTTAATCTACTTAAAACAATGAAGGCTAAATCTTCTTGGGTTATTGGTGGAGATAAAGGAAAGAATAACGAGCATTTTTCTGGAGGCTGTCTTTTTCAAGGAAAAATAAATGATAATCATTATGGAGAGTTTAATTTAAACTTCAATAATTACGTTGGTCTAACACTGACTGATTCCACTGAAGATATCGGAATCCCTTCTCAAACAACTCGTTTAGGGCTGATTGAATACAACAAAAATGGATCAACTGAAGAAGAGTCTATTTTTGCTGACATATATCCAAGCTCCGGACAACGAACAACCGCTGATCTTAAGCGTGTTTTTGGAAACATATCAGGTCTTTCATACCGTCCAATATCTCCAAGATATTATTGGGAAGATACTCAAGATGAGGCTGATCCTGAAATATCAATTAACCTATTGCTTAATTCTAATCGGGAAATAGAACTTTTCGGTGGAGATACTTTTGTCGGACCGGTATATCGTAGAATGTACGTGAACGGTTGGGGTACATTTGCTCAGGATAATTACAGAGACAAAGAAGGTCAGCCAAATATTGGAGAAACAATGATGTATTTTGCTGAATCTAAAATCAATTCAGCAATTCGGGCAGAGGCTCAATATGATGTTACCGAACCCGCGATGAGAACATTTTATCCATTTGAATCATCAAAGAAAGTTTTTGTAGAAGGGGATAAAAATGGAAATGGAAACCAATGGAGAACTTACAGATTGCTTGAAACCGATGAATATAATCATGGATTCAGAAGCAATGATTTTGGAAGATTCTCAATTGCCTTTCCTGTAGATAGCCCTTTTATAGCGTCAAGAAGAAATTCAAGAATAATGCATTCTGGAAAATTTACTTCTAATTCATTTACGAATGAATGGAGAAGATGGGAAGGATTAAACTTTGTTGATTATGATTCTGGTCTTGGTCCAATCATTAGGATTGGAAGATTGCTTGATCAGGTAATCATTGTTCAGCACAGAGGTATTTCTGCAATAAGATTAGAAGAAAGAATAGCAGCAGGAAATACAACAGCTGGACCTGTTTATTTTGAATCTGCGGGCGTCTTACCCCCTAAAGCAGGTCTTTTATCGACTCTTGGTAGTTCGTGGCCTGAGAGCGTAATTTTTACGCAAATAGGGGCTTATGGTTATCATGCTTCAACAGGATATATCTGGAAGTACGATACAAGATCAGTTACTCCTATTTCTAAGATGACTGTTCATTCCGAGTTGAAAAAAAAGGTCGATATGAATTCAAGAAGATATACTCCTTTTGGCGAATTCAATGTAATAACTACTCATGATCAGGAAAACGAAGAGATTTACTTTTCATTCTTGCAGGATACTGAAGCATCATCTTTTGCGGTAATTTATTCAGAATTGATTCAGGATTTTACTCGGTTTGCCAAAAAGACATTTTTTAAATTTTTCAACATGTCTTCCAAGCTTCATACAATCAAACAAGAAGGACAGCTTTATATTCATGAGCAAGAGGATGTTCCAAGAGGCCTCATCTACGAACAACAGCAAAAGTTCAAAGTTTCTTTTGTTGTGAATTCTAAAGTAGATTTAGAAAAGATCTTCACTTTAATGGATATAAACAGCAATCATGTATTTCCTGACAAGATTACTTATCGGGTTCCGGGAGCAATGACTGAAGAAACTGTTGTCCATCAAGGAAAGATTTATGATGTTAATGCAAAGTTTATATACAACAAAGTAGCAGTTTCAATACCAAAAGTTGAAACCGTAACAGACAATGACGCTACACTTTATCGGGATAGTGTATTGGCAAATTACGATTCAATCATTTTTGAGAAATCAAGAATGAGAGGACAATTAATGATTGTTGATTTAGAATATTCTAATAATAAAAACATTGCAATAAAAGACGTTAATACTTACTTCACATTATAATGCCTATCTATCCGCTTAAAAAAGATGATAAAAAAACAGGGAATAAAAACCCTTATAAAGAAGTAGATTCTTCATTTTCAGATATCATCAGAAGTATAATTCCTGCGCCAACTAATGTCGCCCAAATGATCTCTAAACAAGTATTTGGAGATTCAAGAATGAGTAATAATTCTTTGTCAGATGATCAAAAACTTATTCTTTGGGATGTGATCCAAAGGGCTCAAAAACGTTCTGGAAAAGCTAATGGAGGTGGAACAGAATATGAAGACTATGGAGATTTAGGTTATGGCTCTAAAGATGATTTTAACAGGTGGTTTAATAGAGGTGATGTTGGGGTCGTTGAATTGGGTAAAAACAGTTTAACCAATGATGGCTTTAAGCTTGCTTCTACAATTGGCAGAGGCCGGTATTGGCAGGATGAAAAAGACCCTGAAACGGTTTATTATACTGATGTTTATGACTGGAATAGTGGTGAAAACAATTTTTCCGGAGACGGTCTTTATCAGAAATTAAGAAATCATGTTCGTGGAACTGAAGATAAAAATCTGAATGCTGATAAAAATGAAAAAAGCCGAATGAATTTCAAATTAACAAGAGCTGAAATTGAGGAAATAAGAAGAAAGAAAAATGGGGTTTCTCTGGATAATACAAGAAGAGCTGAGCCAGCAATAATTAATACCACTTTCAAAAATGATCTTTGGAGCGAGGTTTTAGAAAAAGAAAGAAAGGTAGGTTTTTCAAAAGGAGGAAAATTTTCTGGTCGAATTTACCCATCAATTAAGCAATAAATTATGCCTATCTATCCAAATAAAAGAAAAGTCATGGCCGGAAGATTCGGCTTTGATACTGAGAAGATTAAGGAAGGGCTTCAAAGCGGAATTGATTCCGGTAAAGTTGATGCTATCGGTGGACTTACAACAGCTATCGGAGCAGGTGTTTCCAATATAGGTAAAACGGATTTAGGATATGGGGCATCTTATCAAGGTGTTGGTGCTAAATCAATTGGAACAGGGCTTCAAATGGCAGGATCATTGGGAATGGCTGGTTCTAAAATAGGTGGTCCTTTGGGACTGGCTGTAGGCGCTGGCGTGGGAATGGTTGCAGGATCAATATCTGGTTTTGTAAATGGGAAAAAAGATAAGGCTCAGGCTGAAAGTGATTTCAAGACCAATATGTCTGCATCCTTAAATAAGAAATCAAAAGAATCAAGATCAAATTACGGATCCTTAGGAAGTTATAAATCACAATCCTATGCAAACGGAGGCTCTTTAAATAGTGCTGGAAAAGCTGTGATAATGGGTGGAAAGCTTCATAAAGACGGTGGAAACCCAATAGTAACTTCTGAAAAAGGAGAAAAGATTGCGGAAACCGAACGAGAAGAATTGCTTTTAAGTAGCAAACAAACTTCTGAAATAGAACAACTTATAAGTTCTTACGACAAAAAGAATTTAAACAATACGCTTGAAACTCTTGGCAAAAGAGTTCAAGAAATATTATTGAATGAAACAATAGATAATAGCGGTTTATATGGCTAATCCAGAAAAAAGAAGACCAGGCTATCCTTTAAGAAATTCGCCTGAGGCAAAAGAATACACTGCTTATTTAAGAGCAAATCATAAGGCAATAGAAAAAGAATATGGGCTTCCAGATGGGCTTTTATTTGCTTTAAGTTCTCATGAATCGGGTCTTGATCCTTTAGCTATTTCAGGCTCTTACGCTAAAGGCGCTTTTCAGTTTACTAAAACTACTGGAAGAAGTTTTGGACTGGTTATTAATGATGAGATAGACGAGCGGTTGGATTATAAAAAAGCAATTCATGCAGCAGCAAAATACATGTCCGCGAATATTAAAAGATATGGGAATGTAGGCTATGCGCTTGCCGATTACAATGGTGGTCCAAAAGCTGTTGCTCATTTAAAAGCTGGAAATCATCCAAAAACTTATGATTCTGGAAATGGATATTCTGGTGAGCTTGACGGATTTTTAAGCGGTATTGCTCAGCATGGAGTAAAAAATGGTTTTCTAAGCATAGACAAAGAAATAAAAAGCAATGTTTATGATAAGCTTAAGGAAAAAAAAGAAAGTCCTCAAAATTCAGAAGAAATTCAAATACCGGTTGTTGAAAAAAAAAAAGATTCTGAAAAAGTAACCAAGGCAATTGAAGGAGTGACTTCTTTTGTCGGTGATCAAAGAAAAGATTCTTCAACAGAATATTTGTCTCCAAAAAATCATCCTGAATTATTCAATCAATTTAAAAGAAGACAAGTATTAAAAACTTACTCAGATAAACCTTTTCACATTAAAATCGGCGGAAATAAGTTTTATAATCCTGAACCAAAAAATCAAGTTATTCAGTCAGACACCAAAAACACTGATCGAAAAAGTTTTCTTGAACTTGCTCCTGATTTATTTCAAGCATATAAGTCTGGTGGAAAAATCGTACAGCTTTCCGGTGATGGTAAAACAGTTGAAGCAATACTTCAAGGAAAAGAAAGAATTTACTCCAGAGGTGACACAAAAAGACTTATGGAGTTAGCTAAAAAAGCAAAGACAAACAATGACTTTTTCTTACTTGGAAAGTTTTTATATGACGCAACCAAGAAACAAGATTCAAGGCCTCCTGAATACGTTGATGCTTGATTTTATATATCTTCAAATCTGAAAACAATAAGTTTAATCAAAAATTATCAAAATAATGGGTGAAGATATTTCACAAGGGTACGGAAGTCCAGAGGACATGATGGCCCCACAAGGAGATCAATTAGCAGGGCAAGAAGCTCCGCAAGAAGAAGGTGCTCCAGAAGGAGATATGGAAGCAATGATTGCTGAAGGTGTTCAAGCTTACATGGAAAGTCAAGATCCTGAAATTGCTCACGAAGTAATGATGATGCTTGCTGAAGCAATGGGATTAGGTGGTGGTATGAAACAAGGTGCTCCTGCCGAACAAGCCGCTCCTGCTGAAATGCCAATGGCTAAAAACGGTGGTAAATTCGGTTGGTTTGGTGATGAGAATCTTGCATCAGATTTTCAAAAATTCGTTTCTAAATAAATAATCATGTCCGTTACTAATAAAGAAGGAATTAAGCTCGATCTTAACCAAGTAAGGGATCAGCTAAGCAAAGATCGCGATGCGGGAAGAGTCTCTAAAAAAGATTACAACAAAGCGATGAAGGGCATAAACAGAATAGCTGATGCTGACAAAAAAGGTGTGAATTACACTTTTACCGGGGATAGTCGTTTTAAGACCACAACTGGTAACGGACGTGCTATTTCTGGTAGGGATGCTGGTGTTTCAGTATCTTCTAAACTTCCATTATCAGGAAGAAATGTAAGTAAAGCGATGGGTTATGCTTCTTCAATAGGATTAACTGTTCCTGAAGAATCCCCTACTGTTGCAACAAAAGATTTTAGCGGAACACCTGCGCTTCAGCCGATTAATAAAATCAATACTGGAACTCCGGTTGCTCCCGGTTTTAAAATGGGTCATGCTCCTTTTCTTGATTCCGCTGTTCAAAAACCTGAAGAAAAAGTAGAAAGGTCTCCTGAGTTTTTTGCTGAAGATGCTGACAGAGCTATTGAAAAAACAAAAAAAGATTTGGTGTTAAAAGAAAACGATCTTTTATCACAAATAGATAAATTAGAAGCTGAAAGAAAAAGCATTTCCAAAGGAATGACTTTTGGCGCTTTTGATTTAAAACTTGGGGAAAATCAAGGGATTTATTACGGAAATGACGATAAGGTTTCTGCCAAAACTTCTCCTTTGTATGAAGAATTAAGAAAGATTCAAGATACAAAAAGAAAGTATG
>Ga0213868_10006534_pt1 | contig 10285 bp, 7 predicted proteins | sample PICome_9_FD_160087 | JGI IMG/M metagenome (GOLD analysis project Ga0213868, IMG submission 160087) | Coastal seawater microbial communities near Pivers Island, North Carolina, United States - PICO127 | ecosystem: Environmental > Aquatic > Marine > Coastal | place: USA: North Carolina | collected...
GAAAACGAAGAGGCCTTTAAGCTCTTCGAGAAATACGGGCTTCAGCCTCAGATTTGGAAGATCAGCCCCTCGCCCAAGGTAGATTCGCAGGAAGAAAAAGTCGCTGCAGCCGCCAAACGAATGATGCCGTTTGCCAAACGGGCCAAAGAACTGGGTTCCCCATTCGGCCTCTACAATCATCTCAACTGGGGAGGACACCCGGAGAATCTGATTGCGGTTTGCCGCGAACTGCGTCGGTTGGGATATGACAACGTCGGCATCGTCTACAACTTCCATCACAGCCACGAAGAGATGGATCGGTTTGCTGAATACCTTCGTTTGATGAAACCCTATCTCCTTTGCCTCAACCTCAATGGTATGGCCAAAAAGGATACTCTCATCAAAGGATCCTTAGAAAACAAAATCCTCCCTATTGGCTCTGGAATTTACGAGAAGGCTATGATCCAAGCGATCATTGATTCTGGATACGATGGCCCTATCGGAATAATAGGTCACCTCCCCACTCAGGATGCAGAAAAAAGTCTCCGAGATAATCTTGCCGGACTTGATTCCATCTTGTCTGAACACAAAAAGTGATTCCCCAAGAAAATAGAGCTTAAGACAGGTTAGTTGAAGACCGGCTGCCTCCTTGCCCTATGGATCGAAGACCCTACACATATGCTACCGATGGGGATCAAATCATCTAAGTTTCGGGTTCTTTCTGTACATGAAAGCAATTTCCTGTTCAATGACCTCAACCCGATGAAACCTCTATCCTCATTCCTCCTCCTTCTCACATTCCTATTCGCCAGTTGCTCCCAGAATGACTCCGGGCTCAAACCCATATTTAATGGCAAGGACTTGTCGGGCTGGACCGCAAATGTAGATGCTTGCTGGAAGGTTAAAAACGGAATTCTTCACGCTGCCAACGACCCCGAACAAAAGGGCGACATCCTGCAAACTGAAAAAAGTTACCGAAACTTTATCGTTCAGGCAGACTTCAAATTCGGCTCAGGGCGAATCGATACGGGCATCTTCCTTCGCGACACCAAAGAGCAAATACAGATTGGCGAGTCGGGTAGTCTAAAGCGGGACATGACTGCCCTTCCCTACATACCCGGAAAAGGCTATCCCATCCAAGTCGAAACAGGTACCAAAGCCCTCAAGCTCGACGATTGGAACACCATCAAGGTACAAGTTACCGGAAACACTTACACCACTTGGCTAAACGGAACCCAGGTCATGACTTACGATTCGGAGACAATCATTCCCGAGGGCCCTATCGGCATCCAAGTGCACCCCAAGCGCGAAATGAGTGTCGATTTCCGAAACATTCTCGCTCAGGAATTAGATTAGTAATAGGCTGCTAGGGAAAACCGATACTAATTCTCGACTTTGATTCCCCAGCCGGGCTTATCGCTAAGGTACAAATTTCCGTCCTCCACGTGTTCCCCGTACGCTTTGCGGGTTCGTGCGGCATCAAACGCATATTCAAGTGATTGCACATTTTCTGGATACAAGGCGGCTGCATGTAGACTGGCTGCCGTGGACACAGGGCCGGAAGGATTGTGGGGCGAGACTTCGATTTTTCCCTTGCCCATTTCGATCACTCGAAGCAACGGACCAAACCCTCCCACATGTTTCACATCGGGCATAATTACGTCAGCCCATTGGCTTTCCATGATCACGCGAAAATTCTCGCAGCCCCAATATAACTCTCCCGCTGCAATCTTGAGCGACGTCTTTTGGCGAAGTTCCGTATACTCTGGACCCATCGCAAAAGGCTCCTCGATCCAGCCGATTTCAAGTGCTTCTAGATCCGGTATGATCCTGCAGAAGTTTTCTGGAGAAAATCGTTCATGAAAATCCACGCGAACATTCAATTCAGGAAACGCCCGTCTGATGGAACTGAGTGTATCCAAACCGTATTTACTCGTCTTCTCCGTATTGAACTTGTCAACCACTTTTTCAAACGGGGCACATTTAAAAAACTTGAAGCCTTGCGTCTCCACCTGGCCCACCAACTGCAGATAGTCATCAAGAGTTCGCGTCGTTAAGGAACGATTAATCGTCGTGTAGAGGCCGAGCTGGTCCAAACTCGTCTTGTCCTTAAAGAGCCGCCAAACGGGTACCTGCTCTCGCTTGGCCAGCAGGTCATAAAGCGCTTGATTAATTCCGGACCATGCCGTTGCGACCATAAAGTCCGGTAGCGACTCTGCCAGCTCTTCTTCCAATTCACTCAGTGATTCAAGGCTTAGGTCAAAGGAAGCAACTCGCTCCCGGAACAGTCCTTTGGCGACCTCTTTGCAAATATCGTCTCGTTTGCTGTGAGAAGCTTCTCCATACCCCGCATGAACGCCATCGCTAATCTTGAAGACAAGCCAATCCCCTTTAAGCCTCAAACCTGGATGCCAGCCATCGGGGTCCGGGATCGTGAGAAATTCGAGTGTCAGCATCCTTTCTTTGCTGCATCCAACATGTACAAAGGGCAAGGTTGCAGCGGTCCATGCACTTTTTTCAAAAAATTTCTCCGCGAATCTGTCATTATCGAAACATCGCTTAAAATCCTCTAGAAAAAACTAGAAACGACGAGCCTAATTTAGGAAAGCAAACGATCCGTTCAACGCTCATCGAGCAATTCAACGCTCCATCAACGAAGGATTCGTATCTTCGGGAGCGGATCGATAGAACGCGACCCCTAAGTGAAAATTTACCCAAAACTCGACCCTCAAAAACCTCTCGCTTCTCAGGTCTTTCGAGAAATACAGTACTCACCATGGCACGCTTTGTTCCGCCCAAATACCATTCGATCATAAGTGCCCTGCTGACACCTTTGGCTCTGACGAGCGCCCGAGAAGAGCTGCCCCTGGTCAACCCTATTGCGGATTCCGTCGAATGAGGAGATCTCAAATTGCATCTGGAATACTGGATGACTGCTCCACCGACCGACCTAAAAAGCCCACGAGCACGGATAAATTCAATGAAGCCCGCGACGGACGCATCCGGGCGATTGTTTCTAAATGATCCGAGAGGCCCCCTTTATTTGATTAAGGACAATCAAATGACGACATATCTCGATTTAAGAGAGAAGCTCTCTGGATTATACTCTGAGAGAGGTCTGGGGGGCGGCTTCAACTTCTTCGAATTCCATCCCGAGTTCGAAACGAACGGACTTTTCTATACCATCCATACAGAAGAGCCAGGCGTTAAGACCCCTGATTTTAAAGGACCCCAAGGGGTAGATGATACCGCCATTGATTCTGTAGTTGTAGAGTGGAAAGCCAACAAACCGGTGGCTTCGACCTTCGGAGGTTCATTCCGCCAACTGATGCGGGTGCATTTCCCTCGGCATATCCACTGTCTCCAAGATATGGCGTTCAATCCGCATTCCAAACAGGGCGACGAGGACTACGGGTTGCTCTACGTCGCCATCGGTGAGGGAGGCTCGATGAAAGCCGTTCAAGCAGTTTTTCTTAATCGAACCGACAGCATTTGGGGTACCATCACCCGCATCGATCCCCTCGGTAAAAATAGCCCGAATGGAAAGTACTGAATTCCGGATACAAATCCCTAGGCTGAAGATGGAGATAATAATACTCTAGGCGAGCTTTGGGCAATCGGATTCCGCAATCCACATCGATTTGCCTCGGGACCTAATGATCGGCTTTTGCGGCGGATATTGGAGGAATCAATCTCGAGGAAATCAATTTAATCGAAAAAGGAGGCAACTATGGCTGGCCTCTAAGCGAAGGCACATTCGAATTTCAATTGGATCAAAACAAGTTCGGTCTTCTTCCCTTGCCGGAGGGCGACGAAGGGTTTAAATATCCAATCGCTCAATTCGACCACAAAGACGCCAATGCGATATCTGGTGGCTACGTTTACCAGGGAAATCAACACCCGATTTTGAAGGACCAATACATATTTGGGGGCATTGTACAAGTATACCTGTTTTATACTGATGCGACCCAACTTCAGCTCGGAAAGGTAGAAAAGTTCTACGTCTCTTTCTAAGGAAAAGAAACCACGATGTCCACGCTGACAGACTCGGGCCTTTTCGATCTGCGGCTGGAAGTGGACCACGAGAATGAGCTTTATGCATTCGAAAAAAACAAGGGCCAAATTTTCAGAATTCAAGAAGTAACCTTATCCTCCCCATGATAACCCTTATTTAGGGGAATCTTGATTTCTGGTATCCTTCTTACTCAGAATGGCGGCGTCTCTAACAATATGGGGACCAGCCATTTGATTTGGACAGGAATGTTTATAATAAATGTAATCAGATTCAAATCGACACTATAGTAACGTCTTGTTTTCTGGCCAAAACGTTATTTTTCCAATTGCCTAAGATTTCATGAACACGATGATCGCCTGGTTCGCTCGCAATGGAGTCGCCGCTAATCTACTGATGGTTGCTATAATTGGCGGGGGAATCTCGTCCCTCAAAGACCGAATTATTCTCCAAGACTTTCCCGAGGTGCCCGACCGCACCGTCACCGTGTCCGTTGCCTATCGCGGTTCGACGCCCAGCGAAATCGAACAATCGATTCTTACTCGCCTTGAAGAAGCACTTCACGATATTGAAGGCATCGACGAGATGGACGCAATGGCTAGTGCTAGCATTGGACGTGTAGTCTTGGATTTTGAAGAGGAATACGACCTGAACGAAAAGCTGAATGAAGTAACCAATAGAGTCGCCACGATTCAGACTTTTCCTCCCGATGCCGAACGGCCCCAGATTAGCCTAAGAACCAATTCTGAGAGAGTCATCACCATGGTATTGTCCGGTGACCTCACCGAAAAGGACCTCAAATTGATGGGCGAGCAGATCCGGGATGAAGTGGCCAATCTACCCGCTGTATCCCTCGCCTCGCTCAAGGCGATTCGTCCGTACGAAATTGCGATTGAGATATCCGAGCGATCTCTTCGCGAATTCGGGTTGAGCTTCGATCAGGTTACGAGAGCGATCCGAACGTCGTCTATCGACCTTTCTGCCGGGAGCATAAAAACCGATTCAGGGCGCATCTTACTCCGTACGGATCAACAGGCATACAACTACGAAGATTTCTCGTCCATCACCTTGCTGGTACGAGATGATGGGGCAAAGATTAAAGTCGGGGACGTCGCCAAGGTAATCGACGGTTTCGACGAAACCCCTATTATCGCACAACACAACGGAAGACGGGCGATCGCAATCGATGTATTCAGGACAGGATCACAAAGCATTATCGAAATCGGAGATTCGATAAAGGAGTTTATAGAACATAAAAAAAAGCAACTGCCCGCCGGCATTAGTCTCGGCTACTGGGGCGACAGTTCGGAACGGATCAAGGCACGCCTTAGCACATTGTCGAAAAGCGCGGTGATGGGATTCTTTCTCGTACTAGCCGTTCTCGCTCTATTCCTGCGCCCTTCGCTGGCTCTGTGGGTCGCCTGGGGAATCCCGATCGCTTTCGCAGGCTCTTTCTTTATGCTTCCTTTTCTGGGGGTGACGATCAACGTCGTAGTTCTGCTGGCATTTATTATAACCCTCGGAATCGTCGTTGACGATGCCATCGTTACGGGTGAAAACGTATTTGAGCACATGCAGCGGGGGTCCAAACCGTTAACCGCCGCCATAAAAGGAACCCAAGAAGTAGCAGTGCCCGTCTTTTTTGGAGTCGTCACCACTATGGTGGCATTCTATCCACTCAGCTTGATGTCGGGCCGGTTTGGGGCCTTTTTCAAGAATATCCCACTTGTCGTCCTACCTGTTCTGCTTTTCTCGCTAGTCGAGTCCAAACTAATCTTACCCGCCCACTTAAAGCATTGTACCCATTTCCCGGATTCAGGAAAATCCAAAAACCCCTTTATCCGATTTCAACGCTTTTTCTCTGATGGCTTGCAGAACGCGATACTTAAATACTATCGCCCCGCACTTAACTGGGCTTTGATCAATCGCTATACATCTTTTTCCATCTTCGTTTGCTTCCTCCTCATCTTTCTCGGACTAATAATGGGGGAGAGGATTGGCTACACTCAAAGGCCGAGTGTTCCCAGGGATACGACCACCGTTACCCTGCAAATGCCCTCCGGCACAACTTTTGAGACTACCTTGGATAAGGTGAGGCTTATCGAAAACGCCGCCCTCAGTCTTCAGAAGGAAATCAACGAACGCTTCGAAGCAGAGGTCATACCCAATATTTTCGCCACCGCTGGAGGGCAGCCCTTTGGCAACACCGTTTTCACTAGCGACGAGAACCAAGCTGGAGTAGATGAACTAGGGGAGGTTGTCATCGAAATCGGAGCTGAGCCATCACAAAAATACGGGTACACAAGCCGCGATCTAGCGGACGAACTCCGCAAGATGGTGCCTCCCATCCCTGAAGCCGAGCGATTGAGTTTTTCCTTCGAGCGAGGAGGGTCAGGAGGAGCCCTTACTTTTGAACTCATTCACCCGGACATTGATCTGCTTAAGGAGGCGTCCGCGGACCTACAAAGGCATCTCGAGTCGTATGATGGGCTGTACGACATTGTGGATACATACGAAAATGCGAATGACGAATACAACTTGGAACTGAAGCCTGAAGCTGAATTTCTCGGCGTTACCGCGAGCAATCTTGCCCAGCAAATTAGGGCTGCGTTCTTCGGAGCAGAAGCGCAGAGAATTCAGCGAGACCGGGACGAGGTACGGGTCATGGTCCGCTACCCCGAAAAGGACCGACGCTCTCTAGCCTCTCTTCAGAATATGATGATCCGCACCGCCAGCGGATCGGAGGTACCCTTTGAAACCGTCGCCAAAGTGGTACCCGGCAAAAGCCTTCCCTCGATTCGCCGTGTCGACCGAAATCGCATCATCCAGGTCAGTGCAGATGGCGACACCAACAAATTGGATGTTGAATCCATTGAGGTCGGGATCCTCGAGGAATTTCTACCCAACTTAGTGGCGACCAAGTATCCCGGAATGGGATTCGACGTACGCGGACGCGCTGCGGAGGCCCGCGACAACAATCGCGAAATGACCGCTGGCATCTATTTCATTCTGGCCGTGATATTTGCCCTTCTAGCGATCCCCCTAAGAAGCTACTTTCAACCTCTAATCGTAATGTCCGCTATTCCGTTTGGGGTCGTTGGAGCAATTATGGGGCACTGGTTGATGGCCTGGATCTTCAATTGGAACGGTGGTGAGCCGAGACTATACCAATCTTCCATTTTTGGAATGATGGCATTGTCCGGAGTCGTAGTAAATGACAGTTTAATTCTAGTCCATTTCATGAATACGAATATCAAGAAAGGCATGGCTATAGAAGAAGCCGTTCGGATTGCGGGTGTCCGTCGCTTTCGTCCGATTTTGCTGACTTCGTTGACGACGTTCTTCGGTCTCCTGCCGTTAATGTTTGATCCACAGCCTAGCTCCTCTTTCCTAATCCCGATGGCGATTTCATTGGGCTGGGGCATTATCTTCGCAACCGCGATTACCTTGGTTCTCATACCCGTGCTCGTCCTCATTTTCGATGACGTCACGCAGTTATTCTATCGTCTATATAACATCGATCCTAATTTGCCTGAAGAAGAAGACGAGGAAGAGGGATTTTAAATAGCCTAAAAGTTGCTTCAGGCAGGGAAGTTCGGCTCGTTCCTCCTATGTCCAATCCCAAAAATAGATGGACAAATAAATCACTCCCTAACGTCGTTTGGAGGCCCCTGCCGGAGGTGGCAGGCCAACCATTTTTGCAGCCCGTCCGGCGATCTTGGGCTCTGGATCATTCTGCGCGATAAAGGTGAGCCAATCACTCACCTCTGCATCCCGAGCCATTGGCTCCAGCGCTTCAATCCCGTAGTAACGCAATCGACCGTTCTCGAAACCGTTCTCTACCTCTAAATTCAAAGCAGTCAGAACATCATCGCGATGTTCCCGGGTGACAAGCCCCTTCAAAGCAAGCAACGCGGCTGCCTGGTCATGCGGCTTCTTCGGATCGGAAAATAGCTTCCACATGGAATCGATGGCTCCCTGATCGAACTGGCCATAGCGCTTGAGCAATCCGGCTTGTCTCGCTCGCTCCCAAGCCGGACGCTTCTCATCCACTAGAATATTGTAGGCGTTTACCAACTCGCGTTCTTGCGTTTCGATAACACCCAGCGAATCGATGCTTAATGCAAGCTCCGCGATGTCTTGTTGTTGAGAACTTAGCTCTTCAATCCGCTTCTCTAGGAGAGGCGCTTCTGTCTCCTCTAAGGCTGCGGGTCGACCCAACGCTTCCAAAGCGGCCAGCCGTTGACGGAGGTCCTCGACCTCAGCTTGGAGAACTGAGTCCGAAGCAGGGGATTCCGGAAGCACTGGAGAATCCTTTCTAATGATGGCAATGGCTAGTGCGGCTACCGATAACAAAAGAGCGATAACTGGGATAGGTTTCATGAATTTTCTTTTTAATTAATGAAGGGAGATCTCGGGTAGGTCAAACCGACTCTACCCCTTTTCTTCTGCGGCCCAGGTCTGCTAGGCAATTCAATTTGGAGGATCCGGGATCGTCCAATTAAGCATTCTAGGAGAGAACTCTTGCGAAAGCTCCGTCAAGATATAGATTTCCGACAGACTCTTTCACTCATTTTTCTAATGATGCTGTCCAAGCAAATCGCAATTTTAGCCCCTTTCTGCTTAGGGATCAGCACCTTCGCGTCGGAAGCGCCGACTGCGGTGATGCCTGAGAATCACTTTGATTTTTTAAACGAATACTGTCTGGACTGCCACGACGCGATTACGGAGGAAGGCAATGTCAACTTAGAGGACTTGTCCTTCAATTTGAGCACGCTCGCAACGGCAGAACTCTGGCAAAAAGTTCTCAATGTACTCAACTCTGGCGAAATGCCCCCAGAGGACGAGACGCAACCCGAAGCACAAGCGAAGACCGATTTTTTGGACGACCTGTCCCATCAGCTGGTTACCGCTCGAAACATCCTCAACGACAGCGGTGGCGTCATCACGATGCGCCGCCTCAACCGGCGCGAGTACGAAAATACCATCTGGGAATTGCTTGGTGTGTCGATCGAAGCGGAGGAGCTTCCCAAAGACGCGAGTACAGGCTCATTCGACACGGTGGGTTCCGCTCTCTTTTTTTCCAGCGACCAATTTGAGCAGTACCTAAACATAGGGCGACGCGCATTAAACGCCGCGCTGACAGCGCCCTCGAACCTTAAACCAACCCGAGTCCTCAAGGAATCCGAGATCGCGACTAACAAAACGATCCAAAACAGATACAACAAGCTGCTGGATGCCAAGATACGAGGGGAGCAGTGGAAAGAGTCCGGCAAATCACCGACTGAATTCGGCTTTATCGATGCCGCCCGCGTCAAGTTCGAAGCGGGTCTCTACAAGAGGGACGGCATCGGCTACTCCCATTATCTTTCCCTCCCTCAGACCAAAACAGGCACCGTGTTTTATGTGACCTGGAATGGGGCCATAACCGATACCGTAACCCTTCCCAAAGAAGCTCCCCCCGGGAAATATATCATACGAGCTCGCGTAGGCGGATTTGAGGAAGCCCCGATGCGGAGACGCTTCCTGGAGATTGGAACGGTAGAAAGTGGCGCTCGGTCCGGAGAATTGGCTATCCTCGACTACCGAAAAGTAACCGGCACCTACGAAGAACCTCAAATTGTCGAGTTCCCTATTACCATTACCCCCTCTTCCAGCCGAAAGATTGGGGTTCGAGAGCGGCAGCACAACAATCGTGATGCGGCACGCTTTGTTTTCCGGAATGCTCGTCAGCGGGACGAGCCCCTAGAACCGCCCGCACTTTGGATCGACTGGCTCGAATGGGAAGGACCAATCCAAAACGAGAAGCTGACCCAATTTCAAACGCTCGTATTCGATCGAGGACCTTCCGCAATAGAGAATGATGAATACGCCAAGGATATACTGCGAAGATTCTCCGAAAAAGCGTTTAGAACCCAAGGGCCCACCGACAGCTTCCTCGATAAGCTGATGAACCTTTATCGGGATAGGCGCCAAGCGGGAGCCGATTTCAAAACGGCTCTAGTCGACCCGCTAGCAGTCATACTCGCTTCACCGGCTTTTCTCTATTTGAACGAGCCGAAACCAGGTGAGGAAAAGCGTGAACTCAACGATCTCGAACTCGCAGTCCGGCTCTCCTACTTTCTCTACAGCGCCCCGCCTGACGAAGAGCTATACCAAGTTGCCAAAGCGGGAAAGCTCAAGAATTCAATGGCGTTGGAGCACCAAACCAACCGAATGCTTTCGGATTCTAAAGCCTGGCACTTCGTCAGCGGGTTCACGAGCCAATGGCTCTATATGGATCGACTCAATTTC
>Ga0213868_10006537_pt1 | contig 10280 bp, 8 predicted proteins | sample PICome_9_FD_160087 | JGI IMG/M metagenome (GOLD analysis project Ga0213868, IMG submission 160087) | Coastal seawater microbial communities near Pivers Island, North Carolina, United States - PICO127 | ecosystem: Environmental > Aquatic > Marine > Coastal | place: USA: North Carolina | collected...
GCCCTTGGCATGCCCCGTGAACCCCGTGGTAATAACTGATAGAGGAAAGACCATGTCAAAAGAGATCCCAGCCTATGTTGCCGGACACCAATTGCTCGCCGGAAAACATATTTTAATTACCGCTGCCGCCGGCGCCGGAATCGGTTTTTCTGCGGCCAAGCGCGCTGTGGAAGAGGGTGCTGCCAGCCTGGTGATCAGCGATATTCACCAAGGCCGTTTACAGCAGGCGGTAGAGACCCTTTCTGCCCTCGACAGCCAGTGCCGAGTGCGTGGCATTGTCGCCGATGTGACCAACGAAGAGCAGGTTCAGCACCTGGTTGATGAGGCCGAGGGGTTCAGTGGCGGCATTGATGTATTGATTAATAACGCTGGACTGGGTGGCAGCTGCCGCCTTGAGGATATGCAAGATGAGGCCTGGCACAGAGTGATCGATATCAGCCTTACCGGCACCATGCGCATGATGCGCGCTATGGTTCGCTATATGCATCCCCGGTGTCGCGGTGTGATTGTCAACAATGCCTCGGTATTGGGTTGGCGGGCACAGACTGAACAGTGTCACTACGCCGCCGCCAAAGCCGGTGTGATGGCCCTAACCCGCTGCGCGGCAATGGAGTCGGCGGAGTTTGGTCTGCGCATTAATGCGGTGTCGCCCAGTATTGCCATGCATGATTTTTTACGTAAAACAACGCCCCCAGAACTGCTCGCCGAGCTGTCTGCGCGGGAAGCCTTTGGTCGCCCAGCAGAAGTCTGGGAAGTCGCCAATGTAATGATGTTTTTGGCCTCTGACTACGCCAGCTATATGACCGGCGAAGTGGTCTCAGTATCAAGCCAGCACGCCTAATCTAGGAGAGCAGTATGCGCGAAGCAGTAATTATAGATACAGCCCGCACCGCAATAGGCAAAGCCTACCGCGGTGCCTTTAATAATACCGAAGCCCCAGCTCTAGGCGGCCATGTGATTAGCGCAATGATGGCGCGGCAAGATCTGGATCCAGGCTTGATCGATGATGTGGTAATGGGCGCGGCTGCCCAGCAGGGCACTCAGGGTTACAATCTCGGTCGCCTCTGCGCCACCGCCTCGGGTCTGCCCGACTCCGTTGCCGGTATGACTATGGATCGCCAGTGCGCCTCTGGCATGATGGCCATTGCCACCGCCGCCAAGTCGATTATGTGCAGCGAGTACAACGCGGCGATTGCCGGCGGTGTGGAATCCATTTCACTGGTTCAGACAAAGCATAAAAACAGCCATAGAAATATTTCCCAGACAGTATTGGCGGCACAGCCAAAAGCCTATATCAGCATGATTGAAACCGCCGAAATTGTCGCTCAACGCTACGGCATTTCTCGCGATGCTCAGGACGAATATTCTTTCGAAAGTCAGCGCCGCACAGCGGCGGCTCAGGAGGCGGGGCGCTTTGACAAAGAGATCGTACCCATGACCACCATCAAGCAGCTGGTGGACAGAGAGACCAAAGAAGTCAGTGAGCAAGAAGTCACTTTGAGTCGCGATGAAGGCAACCGCCCAGGCACATTGCTTGAGAATTTGCAGGGATTGAAACCGGTTTTGGCCGAGGGTCAGTTTTCCGGTGCCGGTGAGAATATTACCGCCGGTAATGCCTCACAACTTTCCGATGGCGCCTCGGCCAGTATTATTATGGGTTCTGATTTGGCTGCGCAGATGGGTTTAACGCCACTGGGTATCTACCGCGGCTTGGCCGTAGCCGGTTGTGCCCCCGACGAAATGGGTATTGGTCCAGTATTTGCCATTCCCAAGCTGCTGCGTCAACATGGCTTGAGCATCAATGATATCGACCTCTGGGAACTCAATGAAGCCTTTGCCTGTCAGGTGCTTTACTGCCGCGATAAGTTGGGTATTGACCCGGAAAAAATGAACGTTAACGGCGGTGCTATTTCTATTGGTCATCCCTTTGGTATGAGTGGTGCGCGTATGGTGGGACATGCTCTTCACGAAACGCGCCGTCGTGGTGGTCGCTATGCAGTGGTGACTATGTGCGTGGGCGGTGGCATGGGTGCCGCAGGTCTATTTGAAGTTTGACCGGGAATTAAAAAAATAAAAATTCCAAAAAAAAACAAGTCTCCAGGAGGAAATTGTGAGCGAAATTAATTGGCATAGTGCTGTTGATGTATTGGTCGTTGGTACTGGTAATGGTGGTCTCACCGCCGCCATCTGCAACTATGAAATGGGCAGTCAAGATGTGCTAATTATTGAGAAGGCCGATAAGGTCGGTGGTACCAGTGCTACCTCCGGTGGAGGCATCTGGATTCCGGTTAATCACTATGCACAGGCCGCTGGCGCCGAAGACTCTCTCGACGAAGCCCGGGAGTATCTAAAAAATACCCTCCAGGGGGAAGATGTCCCCGCCGAGCTGATCGAGAATTACATTGTCAATGGCCCAAAAATGCTCCAGTTTCTTCATGATCGCAGTCAGGTGCGCTACGAGTCACTGGACCACTACCCCGACTACTACACCAATGTTGCTGGCGCCAAACATGGCCATCGCTCACTGGAGCCGGCGCCCTTTATGGCGTCTGAGTTGGGCAGCAACTACCAGCGCATGACCTACACCCATCATATGATGCGGATGTTTGGGGTGATCCACTTTACTCAGGTGGAAGCGCAAATGTTGATGTTAAAAATGCCCGGCTGGATCAAACTGCTGGGTAAAATGATGTGGGACTACGTCACCGATATTCCCTGGCGTCTGCGCACACGCATATCCCGTCGCCTGTGCTGTGGTGCCGCCGGTGTTGGTCGCCTCTACGCCTCGGTTCTGGATCGTAATATTCCGATTCAGTTTGAAACGGCACTCACGGATATTATTGCTGAAGACGGAAAGGTAGTGGGTGTTACCGTGACCCAAGACGGGCAGAGCAAAAATATTCAGGTGAAAAAAGGGCTGATCTTGGCCGCCGGTGGCTTTGAACACAACCAAGAGCTGCGTGATAAATACCTGCCAAAACCCACCAACACCGAATGGAGTGCTGGTGCCCGAGGCAATCAGGGGGACGCCCTGCAAGCCTCTCTCAAGCTGGGGGCAAAAACGCGTTTAATGAATGGTGCCTGGTGGACAACAACGCTCTGTGTGCCGGACGAACCTTCACCGCGCCTCAGTATTATGGAAAAGTCTTTTCCCGGTTCCTGTGTGGTGAATAAAAACGGTGAGCGCTTTGCCAATGAATCGCAGAATTACATGGCCTTTCAAAAAGAGCTGTTTAAAGCCCACAGTGAGGATAATCCCTGTGCACCGGCCTACCATGTTTTTGATGCGCGTTTTCGTCGCAACTACATTGTTGGGCCAATGATGACGGCATCGATGAAACCCGATTGGACAATACCGAAAAAATGGTACGACAGCGGCTTTGTTGCCAAGGCCAACACAGTGCGTGAGCTGGCGGAGAACTTAGGCATTAATGCCGATGGTCTCGAGGCAACCGTGGCGAAGACGAATGGCTACGCAGAGACCGGTGTCGATCTCGACTTTCACCGCGGCGAGTCGGAGTACGATCGCTACTACGCTGATCCCAGTATTGTCCCCAACCCCTGTTTGGCGCCGATTGTTGAAGCACCGTTTTATGCCATGCGCATCGAAGCGGGAGATTTTGGCACGCTCGGTGGTTTGGATACCGATAACAACGCCAATGTAATCCATGAGCAGGGTGGGACTATCCAGGGCCTATATGCTATCGGGAATTGTTCCGCGGCCATACTGCCAACTTACCCGGGCCCCGGCGCGACCCTCGGTCCCGCTATGACTATGGCCTATCAAGCAGCCAAAGCTATAAATAACTATCAGGATTAAATTATGCTCGATTTAGAGGCTATTGAATTAATTAAGCAATTGAAGGCGCGCTATTTCCGCTTTCTTGATACCGCTGACATTCCCGGCTTGCACAGCGTGTTTAGTGAGGATGTGCACGCACATTTTCAAAGTTCGGAGTACGATTTTGAAATGAACGGCTGGCCCGAGCTAGAGACCTTCTATCAGCGCTCCTTCACCGCGGAAAAGTTTGGCATGCACAACGGCCATCATCCGGAAATTAGCGTCGACGGTGACAAGGCTACAGGCATCTGGTATCTGCAGGATATCTTTATCAATCTAAAGCACAACGTGACCATTATGGGCAGTGCGCTATACCAGGATGAGTACCGCAAGATTGACGGTCAGTGGAGGATCTCAAAGACTGGTTATGAGCGACTCTGGGAAGAGATCCATCCGCGCTCGCCGGATATTCGCCTTACCTCCAGGCCGATTCAAAAGACCGCTGAGTAGCTGTTAAGGAAATTAAAAAATGGCAGTGTTAACTGCCATTTTTTTTCCCGATTTTACTGCCTGGTGTGAACGTTTGTTTACTTTTCTAGAGAGACTTGCCTTTTAACGCACCCGGCTGGCAGGGAATTGTCAGTTCTGGACCTCTGTCACAATCATAGGTGACGCGCCCGCGGCGCCCGTGTTGACGATCGAGAATTTCCTCAATAATAGCCGTTGGTGCCATTGTCGGCGCGCTACTGTTTTGTAGACTCTCTAAAGCTCTGGGATAGTCCGCCCAGTCTTTGGGAGCGCGCCAGCCAGGAGGAGGCGCCATTTTAGAGCGCAAACCATTGATCGGATGCAGCCCGCGCCACTCTAGAATGGCCTCGGCCAGCGCCTTGACACGCTCTGGTTGCGCTGCACTGAGGTCATTGTATTCATTGGGATCGTCCACCAAGTTAAACAGCCAGTTGGTGGTTTTGGTTTCTACAAGCGTCTGATGTATCTCTTGGACTAATTTCCAGTCGCCATCTATCGCGGCAAAATTAAAGTTGCCGTAGATAGGAATCTCAGAGGTAAAAAACAACTTCTCGTCTCTTAGCTTTGGCTGTCCCGATTGCAGCGATGACCAGACATCCTCGCCATCCAATTGTTTCTTGTTTTTTGTCTCTACGCCAGCGGCAGCGGCAAGGGTGGGGAACACGTCCGACACATGCATGATCTGTTCTGAAATCGTGCCAGGTTTTATCGCCGCAGGCCAACGCATAAGCGACACCACTCTAATTCCGCCCTCAAAGGTTTCACCCTTGCCGCCGCGCAGTGGCGCATTGTCGGCACCGCCTACGGAATAGGCAGCACCGCCATTATCACTAAAAAACATCACTAATGTATTGTCGCTGAGCTGTTCTCTATCCAGCGTAGACAGGACCTGACCTATAGCCTGATCCATGGCGTCGACCACTGCTGCGTAAACCGGCCTGGCGCTAGGGCGACCCTGACTTTTGGCCGCGCGTCTAGTGGCATCAGTCTGGCGTGAGCGGGCCGGAGTCAGGTCGGTATTGATATCGGCATATTTCTCTATTAAGTGCTGTGGAGCTTCCAGCGGCGTGTGCGGGGCTAAAAAGGGCATATAGATAAAGAACGGCTTGGTTTTATTGCGCTGGCGGATGTAGCGGCTTACCTCGTTGGCCAGCAGGAAGGTCTCGTAGCCCTGGTCATGAATAGTGTTACCGTTGCGCTGAAAGTCGCTGCCGCCGATATTGGCGAAGGGTGAAAAGTACCCAACCTGAGTGTGCAGGTGCCCGTAAAAGTGTTCAAAGCCACGCTGATTAGGGTGGTAGCTCATCTGCGCATGACCCAGGTGCCATTTGCCGACCATCGCGGTTTGATAGCCAGCGGCGCGAAATGACTCAGGCATAAAATGTTCTTCAGGGTGAACGCCATTGTTATCCCAGGGCAGAATTACACTGTAGGCAAGACCCAGCCGCATCGGGTCGCGACCGGTCATCAGTGCAGCTCTGGTGGGTGAGCAGATCGGTGTAGTGTAAAACCGATTGAGACTAACACCCTCATTAGCCAGTTTATCCAGCGAGGGTGTATCTATATCACCACCGTGGAAACCGACATCATTCCAGCCCAAATCGTCAGCAACAATGATAATGATATTGGGCGGAGCGGCCGTGGTAGCAGGGGAGAACAGTAGAAGCGCTAAAAGCGCTGCGGCTAGTTGTCGATAAAATTTAGCCATAAGCTATCTACCAATTTATCTGTTTAATTTATTATTTACTGGCCACAGCGCTCAATTGTCTTACAGAATGTAGGGAATAACTGCCTTGCGCTCTTGCGGGTATTCGGCAAAAGTTTTCTTGAACCAGCGGTGCGTATACAGGGCTCGGGGGCCGAGATTGCCGACTGTCATTGCTAGGACAAAAACCGCACCCAGATTCCACGTCATAATGGCAAAGCCGATAAAGGAAAGTATCTCACCAAGGTACTGTGGGCAGGAGACAAAACGAAAGGCTCCGCCATAGGGGATTTTATAGCGTGGTTCGTCTGCGGAGGGAGTTTTTGAGCGCAGGTTGCGCAATATTGAATCGGAGTGAATATTTAATAAAAAGCCAAACAGATAGATGGCTATGCCGATAATAAACCGCGGGTCAGTCAGCCAGTCATCGGTGTACTGGGTGCCAAACTGAGTGATAAAGGCGGCGTTAAAATAGCCATGTAAAAACAGTGTTAACCAACCGGCGATAACTACATTGAGTGCAAATGACGAACTGGATCCTGGCTGAACGCGCATCATCAGCGGGGTGTACAGCGCACGATTACTGTAGTGGATCATCCAGATGGCAAGAAATATTAGCGGTACTAGCTGATCAGAGTTCTCGCCCATAAAAAACACGATTGGAAAGATAACCAAGCCGGGAAGTTCCATTAATACCCAGCCGGTTTTGGCATGAAGCTTAACGCCCTTTGAGCGTTTTCCACCGCCAAAGCGACCACCGTATTGTGCTGTACCGAAAAGACTCGAAACAAAAACCAAAGCCGCGTAGACAAAGCCCACGATTAATAATGAGTCGTAAAAGCTGTTACCTGTATACCATTGCATGGGTTGCGCTCCGCAGTTACTTAGTAAGAAGCCTAGATTAGAGTTGAATGGGATTAAGTAATACAACCATTCGGACTATGTTTTTCTGCCTTATTATCATTTTTAACCTCGAGCATTAAAAATGCCCTTTGCCGTCAGCAAGACAAACTGCAGCATCGTCCGTTTGGACGCTGTGTCCAGAGGCTAATCCCACTAACTTTAGAGCCTCTGACAAAGCCTGTAAAAGAAACGCGAAAGCAGGGCTTAAACGTCTCAGCCGTTAACTATATCAACAGATAAAAGATGCGTTAGGAAAGCGATGAAAACTGAACTGCACTCACACCCACAGTCTTCCATAACCGCTGCAGCTGTAGAGCAATGGCATGAACAGTACGATGTGATCATAGCCGGTTTTGGCGGTGCTGGCGCCTGCGCAGCAATCGCCGCCGCCGACGCTGGCAGCTCAGTGTTAATTTGCGATGTCGCCTCGGGCTCTGGTGGTTCCACGGCGCTGTCATCCGCAGAACTCTATTTGGGCGCTGGTACGCGCGTGCAAAAAGCCTGTGGCTATAAAGACAGCATTGAGGCCATGTATGACTACCTGATGGTGAGCAACGGCCCCGAGGCGGACAGCGCAAAAATTCGCGCCTACTGCGAGGGCAGTGTCGAGCACTTCAATTGGCTAGTTGACCTGGGAGTGCCCTTCAATGACAGTGAATTTAAGGCTCGCGCCATCGTCGCCACCACTGATGATGGCCTGCTTTACACCGGCAGTGAAAAAGCCTGGCCCTATGTGACAAATATTACGCCAGCTCCTCGAGGCCATAACCTTGCGATTAAGGGTGATCATGGTGGCCCACTGTTTATGCAGATACTCACCGCAGCGGCGATCCAGCGGGGCGTCGAAATCAGCTTCGAGACAAGGGCATTGCGACTCATCGAAGATCGCGGTGAAGTAGTCGGACTGGTGGTTCGCAGGGATATGCAAGAACGCTTTATAGGCTGCAATCAAGGGGTTGTTTTATCCGCGGGCGGCTTTGTTATGAACCCTGAAATGCTTGCCCAATACGCGCCGGATTTATTGCGCTGCAACTTACCTATTGGCAATGCTGGAGACACAGGTAGCGGTATTTTGATTGGTCAGGGCATGGGTGCAGCAGTCAATAATATGCATCAGGGTTTTGTCAGTTTGCCGTTTTATCCACCTTCGTCATTGACCTTTGGAATATTTATCAATGCCCATGGTAAGCGCTTTATTAACGAAGATTGCTACCATGGACGAGTCGGTGCCCATGTGCTGCAGCAGCCCCCGGGCCCGGTCTATCTGGTGCTCAGTGTTGAGGATTACGGCAAGTACGAAACCCACTCTTATCTAGGGGCCGAGATCGCCGCCACTGGCGAGACCTTGGCTGAACTTGTCGCCGAGCTTGACTTGCCCGAGGGGCAGCTGGGGCAGACTATTGAATTGTATAACCGCCATGCCAAGCAGCTTGCAGACCCAGAGTTCCACAAGGCCGGGGAGTGGTTAAAGCCGCTGACTGCGCCCTATGTGGCGCTTGATTGCACCCCGGGGCGTGGAGTTAATATGCCGTACTTTACCCTTGGAGGCTTGGATACCAGAGTTTCTGGGGAAGTGTTAACCGAGTCCGGCGCAGTTATTCCCGGCCTCTATGCCGCTGGTCGCACCGCCTGCGGTGTTCCCCGTCGCGCCGACGGTTACGCCTCGGGCATCTCAGTGGGCGATGCCTCTTTTAGCGGCCGTATGGCTGGCGCTGCCGCAGCGGCACGGGGAAAACAACAAAGGAAATAAAAATATGAGCCATATACTTTCTCGAATTGATCGCCTGGAGTCCCTTGACGAAATTCGGCAATTGCCAGCGAAGTACTCCCTAGCCCTGGATATGCGCGATTTAGATGCGCTGGTTAACCTGTTTCCCGAAGATGTGCGGGTTGGTAAAGGTATGCATGGGCGGGCGCACTTTAAGCGCTGGATGGATGAAACCCTGAGGACTCAATTCACCGGTACCTCTCACCATATTGGCAACCATATTATTGAATTTAATGATCCTGACCACGCCATAGGGGTTGTCTACTCAAAGAACGAGCACGAGACAACTCGCGCCGACGGCGGTATCGATTGGGTGATTATGCAGATGATCTACTGGGATCAATATGAGCGCATTGATGGTCGCTGGTATTTTCAGCGCCGCTTACCCTGCTACTGGTATGCCACAGACCTCAATAACCCGCCGGTGGGTGAGCACAAAATGCGCTGGCCCGATCGTGATAATTATGACGGTGCCTTTCATGACCTGTGGCCCAGCTGGCAAGATTTTTGGGATAACCCGATTACCGAAGAGTTGCCAGCGGTGGCTGAGCCTGCACCACTTGAGCAGTTTTTGAAAACCATGCGCCGTGATAGCGGCGAGATCAGTATCCGAACGCGCTAAGGTGCAGCTTTTCCCGATTATGAGTCAGAGAAATAAAGCCTAAATAGAGGAAGGTTAGATAAATGTTTGATGCACTTTTTACCCCGCTTCGCCTGGGTGATATTGAATTGCAAAATCGCTTTGTGATGGCGCCTATGACCCGCAGTCGAGCCAATCCCGATGACTCGGTATCGGACCTGCATGTTGAATACTATGCCCAGCGTGCCAGCGCCGGTTTGATTATTAGTGAAGGTATTCACCCTTCGCCGACCGGTAAAGGCTACACATTATCTCCCGGCCTCTACAGTGATCAGCAGCAGCTTCTATGGCGTGCCGTAACCGACGCAGTACACGAGAAAGGCGGCCGCATCGTCGCCCAGATAATGCACTGCGGCCGGGTTGGACATCCAGACAATAAGGCGCCAGGCAGCGACCTGATTGGCCCCTCGGCGATCCCATGCCAGACAGAGATTTACACGCCCAAGGGAATGCAGCCAATGCCCACCCCTAGAGCCATTGAAAGCGCTGAAATCCCCGGCCTTATCCGCGAGTATTGCGAAACCGCAGAGCGCGCCATAGCTGCTGGCTTTGACGGCATTGAGCTGCACTGCACCTCCGGTTATCTGCCAGCGCAGTTTTTATCCACCGGCAGCAACCAGCGCAGCGATAACTATGGTGGCAGTTTAGACAATCGTCTGCGCTTTGTGCTCGAGCTCACCCAGGCACTTTGCGATACAGTGGGAGCTGGCCGAGTGGGTTTGCGCGTCTGCCCCGGCAATCCCTTTAATGACCTGCAGGATGAAGACCCCAGCGAAACCTTTGGCGCACTGTTCCGTGCTCTGTCACCCATGGGTTTGGCCTATCTGCATGTGATCCGTATGGCGTCCACCGGTATCGACAATATTGCTCTCGCCCAGCAGCACTTTAAGGGTGCACTGATCGTCAACGACAGTTACAGTCCTGAAGAGGCCGAGCAACTGCTCGCTGACCAAGG
>Ga0213868_10006547_pt1 | contig 10272 bp, 7 predicted proteins | sample PICome_9_FD_160087 | JGI IMG/M metagenome (GOLD analysis project Ga0213868, IMG submission 160087) | Coastal seawater microbial communities near Pivers Island, North Carolina, United States - PICO127 | ecosystem: Environmental > Aquatic > Marine > Coastal | place: USA: North Carolina | collected...
GGTTCAGAGGTTCGGGATTCGGGGTGCGACTCACGGACTGGCTCTCTAGCGACTCACGGACTGGCTCTTTAGTGTGATAGTAACAGTGATAGTAACTTGTTGAATAACAGTGTTTTAAGGTGATTTGACCGGAAACATAGGTAGGTTGTCGAATCTACCCTATTAAGTGAGAGGGGAATAAAAGAAACTCTCCCCTCCACCTAAAAAACATGAGCATTATTGCTGAAAACACTGATAAGGCCGCAACGGCTACCACTACCGCAATCCTCAACCGCGATCTTGTCGCAAATGAGATTGCTAAATTCAAGGCCGATTCCGGCCGTGCAATCACGGCAGCCAACAAGGCCAACCAATCCGGAGCTTGGCTAGTCGCTAGAATCATGGACGTTTCCGGCCAGATTGCTGCCGAAGCTACCGCTTCATTCGAGGCCATTTGCAAGGATGAGGAAATCCCGCCCAAGTTTTGGCGCGATCCTCTCGCATTGCTACCTCAAGCGGTTGCAATGCTTGGCGCTGGCGCTTCCGAATGCCCTCCTGCCAAGTATTGGAAATCGGGGCCTTTTGTGGCGGGAGTTGTTGCAATGGCTGGCAGCACCCTCAAGGCGATGGCCGACGATGGCTCTTTTGAGTCTGCCCTTTCTGGCGCTATCGAGGCCGCGACTGAAACTTGTCGCGCTGAAAATGCCAAGTCTGGCCGTAGGGCAGAGCCTACGCAGGCCGAAATCGCCAAGGAAATTACCCGCAATCGCCCCAAGAACGCCAGCGGATCCTCTAATCGTAAAGCTCCGAAAGAGGTTTTAGAGTCCCTAATCGAGGCCGCTATTGCTGGCGATATCAAGGCCGCGGAACAACTCCACTCCCACCTTTTGAGCGCGGTTGACAAGCTTGGCGAGCATCTCGCCAAATGTGACGCAGCCAAGGACGCGATCCAATACTAAGCGCCACAGCGCCCCCACAAGCTCCCCTCTTGCGAGGGGGGCTTTTTTTTGCGCCCACACCGGAGCTGTGAGTCACGAGCCACGAAACGCGGTTAGGGGTGCGGGAATCGGGTTTCAGCGGCTACAGCTGGCCGCTAGCGCGGCAGCATCAAATCGACGAGCGAAAGCGAGCAATTCAAAATGATTCCTTGATTCCTGTTTCGTGATTCACTGGTTCGTGATTCATGCGCCAGCTTTTTATTTTTTCCCGAAGCTTGCTGAGGGGATTTGATTTTCTTTGAGTTTGCTTGACACGCCACGGGGGGGTGCTTGATTTTTTCTGAGCGTGATAGTGATAGTATATATGTGTATAGAAAAAAATTAGTGGTTTGCTCGTATGCGCGGCTAAACCAGAAAAAAAACTTTCTTACTAGACTCTTAGTATTTTTTAGGTATACTTATAGAAGACTAAGGTGGTTAGGAAAAAGTTTTTTACCGATATGGAAATACCAGAAAATTGGAAACCAGTTAGAGGGGCTAGTAATTATGCTCTTTCGCCCGACGGATACGTCTATAATTTGAAATTTAAACGACGTTTGAATCGGAAATGGCGTGACCTGAACTACCACTCTTGGGTGAGGGATGATGACGGGACTCAAAGAAGTGTTAACCACAGTAGGTTATCAGTATCAAAATCCAGCCTACCTAATGTGGACATGGTTACAGTTTGGGGGTATCCTGACTATAAGGTGACTAGGTATGGTGCTGTTTGGAAATATCGTAACACAGGCAAGAGATACCGGAACAACCCCTTCTTAGTTGGGACAAAGGATATCGGTGAGAAGGAGTATGTCCGCCTCAAAACCAAAGACGGTCGCGCCCACTGGGTCCGTATGGAGAAGATTATGGAGGAAGCTTACCCCAATGATTGACATTGACTGTCAATTCAATATACTCGCCAAGTATGTCAAACTTAATTGACTTAGACGGCCTCGACTTAGGGAGCCTCGATGAGAAGGGTAAGCCTGTTGAAACACGTCTCAAGGATGTTAAAGCTGCTATTGGTATCTTCGCAACCTTGCTCCGCGCAGATGAGAAGTCCGCTGTTAACCGTTCTCGGATCGACAGTATGTTTGACGGTGTTGCACCTTACAGTCAATCACAGTTAGCGGCTAGTGGTCAGGGACTCAAGACTAACTTGAACTTCGGAGAAGCCCAGCGTTTGCTAGACATCTCTCTTTCGGCCTACGTTGACCTCTACACGTCTTTGGAGAAGCTAGTTGAGGTCAAGGCTACGACAGGCGAGAGAAGCGAAGTAGGCCCGAAGGAGGACATCGTAGCAGAGGAGCTGACAAACCTCTTCCGCCGCTGGCCAGAGTTCCACAGTAGCTACCTCCGCCTCTGCACACAGTTCATTAAGCATGGAGTCGGTATCGCATACTTTGACTCACCAGAAGACTGGAAGTTCCGTGTCGGCGGTTTCGCTGATATACTTATTCCGCGCCAGTCGCAGGCATCAGAGAACGCAATCGATATTGCAGTTGGACGCCGCCAGTATCAGCTACACGAGCTATACCACTTTATTAAGAACGAAAAAGCCGCTAAGGCGGTCGGCTGGAACGTAGCAGAGGTCAAGCGAGTCATGATGGAGAACGTCAAGACTTCGGGTCGCGCCTATACGTCCGGCAACACATACTCTGATTACGAGGCGTTGCAGGCAGAGATTAAGAACAACGATCTCTACACAGGCATCCAGAACCCTACTGTTGATGTTCTGCACTACTGGGTGCGCGAGATCGACGGTAGCGTCAGTCATTACATATCCGCTGAGTCTAGCCCTAAAGATTTTCTATACAAGAAGGTCAGTCGCTACGAGACACCAGAGCAAGCCTATATATTCTTTACTTATGGGGTTGGTAGTAATGGCACTTATCATTCGATCAGAGGACTCGGCCAGCGGGTTTTTTCTCACGTCCAGACAAGCAACAGGCTTCGTTGCCAGCAGATAGATGGGGCGATGTTAGCGTCGTCAGTGATGATCCAGCCAGAAAACCAACGCTCGTTGGATGAACTCAGCTTTACGTTCTACGGCGCGTATGCCGTGATGTCACCTAACGTAAAGATTGTTGAGAAAGCTATTCCTAACTTAGGCACAGCAGTTCAACCAGCCTTGCAGGATCTCACGCAGCAGTTGAATCTTAACACTGACACAATGTCGCCGTATGGCCCGAACCAGACTTCACCATACAAGAACCAGATGCAGGTTGTAGCGGACATGGATGTCGCTACACGGATTAGTGGTTCAACGCTAAACTTATTCTACTCAAGTTGGACTCGCCTGATGCGCGAGATGGTCCGCCGTATTGTTCAGGTCAAGCGGCCTGATGCGGCGATTAAAGATTTCTTCGACCGTTGTGAGAAGCGGGGCGTAGATAGAGAATTCATTAAGAAATTAGATGTCGCACAGACCAAAGCAGTTCGTTCCATTGGTAATGGATCGCACGCAAACAGACTCGTCTCGCTTCGCGAGCTTCAAGGAATTAGTGGCCAATTCGACGACGTTGGTCGCCGCAACCTTACTCGTGACATCGTTAGCACTCGTGTCGGTCACGACCTCGCGGATCGCTATGTTCCGGCGCAAGAAGACGACAGGAAAACGGTAGATACCAAGATTGCTTATCTTGAGAACCAGCAGTTGCAACAAGGCCAGCCAGTTCCGGTTGTGTCGAGTGAGTTACATGGTCAGCACTTGCAGTTACACGTCCCGTTGTTGCAGCAGTTTATTCAGGCTATTAACGAAGGCCAAGCTGATCCGCAGCAGGTTCTTCCGGCGTTGCAAGCACTTTACCAGCATATTGCTGAGACCGCCCAATACGCTGCTGGAGACCCCGCATTAGAAGCTGTAGTGGCGAATACAAAGCAAGTTCTGCAATATGCTGAGGAAGCAATCAACAATACCATGAAGGCGTTGGAGAAGATCCAGAGAGAGCAACAGCAAATTTCTGAAGAAGAGGGTGGACAACCCCAAGCGTCTGAGGTAGATATGAAGCTACAGAAGGCGCAAGTCGATATGCAGATCACGCAGCAGAAGGCTGAACTAGACATGGCTATCAAGCAAAGAAAGTTCGACCAAGAGCAAGCGATCCGCGATGCCGAAGCCGCCTTAAGGTTTCGTGAACAAGAATAATGCCAGCTAAAAAGAAAGCCACAGTTCCAATCAAGCTGGAGCATTGGTTCAAAGATTTAAAGTCGGTTACAAGGCTACGGGAGCTACTGGACGACCTTGCCCTGCAACAAGCAATCGCAATTTTAAAAGAGGCATCTGGCCCAACGGTTACGTCGTTGGACGCAGACCCGCAAGCGAACAGCCATAAACTGGCTTGGTATGCGGGATACAGAGACGCCTTTAATGATTTGGAGAAGCTGACTCATCGGCCCTCCACCACTAAAACTAACCAACCAGACGAATGGACGCACCTGTAGAAGCAGCCGTAGAGGCCACCGAAGCCGAAGAAGCACCGACTAATGTAGATGCTTTACCTGATGCCGCTGAACCGACTTCATTTGAAGCCTCGTTAGAAGCAGCGTTTGCTAATCTTGATCAAGCACCCGCAGAGCCTGAACCGGAGCCTGAACCGGAGCCTGAACCGGAGCCTGAACCGGAACCAGTGGCTGAGGAATCGTCGGAAGAGGAACAGGATACGGGAAACGAGGAACAGGAATCAGATGACCCTTTAGATAATTTAACGAAAGATTTAACAGAAGACATCGGGGACGAGTGGACCCCTAAAGCTGCTAATCGTTTTAAAGAACTTAAGACTGAGCTAAAAACAAACCGTTCTGAATTGGAACAGTTGAGGCAGCAATCTAAGGAATATGAGTCAAAGATTCAAGAATTGACAGGACTTGCTGAGAATAAAGATGTTGAACAGCTACAAGAGAGGCTCGCTCAATACGAACAACAGCAGGCTCTATCAAATCTGGAGCAAACTCAAGCTTATCAGCAAGCGGTGTCGCAGCCGTTGGAAGCTCTTGTTGAACAGTCTGATCAGATTGCTGATAAATATGATGTTGATTCGGACGCTTTAGTTGACATCTTAGCTTTAGATGACCCTCAAGAGCAGGAAGAGCAGTTGTCTGAGCTTTTACCCAATGCTAGTGATCGCGATAAGGCAAAGATTTACAGGATCATGGAAGACATTGACCCGATCTTGCAGCGGCGAGAGCAGTTGTATGAGAATGCTGACGCAGCATTAGCGGAGGCAAAACAGCTTGAAGAGCAGCAGAGTGCTGCTACAGCCGCCGAAAACGCCCAGTTGAGGCAAAATATCACTAAAAATGTCGTCGAAAAAGTTCAAGAAAAGTTGCCTTTCCTCAAAGGAATCGAAGGTCTTGACATGTCAGCCATCCAGCAGAAGGCATCAGAGACTGATCCTTCTGTCCTCCATCCTGTTGACCACGCCTACAATGCGGTCTCAGCTCAAGTGTTCCCGACGGTTGTTCGACAGTATCTTGAGATGAGAAAAGAAGTGGAGGCTTTGACTGATCGACTTGCTGAGTATGAGGACGCGGAGCCAGCGATGTCTGGTCAGACTAAGGCTCCAGCGGCTAGTTCTGGTGTTCCTGAGAATGGTAGTTTTGAAGAAAGAGTAGCGGCTGCTTTGGGTGCGATGTAGCCCCATTGACAGATTGTCAGACAATGTTAATATGCGCTTATCAGTTGGGTTGCTCTAGCCTTAAATAGTTCTAAACGACTGGTAAAGCACATAGAAACTCAGGTTGCTCTAGCCATTGTATAGTTCTAAGAGGTTCGCCCTAAAACTCTTTAGTTTCCGACCACGTTGGCCGGAAGCGCAAACCCTTATTTATTTAAAACAATGTCTACATTTAATCTCGGTTCCGCTGGAACCACCGCAATTAATACCATCCTCGCTGAAGAAGCTAACCGCATTGGCAAGGACATCTATTCACGTACTCTCCACACCTCTCCTTGGTTGGATCTCACCAAACAGTCGGCTTTTGCTGACGGTATGGGTTATCAACAGACCACGCTCGTTTATGATCGTGCTATTGTAAAGAAAACTGAAAACGGAACTGTTGTTGGAGCTAACTGGGGTGCCGTAGGTAACCAGTTTACCTCCACTAGCCTTCCGGTAGCACAAATCGACGACGCTGCACAAGACGTGCAAGGTGGCCGTGGAACTGGTATTGCTAACGGATCTGGTGAAGCGGACAAACGTTCTTTCGTTAAGTTCAACAAAAAGCTCAAGCCATACTCACTGGAGCGTGCTGTAATTGAGTCTCCGAAGATTTCTTTGGAAGACCTCCGTTTTGCTGCACACCGTCAGGACCAGCTTCGCGCAATCATGGACATCATGACGCAAGTTACCCGCAACACTTGGGAAACCCGCTACCGTGATGAGTTTGATAAGGTCGCTGATAACATTGTCCTTTGTAACGATACTGCTAATACAGGCTCTGTATTTGCTGCGGCTAAAGAAGGGACAGCTACTGCTGATCAGACGATTACTCTTACCGATATTGACGCAAATATCTCAAACGCTGTTTTGGATAAAGTCTATTTCCGACAGGTTAGAGCGGGTGCTGGAAACAATGCTTATGGTCGTGAGAACGGTCGCCCAGTCTTCTCGATTGTCCTCTCTTCTGAAGCTTCCTACCAGCTCCAGACTGAAGCCGGATTCCGCGATGATGTTCGATACAACAACGCAGTTGTTAGTGATTTGATTGCACCACTTGGTGTTGAAAAGTCCTTTAGAGGATTCTACCACCTGATTGATGACATGGCCCCTCGCTTTATCCAAGACACGGACACAGATGGTGGTGGTGCTGACACCGCTGACGGAACTTTGAATGTTGTTGAGCCTTACACTGTTAACGCAGCCGGAGTTGCTACTCCAAATCCACTTTATGAGTCCGCTACTATTGAAGCTGCTTATGTCCTTCATCCTGATGTTTGTGAAGCCCTTATCCCGAACCCACTAGCTGGTGGAAATGGTATCAGCTTCGATCCTGTCAACTACCGTGGTAAGTTTGACTGGAAGAACATCGCTAACGAGATTACTAACCCTGACGGAACCATCGGATTCTTCCGTGGTGTTCTTGCTAGTGCTACCAAGCCTATCAAGACTGAGTTTGGATACGTTATCTTGTTCAAGCGCGATTCTACCACTCCTGCTGTTTAATAAATAGCGAAACACTTAACATGAACCCCGTTTCCTGACTCTAAATCAGGGAGCGGGGTTCTTTTTGGCTGTAACCGCACGCTGGACAAAAATGGCTGTATAAGGTAGGATCGCTCATCGCCGTATAGAAGGCTATGACGAACTATGGCAGCAGCAAAACATAACATTACAGTAGGTCGCGGCGAAGATTTTTCGTTTACATTAACGATTAAAACGAACGCTGACCCCCCAGTAGCTGTAAATCTAGATGGTGACACTTTCAAAGCAGAAGTGCGTCGCGATGCGGGAAAACCACTTGTCGCTACGTTTGATGTATCCATTGAAGGAGCGGCTTCCGCAGGGACGATTAAAGTAAAGCTACCTAAAGTTGAGACGTTGAAACTAGATGGGAACGCCCGCTATAAGTGGGATTTGTTCCGTATTGTGGATGGTGCTGCTGGTGGTGACCCTACAGGAGACACAGTCCGCCTAATCTATGGGGATCTTCAAGTAGAGAATAACATCACCGACTTCTAATGTCTTTAACAGTAAATGAGAATGAGTATGGATTAACCGTTAGTGAAACCCCCACGCACAGTCTAACTGTCAGTGGCACTAGCGCCCCGTTAACCATTGCTAGCGATGATTTAACTTTAACGGTTAGTGATACACCTACTTCATTGCTTACTGTTACCGGCTCGACAGACCCGTCGATAACGGTTCAGGACAACAATATACTGTTGACGATTGACCAGTCTACGGGGTCATCCTCGTCGGCTAATCCGTTTGACCAAGATTTAAATACGACGGACTCCCCTACCTTCGCCGCTATAACGGTTAGCGGGACGGTAGACGGTCGAGATCTTTCCGTAGACGGCACTAAGCTGGACGGAATAGCGGTTCAGGCCAATAAATACGTCCACCCTACCTACCTGTCCCGTAGTGTTAATACTAGTGGGGCGTCTGTATTGGATACCTTTACCTCTGATGTCGCGGGCCATGTAACTAGCATCACGACTAGGACGCTGACTCTGGCTGACTTAGGGTATACCGGAGCTGCGGACGCCAACAAATACGTCCTGCCGACATCGTTTACAGCGCGGAATATTAATACTAGTGGGGCGCACGTCTTAGATACGTTCACATCTGATACGTCAGGTCGTGTAACGGGGATCACTACTAGGCCGTTATTGTTAGCCGATATCGGTTATACTGGAGCAACGAACGCTGACGTGACGCCGTCGTGGGTTCCTTCTACTAACCCTAACTACCTAACAGCAGCTAGCACGGATTTAGATAGTCGCTACTATACGGAGACTGAAACAAACCAGTTTTTAAACCTTAAAGCGAACAAACTTTCACCTGTATTTACAGGTGTTCCTTCAGCTCCGAATTTAACTCTTACGGCTTTATCTACTTACAGCGGCTCAGATGTAACCGCTTTGATGATTAAGAGTAACGGCGTAGTTGGGAAAAGGGGTTTAGGTACTGCCGCATTCTCTGCTACAAGTGCATTCGCTCCTGCGAGCCATACTTCAGCCACAAACAACCCTCATAGTGTTACAGCTTCTCAAGTTGGCTTAGGTAACGTAACAAACGAAAGTAAAGCGACTATGTTCGCTAGCCCTACCTTTACAGGTACGCCTACAGCACCGACACCTACGTTAAGCGACGACTCAACTAAATTAGCTACTACGGAGTATGTTAAAGGCCAAACGATAGCTTACGCGGACCTAACTGGAAAGCCGACTATTCCAGATGGGAACCAGATAATTGACTGGACGCAAGACCAAGGGTCCACAGAAATACACGCAGGGAACTATATAAATACTGATACGCTAACCAGCCTCGCATTGACTAATGGTTCATTAGTTTACACTGCTGAGGACGGAGCTACAACTAGTATTTCGTTAGCTGCTTATCTAGACGAGGACTCTAGAGCAATCGCATCTGGAGTATTAAATGCAACTAGCGGTGTAGTTACTTTTACCCGTGATGATTCTACAACATTTACCTTAAACCTTTCTGCTCTTCTTGATGATACAAATCTTGTTGCTTCGGTAGCTGGGAAGTCTGGGATTGTAACTTTAGTTAAAGGCGACGTTGGGTTAGGTAATGTAACTAACGAAAGTAAGGCTACGATGTTTGCTAGCCCTACGCTTACAGGTACGCTCACAACACCAAACTTAACTGTTAGTAACTTATCTCCTTACAGCGGCTCAGACATCACCGCTTTGATGATTAAGAGTAACGGCGTAGTTGGGAAAAGGTCTTTAGGGTCTGCCGCTTTTAGTGCTACTTCAGACTTTGCTGCTGCGAGTGCTTTAGGAGATTATTATACAGAGATTGAAGTTAATCAGTTTTTAAACCTCAAAGCTAATAAAGCTAGCCCTACTTTCACAGGCACGGTTACAACACCAAACTTAACTGTTACTAACTTATCTCCTTACAGCGGCTCAGATGTAACCGCTTTGATGATCAACGGCAGTAATGTAGTCGGTAAGAGGACTTTAGGTTCTGCTGCATTTAGTGCTACGGGTGATTTCGCCGCCGCGAGTCATGCTTCAGATACTAGTAATCCACATAGCGTTACAGCTTCTCAAGTTGGCTTAGGGAACGTAACAAACGAAAGTAAGGCTACGATGTTCGCTAGCCCTACGTTTACAGGGACAGTTAGTGGCGTAAGTAAGACACACGTTGGCTTAGGGAACGTAACAAATGAAAGTAAGGCTACGATGTTCGCTAGCCCTACCTTTACAGGTACGCCAACAGCCCCTACGCCTTCGCTAAGTGACAATAACACGAATATAGCGACTACGGAGTATGTAAAAGGCCAAACGATAGCTTACGCGGACCTAACTGGAAAGCCGACTATTCCAAGCGGGAACCAGATAATAGACTGGACGGCGGACCAAGGCTCTACAGATATACATGTAAATAACTTACCCACGATCCCTTACTCGTCTATAAGTGGCACCCCTGCCGCTGCTCAGGTAGTTGACTGGACAGTAGACCAAGGTTCTACAGACATACACGTAGGTAATATATCTGAGGCCAGTGTCACGCAGCACCAAGGAGAGCTTTCTATTACGGAGTCACAGATTAGTGACTTAGGGACTTACTTAACAGCAGCTAGCACAGACTTAGACAGCCGTTACTATACAGAGACTGAA
>Ga0213868_10006548_pt1 | contig 10272 bp, 9 predicted proteins | sample PICome_9_FD_160087 | JGI IMG/M metagenome (GOLD analysis project Ga0213868, IMG submission 160087) | Coastal seawater microbial communities near Pivers Island, North Carolina, United States - PICO127 | ecosystem: Environmental > Aquatic > Marine > Coastal | place: USA: North Carolina | collected...
TTACAGTTTTGGTAAGAGGGTGAGTCATGATTGTGTTTCCAACGTTGAAAAAAAAATGAATTAAAAATTCTTGCCGGCTACTTCCGATGGTGGCCAACCAAAACGGAGGAAGAAAGAAGAAATAAATGAAAAACATGCAACCAACCGCCAACCGCTGCGGCTGGTTGGACCACCGGCAAAAACGTGGTCGTGGGGTTGCGTATCAGCTGCTGACGTCATGTGTGTTTTGGCGCGAGATTGGATCTAAATACCAACTGAGAGGGAGAAGGATAACAACCAAGTTGAAGAAACGGCTGGATCTTTTCATGACGTCTGATTTTCAACCAGGCGATCTTCACGCAGGCAGGAGAAAGCGATGGAAGCAAGAGGCGTTTCGTGAACCTTCCCTTTCACCGCTCGCGTTGTTACTCTCCCAGTAGAATTCGTTCTTATATTTATATCACATTTAACCTTTCTATCTGATCATCAAAGATGAAGACTTCTGTTGCTCTTACCCTTGCATGTGTTGCCTCTGCTTCTGCCTTTGCTCCTCAGCAGGCACCTGTTCGTCAAACCACTGAGCTCAACGCTCTTTTCAACAAGATCTTCGACATGGACTTATTCGCTCCTAACAAGGATCAGAATGATTACGGTGCCCGTAGCAAGAAGACTGTGAGTTAGTGATGACTGACATATATCTTACTCATTTCATTATTTACATATCAAATGATTGGCTCACAAAAAGTGTTTCATGTATCTCCCTTCTTCACCACCTTCCTCACCTTCGCGCATGGGACCCTACTCAACTATGTCACTCATTGTAATTTACAGCTTGTCACCGGAAAGATCGGATCCAACTCTTACGTTCCCAATGGATTGACCGCCGACCAGTACAACGCCATCCGCGCCCAGGAGGCCTCCAAGAAGGCTGCTAACTACCAAAAGAATGTTGCCAAGGCTGGAAAGTTCCTCGGATATGATGAGTTCTACCTCAAACGCGGAACCGACCTCAATGGAAACTGGAAGAAGGATGTTAACCTCGGACACCGTATGGCCAAGACCAAATTCGACTGGTCTGGAAAAGACTCTGCCAAGGGATGGTTCACTCCTCCCAAGGCACCAAAGAAGTAAATGTTATCTTAAAAGTGTGAGAGGAATATATCATTCTTACAGATAGCTTTACTTTGCTAGTATCGAGTAGACACCTTCAAGTCTGTGGTTATGTGTTATGGAGCTTCTTTTCTCTTTCTCTTCTTCTTGAACAAAGTGGAATGGTCGTTCTCGTAGTACCTATCCTCTCTTGACTTGGATTCACAAACAAATGTAGATGTTAAGTCTACCTATTATTAAGGCCATTTTTACCTTAGCAACACGACTCTTGTTTCATAACTTTATTTATATATGTATATTGTTTTATATATTTAAACAAAGTATTTGCCACCCTAGTTCTTGGCATATCCTGTTCCAGCCACAACATAGAGAATACGGGAACTCAAAACTCCCTCCATCATGGTAATCGTCGCCTGTAACTTCTTAAAGCTTACAACATCCTTATGACCAGAAGTATCAATATCCAAAACAGTATAGGCAACATCTCCACGAGAGTGATTGACCTGCTGAATGATGTTAAGACCTTCCCCAGCAAAGGCTTCTGTGATTTTAGCGAGCATACCTGGTAAGTTCTTATTGACTACTGTCATACGGATAGATTTCTCAGGTCTTGGACCAAGTGATACAGTAGGGAAGTTAACACTGTTCTTGATGGTTCCATTGACTAGATAATCCTTAATTGTATCAGCAGCCATGGCTGCTGCTGCATCCTCAGCCTCTTCGGTGGATGCTCCCAAGTGAGGAAGAACAACAGCATTCTTGTGATCCCAGCAGAGATCATCGGGGAAATCAGTGATGTATCGTCCATCACCACGATCTAAAAAATCCTTCATTGCGACAGAGTCGACAAGTTCACCACGAGCAAAGTTAAGTACAACAGCATCAGACTTCATCTTGTCGATGATTTCCTTTCCGATGATTCCATGTGTTCCTCCTTCTCCCTTGATGTATGGGATATTGAGGGAAATGTAATCAGCATTGGCCACAACCGAAGCGATGGAATCTTTGAGAGAGATTTCTCTGGGGAGTTTGAGGGCAGACTCGATGGAAAGTCCAGGGTCGTATCCTACAACTTGCATACCGAGTGCGGCAGCATCACGAGCGGTAGCAGCTCCAATATGACCTGAAGAAATGAATATCGATAAGTGGGGAATGTTTTCAAAACATGAATCATTTATTGCGCAACATTTTACACTTCAAAAGGAAATACTCACCAAGACCAATGACAGCAATTGTTTTTCCAGCAATTTCACGTCCACCAAACATAGCCTTATCTTTTTCTACACGTTCCTTAGCCAATCCTTGTCTTCCAAGCTCTTTCATATGATTGATTCCATCAATTACACGTCTGCTTCCTAGGAAAAGTCCGGCAATGACAAGTTCTTTCACAGCGTTTGCATTTGCTCCAGGAGTATTAAAGACTGGAATTCCCAACTCAGTACAACGTGCTACAGGAACATTATTGGTTCCAGCTCCGCAACGTGCAATGGCACGAACTGTATGTGTGATTTCTTCCTCTTTAAGTTTATGTGAACGAAGTAGGATGGCATGGGAGTTTCCTACGTTTCCCTCATCGGTAGGTTTAATAGTGTATTCATCCTCTTCGAAACGCTTCAACCCTTGTGGAGAAATCTTGTTAAAGGTCTGAACGATGAATTTTCCAGGAACATATTTGTCCAAATCACCGTATGTTTTCCATTCACCGGATGCATGATCTAAATCCACCTTTACTCCGAAGTATCTGAGAGAATTGCATGCCCTGCTATAAGTAAGAGCATTTCTTTGAAGTGTTCCCAACTTTCCAATCATTATGTTATATAAATCCTGAATGTACGTGAAGGATACAAAAGATTGAAGAGACTCTTTTCAAATATATCAAACCAAGTAACTTCGGATGATTTCTGAATGGGAAATGGGAAGCGCCAATTATTTTTTCTCCAAAAAAAGCGATACAAATTCAAAATCTACGGCTGAGGATGAAAAGTAGTGACCGTGTCGGGTAGGTGCCAAGTTTCTTCGTCAGTTTTCGCGATTTTGATTTTGAAAAAAAGTGCCGCTTCGCAATTGCCAGCCATCCATCATTTGTAACTCCAGTTAACTTCAGTTACGTGTACATATAAAGTCAACACATCCAATTCTTAATCCATTATGAGTTCATTAGCTGCCATCGCTTCTCGTCGTTCCAATAGGCTTTTTGGAAAGTATCAAATTCGTGCTTTTGCGACTCCATCTGTTGATTTAGATCACTATTCCTCTGGTTGGAACATTAGTGATCTTGGAGAATTCACAAAGGCTGGAAAGTACCAAATCCAAACCTTTAATAAGATATCTGAAAAGGTGCGTGGTATTTTGTAACGATGGATCAGGTTTTATGAAAAAAGTTAGAAAAAAGAACATATATCGTGAGACTTAATAACCGTCTAGATGAACATATATTACGCTTTGGCGGTCGCTATCTCACGTAAATTGATGGCATGCATTTTGGGAAATTATAATCATTTTTGTGAAAACGTTTCGATCGTAACTTTTGAAGCAATCATAATTTCTTTTGCTACAAATATATCCAATGGAATGGAAGTATAATTGTATACTAATGATACAGATTCTCTAACCCAATTTCAATAATTGATCATTTTAGGGTCTGGCTAGATTTCCAGCGGATAGATATGAAGTAAAGGGAACTGAATGGGATTCTAACAATGCGCATGCTATCCTTCTTCGTTCGCACAAGCTTCAAGAGTCTGAGGTAGATGTCTCCGTTCGTGCTATTGCACGTTGTGGAGCTGGAACCAATAATGTTCCCGTCGCTCGTATGACTCAAGTTGGAATCCCTGTGTTCAATACTCCTGGAGCTAATGCTAATGCTGTCAAGGAATTGGTTCTATGTGGTATGCTTTTAGGATCAAGACGCATCGTTGATGGAGTAAATCACATGAAGGAACTTGGCTCCAAGGGACTTGCAAAAGAGCGTGTGGAAAAAGACAAGGCCATGTAAGTATCTGTCGGAGAAAATGAAACTATGTTGAATTGATAAAGTATGTTTAGAATGACGCTGATTCTGATTCTCTTTACTATTAGGTTTGGTGGACAAGAAATCAAGGGAAAGACTTTGGCTATCATTGGTCTTGGTCATATTGGAGCTGCTACTGCTCGTGATGCAGATGCTCTTGGTATGAAAGTTGTAGGATACGATCCTGGACTTTCCATCGAGTCTGCTTTGAAACTTCCTAGAGAAATTTCACTTTGTGACTCTATTTCCGCTGCTGTAGCCAATGCGGATTATATTTCCCTCAACATCCCTTACATCAAGGGAGAAGGAGGAACACATGGCATCATTAACAAGGATGTGATTAATGTGTGTAAGCCTACGGCTGTTTTCCTCAACTTTGCTCGTGGTGAACTAGTTAATTCTGAAGATATGAAGCAATTCCTTGATTCTGGAAATGGCCGTTACGTCACAGACTTCCCCGATGATCTCTGCTGGGATCACAAGAATGCTGTTGTTCTTCCTCACTTGGGAGCATCTACTGACGAAGCCGAAGATGCTGCAGCAGCCATGGCTGCTGATACTATTCGCGAGTATTTAGAGAGCGGTGCTATCAAGAATAGTGTCAACTTCCCTACTGTATCTCTTGGCCCACGCCCTGAAGGTTGCATCCGTATGTCTGTTGTGAATAATAATCAGCCCGGAGTTCTTGCCAAAATCACTGAGATCTTCGCTAAACACAACTTGAATATCGTGCAACAGACTAATCAGTCTAGAGGAGATGTCGCATACAACTTGATTGATATTGATCCGGGTACTCAACACGAATCCATCAATATGAAAGATCTTCAGAAAGAGATTACTATGGCTGAAGGTGTACTCAGCAGTCGTATTGTTTTTGGAACTCCCGGAGTTGGATACGCAAGAAATATTGATGGGCAATACTGGGTATAAATAGATTACTTTTTGATATACTTATATAAAATATTGCTTTATTCGTATTGTTGATTATGTACTTGAATCTAAAATTTATTTTGATTTTATTCGTCGAAGTCGAACTCACTGTCGGAATCTTCGTCGATATCGTAAACTACACGTTTTGCTGCAGCTCTTGCTGTTCGTTGAGCTCGAGGTTGTGGGACAAAATCCACTTCATCATCTGACTCTTCATCAATGGATTCACTCCCATCGAATACATCGTCTTCGCTATCTGACTCAATAAGCTTCTTTTGAACCTTGGACTTGCCCTTCGTAGCTTTTTCTTTGGTTTTGGGTTTCTCCATCTTTTCGGAACTTTCGTCTTCATCGCTTTCGAAGTCGAGGTTGGAAGTCTTGTTTACAAACCTACCTTTCTTCGGTGCAGGAGTTAAACTGGCTGCCTTGAATGACGTAGCATCAAAAGAATCCAATTCTTCGGCTACTTTCTCGGCAACGCGAGGAGAGGGTCGCTTAACAGGTTTCGCCACATTTTTTGTTTTTTCCGATGCCTTTGCTTTCGAATTTCCGAGTTTAGAACTGGTGCCCTCCTTCTTTTGTCTCATCCTCTCCATGAGTGACAGGCCACCAATGTCTTCATCAGAGTCATCGTCGGAATCTATTTCAAGGGTAGGTGCCTTCAGAATGGCAGGCATAGAAACTGGCTTGGAAGCAGGTTTAGGAACTGCAGCCACCTTATTCACTATGGTTGGAGCCTTTGTTACCGGTTTCTTATTCACAGCCTTCTTGGTTAGGACAAAATCATCGTCATCGTCGGAATCTTCTTTTTTAGCCTTGATTTTCTTAGTAGTTGCTTTGCTACGCTTCTTCGATTTGTTTTGTTTGAACAACTCGTCTTTAGCAGCTTCACTGTAATAGTGATCACGTTCATCAAGTGCTTCTTCAATAGCATCCAAGTCTTTTTCCCAGAGGGCGGTAGGAGGAGTAGCCTCTAGCTCAGCAACAGTTTGGATTTTGTCGGCAAGTTCCTGTCTCAGTTTTGCTGCTTTCTCATATGTAAGAGACCAAATTTTCATTCCAAGCAAATATTCATATCCTTTAGCAAGGTCATCGTCATCCGTGTCTTCTTGGTCATTATCCGAATCCTCATTTTGCGAATTTGATTTTCCATGTTGCTTGGGGAAAAGCTCATATCCACGTTCCTCCAATTCCGCTAAGAGCTCTGCCCGTTTGCGATTGCTTACGATTAGATCTCCAGAGCACACTTCCTCAACAAATCTTGCTTTGTTGCTTAGAATCCTCTCCTCGCGACGAAGGTTAACGAGTAAATGAGATTTTCTCATGTCGTAAAACTTGAGACGTTGATCGAAGAAATAGTCAAGGATTTTTTCTGCACTAGAAAATTTAATGATACGTCCAGTTTCATTGAAAACGGTCATATTTGTAGTGCTCAATTTGGCAGTAAGCTTAAACTTTGACAGCAAACCACCTGGCGCCTTCTCCCATGAATCAATCTTATCTTTGGGGGCAGTAATGGTGAATGAGACGGTGTTATCGGTATGATTTTCTTTGAAGTCAGTGATCTCAATTTCATCCTCTTTCTTTTCGGCAACAGTCATTTTCTCTAAAAAGATTTTGTAATCTTGGGTCCATGTTTTCACAGGGAGCTCCGTGATCACGAGAGTTTCATCCTCTGTACGCTCAATCTTACCGATGATGTCATATGATCCAGGCTTCTTAGGATTTTCGATTACATCACCCGTAAATCCATAGAAGAACGGGTGCATTCTTTCTATCTCTTCTCCTTTGATCTTCCTACGAATATTTGCGATAACATCACGAGGGTTAAAGGTAGGAATATCAGTTGACCAACCAGTTCCAATACCAGACGATCCATTCACAAGAAGAAGAGGAATTACAGGCATGTAGTACTCGGGTTCAATAGAATCTCCATCTTCATGCAAGTAAGAAAGGATGGCATCGTCATCAGGATGAAAAATTGAGCGGGTGATTTTCTCGAGCTTGGTGAAGATATAACGAGGACTTGCACTGTCCTTTCCACCCATGCGGCGAGTTCCAAATTGACCAGAGGGTGTCAATAGATTAATGTTATTTGATCCGACGAAATCTTGGGCCATATTAACAATAGTTCCTTGTAATGAAGCCTCTCCGTGGTGGTATGCAGACTTTTCTCCGATATAACCACATAACTGAGCTACTTTTAATTCATTCTTGAGATTTTTCAAGAGGCATCCGAATAGAACTTTGCGCTGAGAAGGCTTAAAACCATCAAACACATGAGGAATAGAACGAAGATTATCAGCTTGAGAGAACAAAATGAGCTCTTTGTTGATAAAGTCTGAGTACTTCATTCCACCATTCTGCGCAGCGGAATAATCAAGAAAGGTATCTTTCTCCATATTAAGCAACCATGTCTTACGCTGCTCCACATACTTCTTACTGAATGCCATTTCGATCAAATCAGATCCTGAGACTGTTCTTTCAGGGATTGGCTCAGCAAATTCCAAGTTTTCATCGTCGGCATAAATAGGAGCAATTCTACAGACATCCAAATCTAGTTCGCAGAAAGTAACTTCATGCAAATCAAGGTTGGAGAAGTAATCCTTCGCTTCGGAACTAGTCGAGGTTCCGAGACCCTTGTAGTACTTGATGCTCCATCCTTTGGCATCATTTCCAGTAGATTCCTTCCAAGAGTTATACTCCGGAAGAGTGAAGAAAGTTTTAGACTGCTTGCCTTTTGTCGCCTTTACAATTGGTGTGATGAACTGCTGCAAGAATCCAGGTACGTTAAGAAGCGAAGGCCAAAAGTGATGAATAAAATTGATAATCAATCCCTTGATGTGAGACCCATCATGATCTTGATCTGCCATGATCATCAAATGACCATATCGCAAAGTTTTGATATTGTCCTCGTCATATACAGTACCAAACTTGAGACCCAAAATATCGACAACATTTTTAATTTCTTCGTTTTTAATGACTTGTGCCTGAGTAGCCTCGCGTACATTGAGAGGCTTTCCCTTGAGAGGGAATACTCCGTAGTAGTCTCTCCCGACAACGGAAATTCCGGACATGGCTAGAGATTTGGCTGAATCTCCCTCAGTGAGAATCAAGGTACAATCTTTGGACTTGGCAGATCCAGCAAAGTTGGCATCATCCAACTTGGGAATACCAGTCAACTTGATAACCTTCTTTCCTCCCTTTTTGTTCAAAGCTTGTTTCTCCTTAAATTTTGCAAATGCAAGAATCTTATCAAGAATGCCAGACTTCTCGACCTTCTTCAAGAATGCGTCGGATAGCTTGCATGTAGAGCCAAAATTAGTTTTCTTGGTGATGAGATTCTCCTTGGTCTGAGAATCAAAAGCTGGATTGTCGACAAGCGCATTGACAAACACACACAGGTAATTTTTGATTTGAGCTGGTTTTACATCCACCTTTGCATTTCCCTTCTTTTTACTAAGAACTTCTGAAAGACGGTTGGCAACTTGAGATGCAATGTAGTTTACGTGTTCTCCACCTTTAGAGGTATTGATAGCGTTAACGAATGAAACTTGGTTGAAGGTTCCATCGGAAATACTGACACCAACCTCCCAGCGATCATTTACTTTTTCGTACGCAGATGGGGCCTCAATGCCCTGGTACATGGAAAGGTAACTTTCAAACTTTTTGATGGGAAGTTTTGTTCCATTCAGAGAGACAACAAGTCTCTTTCCAGGACGACTTGCCATACTTCCAGAAATATCGTACGCACGTTTGGATAGAAGAGCAACTGTGTCTTCGTCCAGGGAATCCATTTTGAAACGAGTCAAATCAGGTTTGAATGAAATTTTCACAAAGTCCCCCTTTTTCTTTTGTGATTCAGTAAGATTTTTGATTTTTGGCTCTCCCATGGTCTTCATGTTATCGCGGAAGGTTTGCTTGAACGATAGTCCATTGTTGGAATCCGCACATTCAATTGTGAATTCAGTCGAGAAAATATTTGCTAGCTTGGCACCATATCCATTACGGCCTCCAGTAGTTTTCTTTTCATCGTCATCAAAGTTAGATCCAGTCAACAAGTGTCCAAACAAAAGAGTAGGAACGTAGCAATTGTGCTCTTTGTGCATTTCAATAGGAATACCTGCCCCATTGTTCAAGACCGAAATGAGATTTTCACTGGGATTGATTTCAATTTCTAGTGTGTCCATGTTGTGATCACGTTGTTTGTTATCTGCAGCATTGACAAGAATCTCATCGTAGATTTTGTACAAGCCGGGTGTGTATGTAATTTCCTTTTCTACAATTTGCTCCCCTTGTAAGATCCACATCGATTGCGTGATGCGTTCAATGGAACCAACTGTAGAACGAATGTGAAACCAATTGGAGTGCGTCAGACGCTTGCATAGAAATAAAATAAGATAAATCCTTCTCACCAACGAACTACTTACTGTATGTATCAGGACGAATCAAAATATGCTCCAATTGACTCATTTTCTTGTACGTGTCCTCCACGGTTTTTTTCTTTTTGGTCTTACTAGGAGTGTTGACGGATCTCTCACTCAATACAGTAGGAGCAGAAACTGGCATATCATCATCATCATCATCATCATCGTCACTATCTACAGTGATTGACTTTGTCTTTTTCTTGGTAGCCGCATTGGCGGTAGCAGTGACCTTTTTCTTGGTGGGTGCTTTGGTGGAGGCTTTGGTCTTGATCGATTTCGTGACAAGGACGGGTTCCTCGTCAAAGTCAGATTCGTCATCGACCATGAAATCATCCTCACTGTCGGACATGATGAAGGACTCGGAACAAACGGACATGGTTCTATGGAAATGGAGAAGTGAATGGTTTCAAACAGTCTTATTATTTAGGAATAGAACGAATGCGTGCGCTCTTTTTGAATTTTATATGACGGAAAAAAATCTTTTTGGAAAAAAGACGGTTAGAAAAATCTGTGCCAAGCTTTCGTTAGTCTATGACGAATACTTGGAAGTTGACTCTCTACACCCAAAAAATACGTGCGTTTTAGCGATACATACGGCCCCGGACCGAGAGGTGTCACGCTTCCACACACTCCTCTGTCGGCATTTTCAATTTTCTCAGTGCGAACTTTTTTGATTTGACATCCATCAACATTTATTTTTATATAAAAACAATCCAACAAACCAACAAGCCTTTCTTCATTGTGATTCCTCCTGTACAATCGCGTTAACATGTTGTCAAGAACCATACCGAATGTCAAAAGGATGTTACAAAGATG
>Ga0213868_10006549_pt1 | contig 10269 bp, 9 predicted proteins | sample PICome_9_FD_160087 | JGI IMG/M metagenome (GOLD analysis project Ga0213868, IMG submission 160087) | Coastal seawater microbial communities near Pivers Island, North Carolina, United States - PICO127 | ecosystem: Environmental > Aquatic > Marine > Coastal | place: USA: North Carolina | collected...
AATATTGGTGATATAACTGCAAAAGGAGAAGCACAGATTGCAATAGTTGACTTGTTGGGTATTATGAGTGGTGTGTGTCTATCAAGTAAGTATTCTCGGGTTGAATCATTCGAACAATGATGCTTATTTTATACCGTTCCCAGACTGATAGCGTCTCAATTTCTTTGTCACAACAGGAACCATCGGTACTTCTGTCCGATCGGTACTTTCCATATGGATCTTGCTTCAAATAGTCGAAGTTACTTGCGTGTACAAACAACTTACAAAAGTAGTATTTCGAATGCTAAACTTTGAGCGATTATGGCATGCAACGGAAGTTTACCTAGACTTTGTTCGTGATGAAGGGTCAGGTAGTGGAAAAGATTTGATACTGGATAGCTCAGCCAGTGAAATCGGAGTTCCGACGCCCGACATTATGGCAAACGAACACGAACGCATATTCTTACCACCGAATCATTTAGCTCGTCGTGGTATTTCCTTTGGATCCATGGGCCGAGCAAAATTATCACCCGAAGAACTGTCTCAAATAATGAATATATTCAAGAGAGAAAAATTCATCCTCGTAGTTGGCAAGAATGTGAAACGCAAGCATTTCGATGTATTAAATAGACGAAACAAGCTAAAGGACAATTGCAGTGACAAAAACATAAAGACTGTGCTTAGACAACTCAACAAAGAAGTTCAAGAGTCTTGTCATATAGTTCTTCATGCAGATGCTAGTAATTCTGATATAGTGAAGAGCACTCTAGCACTAGGAATCTTACGACGAAAGTTATCGGCAACGATACCATCCGAGACTGAATTAATAGATTATATTACCAAGAATGGAATCAAAGAGGCAACCGAAATGCTCGAAACGTTCAGAACAAGACGATCTCGAGATTCGATGGATATTCTTCAAGAATGTCGAGAAGAAACAGATAATCTATTTGGATTGTTTCTGAAAGTTCTCTCTTTTCGTGGTTGGGCGACTCCAGCTCGATTCATGTTTGGTAGGGTTTCCATGCGTGCCGAATGGAAAATTCAGCGATGATCATGGTAATATAATATAGCGCTAATAAGTACTTGATCTCAGTTTTTTTTCTCTTGAAAAAAGATATTCCCTATATAAAAAAGTCAAAACCAAGCAATGACCCATCGGTCATTTCCTCCACAGCAACATTGGTGTCTATTTTTTGTGTGACTCCAAATGTGGTTCTAACACATGCAGTATGGTGCAAACTTTCTGACGATTCGTCTTCATCATCGATCACATTCGAAAAGAAGTCATGTGATCGAATCGAAGAGTATGTTTTCCCATTCGATACATCATCTGCTGCGCCTAATCTAAATTTAGGACTTGGATGAAGTAATTTCTGAATAAGATCATTTGCAGGTACATTTGGATGTGGAAATGTCCACTTAAAGGGTTTACATATTGGACATTCGTCATTTGCATAATCGACAACACTTTGAATGGTGATGGCATCTGTGGAAGAATGGAATGGCGATTGCCCTAAAAATGAAAAGGATACAAGACACCCAAGACTCCATAAATCAATAGTGAATGGATGCAAAAGTAATCCACCACGAATGACTTCTGGTGACACATAGTCAGCTGTTCCTTGGAATTCTACAGATGACAGGATTGCACCATCTTGAGACAGTTCCATGGCACATCCAAAGTCAATAATTTTAACAAGTCCTTCAGAAGTGAGCAATATATTGGACGGTTTCAAATCCCCATGTACGATATTATTCGAATGAATAAACTCTATAGCCGCTAAAACTTGTTCCAAATAAAATCTCCTCCATGAGATGTCAACCAAGGCCTCACGACCTTCCACCAACATTCCAAAATCCCCACCTCCCACAAGCTCTTGTACAAGATACAAATGTTCTTCATCCATGAAAGATAAAAAGAGTTCTGCTATAAATTTTGAATTTTCTTGTTTGGATAGTTTCGTAAGTATATTTCTCTCCTTGATAACAGACTTGGATCGATTCATCTTAACGATTTGATGTTTGTCCATGACTTTAATGGCTACATCATCGACAACGAGTCCTTTTCGTTTAAGTTTTGCATGAAATACTTTCCCAAAGAGCCCTTCTCCTATCGATATTCCAAAGTAAAAGGATTCGACAGAATAGTTATTAGTCATTATAAAAGGATATGGGTGTATGTAGGTGACATAAGTAGGATGAACTAGAGTTGATCTTTCTGCTTTCTCTAGAGAGAGAGCTATCTGTGTTCTGTGCGTCTGTTGTCTGTGTTCTTTGTTCGTGAAGTCAACCTTGGCGTGAAGTTGAACCCAATTTTAAACCACAAAGGGTTGGTAGTGGAATATCGAATGAAGACCACTCGAATTTTTTGCCCGACGGAGATTCATTCCAACGCATCTCGCGTTTTTCTTCTTCTTCTTCTCGCGGTTCGGTCGGAGTCGAGAGTGAGTAGATACGAGTAGGTCACATTGTCATCAACACATTTACCAATCTTGTCCTTTGATTTTTTCAAAAAATGATAACGGTTCAGGCTAAGGAAACTTTTGAAGATCATCTTAATGACAGTAATGGCAACATTCAGTTAGAGATTGTTCCAGAAAACAGGAAGAAAGTTAATTTACCCAATTTAATACCTCCTCGAACAAGCACTCCCATCACGAATGGCACGACAACCTCTGTCCTTTCCGTTCGAAAGAACTCTATGACTGGAGGGGAATTATCACCTGATTCTCAAAGGTCAGATGGTGCTATGGATGATACAATGCATTTAGTAAAGGGAAAAGGTATTCTTGCATCTCGAAAAGACCTCGGCGTTGCACCTGATGGTAAGTACATTGTATAGTTTTGAGCCTACATTGTTGCACATATAGATATATATGCATATACATTGTTGCACACATGCATTTCAATCAACTCATTCTTCCTTTCACTCCCTCTCTCTCTCTCTCATACAGAATTTGCCATGGGATGTAAGCTTCTTTTAGCTGCTGCCATAGGAGACAAAACTGAAATTCAAAAATATTTAACCGAACGTCCTGATCACATTCAATTTCGAGATTACGATAGAAGAACAGCTCTACATGTCGCTGCATCGGAGGGGAGACTTGATATTGTGAAGCTTTTGGTGGAGCATTATAATTCACCCATCAATAGAAGTGATAGATGGGGAGGTAGTCCCTTAGATGATGCCCATCGTCATCGTCATATGGAGGTAGTTCAATATTTACGTAGCAAAGGGGCTACGACAGGTTCTTCCGATTTGACAACGAATTTTTTAGCAGCTGCAGCTGCCGGTGATATTGATGAGCTCCAAATGATTTTAAATACATTTTGGGATTCATCTCAGAAAGGAGTAAGTACGAGTGGAAAAGGAGTAAGTGCAAGTGGAAAAGGAGTAAGTGCAAGTGGAAAAGGAGTAAGTGCAAGTGGAAAAGGAGTAAGTACAAGTGGAAGAGGGTTGACACAAAGGCCGATTGTTATGATTAACAGAAGAGGGGTGATTCCTGATACGCAAAAGGCATCCATTGGAAACAGTAGAGGGAAAAATAGAGCATCGGGGGTTGGAAGTTCAACGACTGCATCTAATTCCTCTGTAGATATCAACAAGGGTGATTATGATGGACGCACTGCATTGCATTTGGCAGCAGCTGCAGGACATGTGAAGGTTGTTAGACTTCTTATTTCCAAAGGGGCGGATATAAATGCCACTGATAATTGGGGTGGGAAACCTCTAGATGACGCCATTCGACAAGGTCGAGTTGAGTGTATCAAAATTCTCAAACAAATGGGTGCAGAATCAGGCGGAGCAAAACATCTTGAAGACTCGGGTAGAAGTTCTACAGGAAAGGAAGATAAAAATTTGCAGATTGAATTTTCTGAGTTGGACGTTATAGATAAGATTGGTGCAGGTGCGTTTGGAGAGATTTTTAAGTGCCGTTGGAGAGGAACAGTCGTTGCTGCAAAGTGTATCAGATCGACTAAAATCATTGAGTTATGGAGAGAACAAGACAACATGCTGAGCAGTAGTAGTATGAAAACTGATGGGGAAGAAATGAAAGCAGAAGAAAAGGAAGAAGCCTTACGTGACTTCCGTGAAGAAACAAGTATTTTACGAACACTTCGTCATCCCAACATTTGTATGCTTCTCGGATATTCCAGGACTGAAAACTTTGAAGTTATGATTTCAGAACTAATGAGATGCTCTCTTTTGGATATTTTCAAATCTCACATAATTAACAACACCAAGATGCCCAAAAGGAAGCAGATTATCTACGCACAGCAATTGGCGAAGGGGATGAACTATTTGCATCAATGCAAACCTCCCATCATCCACCGTGATTTAAAGCCTGCGAATTTGCTGATTGATGGTAGTGGAACGCTCAAAATTAGTGATTTTGGTCTTGCCAAGGTACGCCCGGACCCCAAAAGGAAAGAATCCGAATCCTTCCGTATGACTGGTGAAACTGGAAGCTATAGGTTCATGGCTCCAGAGGTATTCCGCCATGAGGACTACACGGAAACGGTAGATATTTATTCATTTGCCATGATCTTTTACTATCTTCTTGCGGGTCGTCCACCTTGGGACCAACTGAGTGGATTGAAAGCTGTCATCAAGGCTGCCATGGAAGCGGATCGACCTGTAGTGGAACGCTCGTGGGACATTCAATTAAGTAATATGATACAAAGGTGTTGGGATGAAAATCCAAGTGCAAGACCTTCGTTTGAAGTTATTGTGAAGGAACTCCATGAATATTCCAAGAATGCTTTGAAACTGGATTTGGATAATATTGCCATAACGGATGAGACACGTTCATGTTGCGTCATTTCATGATGTTCAATTTTTTATAATATAAAGAAAGTAAGAAACCCATTATAAGTCAAACAGATTCATCTTTTGTTAAAGTTGATTCATTGGTTTAGTAACACAACTTGAAAGTTATAATATATATCAGAGGTCTTATATGAATCCATCATGTATTGTTGGTATCATTCATCCACTCAATGATTTATTTTTTTCTCTTCTTCGTGTTGATCTTGTTGTTCTTTCTTCTTCATAGCACGTTTTATTCGTATTCTCTCTTTATCTCTTTCAACACCTGCTCTCATCGTTGCTTTTTCCTGTATTTGAGAATAGTGGGAGTAAACGATGGCGCCTAATGTAACGGCTGAAGTAACACCAAGTGTCAGAAATGGACCCTTTGGGAGTTTACCCATTGTGCTATATGATAATGCGCGATTTCTTGTGGATGAAATCACCTTGTTTTGAAATGGATTGATTGTATTGATGCACAACTAAGTAAGTATGCAATGAACGTAAATAGAGATTAGAGATGAAGAGAAAGGAGAAAGGAGAGAAAGGAGAAAGGAGAGAAAGGAGAGAGGAGAGGAGAGAAGAGAAGGTTTAAGTACTATCTTGGTACACATTCGTTTCTATTCTGAAAAAGTGCGCCGCATCATCGCGAAACACATCAAACACATCAAGTTGACAGTTGACACACTTTGTCATAAATTCAAACAATCTCCAATCTAGATACAAAATACGTCATTCGAATAATGCAAAGATATTTTATAACCTTGGAAAGAATGACAGCCAGAACCAAACCAAGTATCTCTACGATTGGAGTTAAGTCCTTCAACAAAGGCACGAATACTACCATCATGCCGTCGTCCAAAAAAGGATTGGTTCCAAATTATTCAAATCGCTTCAAATCCATTTCCACATCATCATCTTCATTCAAATCCTGGCCAGTTCCAATGATTGAATCACAAGGAGATTATCGAGCTGAATCCTTCATTGAAGAACTTGTGGGTGGACCATTGTATGAAAAACAACATCAATTACCAAAGTTACCCGTACCAGATCATATACAAGATACAATTCAAACATTAGTACCGACTGTATTGCCTTTGGCGGAAACGAAGGAGGAAGTAGAACATTTCATGGCAGCATGTCAATCATTTCCATCACAAGCAGAAACACTTCATAATCGTCTGATCCAACGAAAAGATGGAGAGATGAAAGACAGTTCCTATTTGCAACTTTGGTGGAATACATGGGGATACTTACAAGTTCGTGATCCAGTTGTTGTGAATGTATCCTACTTTTTCCATTTTAGTGATGATGTGTCTCTACCAATGGATAAACCCATGAATGTAACGCGAGGGGCATCGTTGTTGTATTCTGCAGCGGAATTTCGAAAGCGTATCTGTACTGGAATGTACCCTCAAGAGCAGATTGGTAAAGCCAAGACACCATTGTGGTAAGTATATGAAACAATTATACGAGTCATTCTATACACGTAAATATTCTTTAACCATTGTATTTAGTTCTGTTGCATTCAAGTACATGTTCAATGCATGTCGAATCCCCCATCGTGAAATGGATGGGTATAGAATATATGATCCTAGCTTGCACAAACACTGTATTGTGGCTCGAAAGGGGGTTTATTTTTCATTTGATTTTGTAGACGATGAAGGTAATCCACTGGATATTGAACAATTGGAAGTGAACTTGATGGAGTGTATTCGATTAGCAGATGCCGCCAAAGATACACCCAAGTTGGGATTTCTTACCAGCAGTGATCGTGATTCATGGGCTGATGCTCGTGAGGAAATGATAACACAAGGGAAGGAGAACATGGTGAAAGCTCTTGAAAAACTAGAAAGTGGCGCGCTCTTGTTATGTCTTGATGAAGAAAATCCTATATCTAGGGTAGAATGTGCTAATATATTTTGGACTGGGCATCATTCGTCAGGTCATAATCGTTGGTTTGACAAATCGATTCAATTGATGGTCACAGAAAATGGGAAGGCCGGTTTAATTGGTGAGCATTCCATGATGGATGGGATGCCAATGATTGCGTTTGCCCATAGTATCACAGGAAGTCCATATGTTGAAAAAGTAAAATCAAATGCGAGAAACTACGAGGCCAACGTAAAAAACATTTTCAGTGACTGTCAGTCATCTCTCATGGCACCATCTTCTCTTTTGCCTTCCATGATTGAAAAATCTAAAGTGGAATTTGATAAGCTTATTTCAGATCATGATTTAGATGTTTTGAGTTTCCAGCGCTACGGTAGTAATCACATCAAGTCCATGGGATATAGTCCAGAGTAAGTGCTCGTTTTGGAATCTAGGTTGTTTGGGTTTCTTTCATTTCTAAATGATTCCTTTCATCTATGTAGCGCATTTGTTCAATTGGCCATACAATTAGCAATGTACCGTTTAGTTGGGAAACAGTGTGCAACATATGAAGCTACTCAAATGAGATCATATAAACATGGCCGAACTGAAACGACGAGAGCAGTCTCTCTAGAAAGTGCAAGTTTTGTGAAACATTTTGGAATGAATGCCAAGTTCAATGATAGTATTTCATCTATAGTTGAAAAAAGACAATATTTAACGAATGCTGTCGAAGCGCATGTAAAATATATTGGAAAAGCTGCAAAGGGTGCAGGAGTTGATAGACATCTTCTTGGTATGTCAATGCTGACTGGAGCGACAGAAAAGGTCCCTGATTTGTATAAAGATCCATTGTACATCCGTGCCAAGACATGGAGAGTGAGTACCAGCCATCTGACGCATCCAAGGTTCGAGAACTGGGGATTCGGTGAAGTAGTCCCAGACGGCGTTGGAGTAGCATATGGAATTAAAAATGAGTCCATCATATTTAACATTACTGCTAGAAAATGCTCACACTTCACAGAACGTATGTGCCATCTACTGGAAGAAGCTCTTCTTGAAATGCAACTCGTCCATGAAGCAGGAAGTCAACGAAGTAAACTGTAAAATTGCGATAAACTTGATAACATGATGAATTATTTTCTTCTTAGATAGGTATGGAAGATGGTGGTAATATCGGTATAATTACACAGTCGCTCTTGAGATTGCTTGACGTTGTTCTGGTTTTTTCTTTTTCTTCCAAGACTTTTTAGCTTTCATGACTGTAGAGCCACTGTTGGTGCTATTTAAACTTGGATTCGTCGTCGTATTCGGAGTGACAACGGTTGTAGCGCTGGAAGAATTCGGCACCGAATTACTGCTTTGATTTGCATCAGAAGAATTCTGTACCGAATTGCTCGCTTTCTTCCGCCTGTCTCTACGTCTTCTTTGTTGACGTGCTGGCTGTTCGTGGGCGATAGTACTCGTACTCGTAGTCGTACTCGCGGCTCTTCTTAATTCATTACTTGGGTCGTGAACATGGTGGATGCTACCAATGCAATCAACAATGTGCTCACGCTTCATAAAAATAGCTTGCATATCATTTGCTGCATTTCGAAGTTCTGCATAAATTTTATTTTGACCACCCTCGTTCATTGGAATTCCCAAGTCATGCGGTATATGTGAATTATGTATTTCGAAGGGATCTTCAATTACCATCCTCCACAATCGACAAGACCGAAATACAGTTTTTTGGAGAGATAGATTTGCTAATCGAATTGAAATAGCCGTTGTTTCCCATGGAAATATCTTTGAATAGAATGTAAAGAACCCTGCTAACAGACAACTAGTTGGAGTTGTCTTGAATATCTCGGGCATAGTCCAGACATTCGCGTCAAACAGCTCATCACAAGTCACAAAAACAGTGCGGAGTCCATCCACGGAATGGAACCTGTTTTTAGGATCGAACTTGACACCACATTCATCCATCAATAAATCGCATTGTAAGTTCGGAACAAATCCTATGATTTGCAAGTAGAATATGACCATTATCATCCATGTGTAAGAACTTAGCGTTTTATCTGCTGCATTGCCAAGCTTTTTCGCCTTTGCCCAAGATTTCACAGATAGCATAAGCGAACGTACTCGCGGATCAATTTTTGAATATTCGCGAAGCAACGAGCTGTTTACAACTGCTATATCATTTAGAAAACAAATATCAAACTCCAATGATCCGTCCAACGAAAAAGGATTTTCAGCAGCTAGATAACGCCCTTTGACCACCGGAACTCTCGCAAAGGCAACGGCTTTCATGTTCGAAAACATATTTTGTCCGTATGATTCAATCTGCCTGTGGAGATTGTATACAAATCTTTTCTTCTTTTGCGTAAATTTGTCTAATGTAATTTTTCCTCGTTCGTGATCATGTTTTGTACAAGCAAATGCATGATCATGCAATGAAATATCTACATCTGACGATCGCCCCAATGATAGACCTGAAAGACAGCTACCATATACATCCAAGAATCCTTTGAAGCCGTTGGAACCTTTGGGGAGTATATTTGCTAGCGCATCATTCAATCGTTTCACACTATTTTCAAATGAATTCTGTAAGTCATCTCGATCATGCGCAAGAGGATGAATGATGATCCTATCAAAGTCATGACCAAATGTTTCAATGTCCTTGTCCGTGTAAGAATAAATGGTCCGTTGAATAATATGCTCCCTCGTAGGTGGTTCTGAACAAATACTAAGTAGAATGTCTAAATGTCTAGAATAATCTAGCTCTCCAGTAGCTCTGAGAATCAATGGCTCCATAGCCCTTTCGAGATCATTGCGTTGCCTTTGAATATTTTTGAGCGCGGATGCACTTGTTATGGAGTATACGTGCTTTCCGAACAAATAATATTGAGTCTTTTTCCCTACTTTTTGACCATTTTGTGTAAAGGATTCATCTTGACTTTGACCCTTCTTTTTGATACGGGGGCCATGTTTCATGCTGAGGGAAAAGTCATCCTTGTGCGGATGTTCAATCATTTGTGTAACGATGGGGTGAATAAGCAAAAAGGAATTGAAAGTGATTTCCATACTATTGCTCGGACTATATCTTGGGTTATCTTGGCTATCATTTTGAGATCTTTTATTGACTTTGGAGCGTTGTCGGTTCCAATTTCTGTCATCTTGATTTGAGCTTGTAGTATCATCAGACATGGTAACATCGTTATTCTTTTTAGACTTTGGTTTATTTCCACCCATTTTTAAAACTTGCGACATTGCATTCTCGATATGGGTAATAAGATTTGGAACATACTCTAGTTCGTCAAGTGAGGGACCATCGTTTGGTTCATCCAGCTTCATTAACGTTTTCAGCTTTTCACACGCGGAAAAGTAAAGTTCATCGCTGTCTAAAGGACGTGTTTTACTGCTAAGGAGACCATGTTCCTCATTGACATATAAATCAGACAATAAGTGCGCAGGATCTTCGTTTACTTGCTTTGTGCCACCGTGATCAGCTGAGGTCATGGTTGAGGTATTACTCATATTTAAAGATATTGTTGTTATTGGTCAAACGCTTAGAATACCTCTCTTGACTCTTGAACAGTTTTCCAAAATTGCTCGTGTGTGAA
>Ga0213868_10006557_pt1 | contig 10263 bp, 10 predicted proteins | sample PICome_9_FD_160087 | JGI IMG/M metagenome (GOLD analysis project Ga0213868, IMG submission 160087) | Coastal seawater microbial communities near Pivers Island, North Carolina, United States - PICO127 | ecosystem: Environmental > Aquatic > Marine > Coastal | place: USA: North Carolina...
CCGCCCGCGCCCAAAGCGTTGGACAAGATCACCTCATCGACCTGCGCTGCCTCAATCCCGGCATCATACAAGCAAGCCCGCATCACCTGCGCCGCAAGCGCATGTACCTCCAACCCGGCAAAGGCGCCGCCCGCAGGCATCACGGCACTGCGTCTCGCGGCGATCACAAACGCCCCGCTCATGCGTCGCCTCGCGCCAAGGCGACCAAATCGGGCTTGCCAGATGGTAAAACCGGCCAATCCCCCCGCCATTGCACCCGCTTTGGCGCAATCAATGGCCCAAACGCGGCGCGCAATGCGGTCAAAACCTGCGCCGTGTCGCCCTTGCCCATCAGCATCGCCTCCAATACCTGCCCGCGCACCCCATCCGGGCGCGGCACAACAGCGGCGCGCACAACGCCGGGCAAAGACAGCAAAAACAATTCCATCGCCTCAGGATAGGCATTTTGCCCGGCCACTGTCACCATCCGGTCAATTCGCCCCAACAGCACCAATTGGCCCGCCTCCATTCGGCCAATCTCACCCAAGCCCAACCAACCATCCTGCCATTCGGCCACACCCGCATCGGCCCCGGCATACCCCGCAAAAAGATAGGGGCTGCGCACCCAAACCCGGCCTTCCGCTGCTGCTGCCCCCGGCCCGCCAATCCCGATCTCCACACCCGGATAGGCCCGCCCTACGGCATGCGCAGGCGTGCTATCATCGGTCAAACTGATAAAACTCGCCTCGGCAGCACCGTAAAACTCCCGCACCACCGCATTGGGGCAAGCCTGCGCCAACCCCGCCTGCAAGCCTTCGTCCAACTTGGCACCCCCCACCAAAACAAAGCGCAAACCCGGCATCGCCGCGCCACCCGCCTCCAACAGCAACTGCAATTGCGGCGGCGATGCCCACAAAACCTGCACCTTACGTGCCGCCAACGCCGCGCGTTGCCGATCCGGGCGCATCCCGTCCAACACATGAACATCGGCGCCAAGGCTCACCCCTTCAACCGCGCCATACAGCGACAAAGATTGCACCAGCCGCCCTAAAACGGCCACTCCAACCCGCGGCCCAATGCCAAACAGCGCGGCATTCACGGCAAAACTGCGCTGCCAAGACACAACCGCGCGCGCAATCCTGCGCGGCGCACCTGTGCTGCCCGAGGTCAACGTTTCAAACCCGACCACTGGGGCAGGGGCCTCAACTGCCCCAATCCGAAACGGCACCGTCCCAAAGGCAACCGATACTGCCGCCTCAAACGGCCGCTCGGCGCAAACCCCCAAAACGCCAAAAGGGCGCAGCCCTGCTACGCCCCTTAGCTCTGTAGTCGCCCCGAACAATCGCGCTTCAGGATGCCAGTGAAACCTGTCCATCTGCCCCCCAAGCCAAAACACGTCCTCCGGATTTCATCTTGGCAAAAATACCTAAATCCAGCAGCCCCGCAAGGCCAACGGCACCAAGCTCATTCCCCGCGGATAACCTTGCGAAACCCTTCGAACAAAGGCGCATTCGCACAGACAATAGACCCCTTTTCCAAAGGTTCATCGCCGTCACGGATGGCCGATACCATGCCGCCCGCCTCACGCACCAAAACGATGCCCGCCGCAATATCCCAAGGCTGCACATCACGCGCCCAATATCCGTCAAACCGCCCAGCGGCCACATAGGCCATGTTCAGCGCGGCAGATCCCCAGCTGCGCACACCTGCCGTCACGGGCGCCACGCGCGCCAAGTCTTGCAAGGTTGCAGGCAACGTGCCCTTGCCGCCAAACGGAACAGCCGTAGCAAATACGCTCTCAATCATCGCGCGACGCCCCGAAACCCGCAAACGGCTTTCGTTCATCCAAGCGCCAGCGCCCTTTTCGGCCCAAAACATCTCATCCTTGGCGGCATCAAAAATCACGCCGGCGATAATCTCGCCCTTATGCTCCAAGCCGATGGAAACGGCCCAATGCGGCATACCGTGCAAAAAGTTCGTGGTCCCGTCCAGCGGGTCCACAATCCAGCGTCGTGTCGGGTCTGCGCCTTCTGTCTCGGCACTTTCCTCACCCAAGAAGCCATAGGTCGGACGCCCGCCCAACAACTCCTCGCGCAGCACCTTTTCCGCCTCGCGGTCGGCGCGCGTCACAAAATCACCGGGGCCTTTGGAAGACACCTGAAGGTTTTCCACCTCGCGGAAATCCTTGACCAAAGCCCGCCCAACTTTGCGGGCTGCCTTCTTCATCAGGTTGAGGTTCGCGCTGCCTTGCATGCCGGGGCTCCATCCGTGTCCGGCCAAAGCCTATACGCGCGGCCTGCCCGGATGCCAAGGGGGGCCGCATCGCAGCAGCAACCCTTGGCAGTTTGCGGGGCCAGATATCTCCCAGCGCCCCAATTTCAATCGTTTCGCCCTATTAATAGTGAAAATGAAGTCGTATCGATCACAAAATATCACAAAATCAGTCCCTAATCCTGCCTGATTGGGCGCAGTATGTCGTAAGCGGGCTAATCGGCGAAAATCCGCCAATGCTGGCCTTGCCAATCCCTGCGGCCCGAATGCCGAAGGGAAGTACTTGCCCGCAACCGGCCGCCCCTTGGTGGAAATTTGCTAGTAAAGTGGTGTTGAAGAAGATTTCTTCGCAAAAACCAAAAATATGCGCACTATTTATCAATAATCTTCACAAAATAGTGCAATTATAGAACCACCTGCGACCAGATGTCGCGCATCATGAATCCGCAGGGGCGCCACAGCTTTGCCCCCGCAAAACCGGCCAAAATGGCCAGATCAAGAGGGAGAGAAAAATGCCTGACACAATCGTCGTGGCCTATGATGGCTCGGACGCGTCTGATCGCGCGCTTGATTTTGCCCATGCCAGGGCCAAACAAAATGGTGCATCACTGCTGGTGGTTCACGTTCTGGAATGGTCGCCCTACAGCTTCCTGACCCCAGAAGAAATCGCCGAACGTCACGCGCGCCGTAACGAAGAGCTGGCCCGCGCTGATGCGCATATCATCGCGCCGATCATCGCCAAATACAAAGACAAGGGCGTTAAAATCGATACGGCCGTCAAATATGGCCACGTGATCGACACGCTTGTTGATATGGCGACCTCGTCAAACGCCGCCGAAATCATCTCGGGGCGTACCGGCAATTCCGGCGTGATGAGCCGTGTGTTCGGTTCTGTTGCAGGTACATTGGCCCAAGTGTCGCCCGTTCCTTGCACAATCGTTCCATAAAAACAAAGAGGGAGAGTAGAATGACCATTTTATTCCGCGTGGCAACCACGCTGGCGGCCATGATTGCTGCATCCAGCGCACAGGCCCAATCTATTGACGAAACCGTCAACGCCATGTTTGCCAGCTCAACCGGCTGGTTCGTAAACTTCATCTTCGCCCCGATCCCCGGCACGTCTTTCCCGTGGATCGTCGCGTGGCTGGTCATCGCGGCCAGCTTGTTCACAGTTTACTTCGGCTTTATCCAGTTCCGCGTTATCCGCCACTCGCTCAACATCGTCTCGGGCAAATACTCCGACCCGAATGATGCAGGCGAGGTGTCACACTTCCAAGCGCTTGCGACGGCGCTGTCGGGCACTGTGGGCCTTGGTAATATCGCAGGCGTTGCTGTTGCGGTCGGCATCGGCGGCGCGGGGGCTACATTCTGGATGATCCTCGCAGGCCTTTTGGGCATGGCGTCGAAATTCACCGAATGTACCTTGGGCGTGAAATACCGCAACGAATACCCAGACGGTACCGTTTCCGGTGGCCCGATGTATTACATGACCAAAGGCTTTGCCGAACGCGGCCTACCGGGCGGCAAGTTCTTGGCCATCTTGTTCTCCATCTTTTGCGTTCTTGGCGCATTGGGCGGCGGCAATATGTTTCAGGCGAACCAAGCCCATGAACAGCTTGCAGGCGTCTTTGGCCAATATCCGGGTTGGATCACAGGTCTGGTCTTTGCGGGCATCGTGTTTGCGGTCATCGTGGGCGGCTTGAAGTCCATCGCACAAGTCACTGAAAAGGTGGTCCCTTTCATGGGCGTCCTTTACGTCGGCACGGCTTTGGTCATCTTGCTGATGAACTTCCAGCACATTGGCCCAGCTTTTGGCCAAATCATCGACGGTGCCTTTACCGGCGCTGGCGTGGCAGGCGGTGTTGTCGGGGCCTTGATCCAAGGTTTCAAGCGCGCGGCCTTCTCGAACGAAGCAGGCGTTGGTTCTGCCGCAATTGCCCACTCGGCAGTGCGCACCAAGGAACCCATCACTGAAGGCTTCGTGTCGCTGCTGGAGCCCTTCATCGATACGGTTGTGATCTGCACCATGACGGCGCTGGTCATCATCATCACGGGTCAGTTGACCACCGATCCAACAACCGGCCTCTATGTCTTGAACGACGCCGGTCGGATCGTCACGCTTGACGGCTCTTCGGGTGTTGGCCTGACCTCGGCTGCCTTCGGCTCTGCTTTGCCTTGGTTCCCTTATGTGTTGGTGGTTGCCGTGTTGCTGTTCGCCTTTTCAACTATGATTTCATGGTCTTACTATGGCCTGAAAGCATGGACCTATATGTTTGGCGAAGGTCGCAATCAGGAACTGTCGTTCAAGATCATGTTCTGTGTGTTCATCGTTATCGGGGCTTCGGCCAACCTTGGCCCGGTCATCGACTTCTCGGACGCCGCGATCTTTGCGATGGCTGTGGTGAACATCACCGGCCTCTATTGCTTGATGCCTATCGTCAAGCGTGAGCTGAACAGCTACCTGTCGCGCCTAAATTCGTGTGAGATCAAGCGCTTCCACTAATTGATGCGCTTTTGAAAAGGGAAAACGCCGGGCCTCTGTGCCCGGCGTTTTTGCGTCTGGGCCTTGGGTTACTGCGGCTTTCGCGCCACCAAATCAATCAGCGCCGCTGGCCCCTCATGCCCCGGCCCTTCGGTCAGGTTGGCTGTATAGGCCTCCAGCCGCTCAATCTCAAAATCCTCAAACGCGCGCGCCAGCATCGCAGGCGTATAAAGATGCTCCACAATCCGCGGCCCGCCCGAGGTGTTGTGCATCTGCTCCGGCGTAAACCCATGCAGCAAAATCCGCCCTCCGGGTTTGACGGTCCGTTTGATGCTTTCAAAAATCACATGGCGAAAATCGGGGTCGGCAAATTGGATAAACACGGCAACAACCACGTCAAAGGCGTCCTCTTGCCATTCCCAGTCCCGCAGATCGGCAAGCTGCAAGGTCAAATTGACCCCGCGTTTATCGGCCAGCGCGCGGGCTTTGCGCAGCCCGCTTTCCGCCGCATCCATCGCCGTAACCTGCAATCCTTGCTCTGCCAACCAAACCGAGTTGCGCCCTTCACCATCGGCGATCACCAACGCCGATTGGCCAGTCTGCAACAGGCCACGCTGATCCACCAAAAACTGCGCAGGCTCTGTGCCAAACAGGTAATCTTCGCGGTTATAGCGTTGGTTCCACATAGATCCGGTCCATTTCGGTTTGTTCATGCGGCCAATATGGGTCCAATAAGCGCCCGGCACAACATGCGCGGCGCAGCCATTATCAGCTAGACCATGCGTTGTTTTGATCCAACGCAGATCAGGCCATGACCAAAGCCGCTAAATCGGCTGAAAGCCAAATGCTTGGAGGGCTGATTGTGGCAACGCTCATCGGGCAGGCTACAGGGCTTGGGCTGCTTGCCGCCGGTATCGGTGCCAGTATAGCGGGTTGCAGCGCATTACGCCTTGCCTATGGGTGGGCAGACCAAAGGCTGCGCGTGGTACTTTTGCGCGCCACGTCTCTGGCTTCCCCCCCTTTTGCCCTCGAAATGCTCTCTGACTTGCCCGAACCTGTACAGCGTTTCTATCGGTTTGCCCTGCAACCCCGATCATCGCTGTTCGGCTTTTGGGCGGATGGTGGGCGAAGCGGTTTTTTGGGTGCCGACCGCGTTTCTGCCTGCCGCACAGGCTGGCTGGGACAGCCTCATTTGGAAAGCGCTGGATCATAACAGCGCCGAAGTTACGGTATGCTATCAATGTCTGTGTCAAAGTGTGGTTTTGTCGGTAGACAGTAACGGATGTCCCCTGCAGGTGGTGTTTCCGCGGTGGAGCAACGAAAACCCTGATCGCATCTACCGGTTACAGCCCTTTGGCGGCGATCTGGCGCATATCTCTTGGTCCGATGGGGTCCGGGTGCCGATGCATGTGACTGGCGGCAATCATTTTGGGACCACCGAATACCACCCTTTCTACCGGGCCAAGCTGGATAGCATCAGCTTCATTTAGCCCGCTCGCGGGTTCAATGTTGTCTGCGCTCGCGGGTTAATAAGTAGTAAATGAAAAAGAGAAAACGTTTTTATATCAGATAGATATAAAAATGTACGCACGCGGACAAATCCGCGTGCGTAGTCCTTTTACGGGCGCGAAAGCACCGCATCAGGGCGCAATTTTGCCAGCCCTTGGGTGATAAATCCGGCCATGCCCGCCTTGATCAAATCGCCCGGAATATAAGCCGTGACCAACAAAGACGCAGCAACCCAGCTTTTGCCCAAAATCAACGCCATGCCGGTTATCCCGAATAGATACAGGACCAAAACCCCGCCAATCAAAGCCCCGCCAAACGCTGCGACCCCAATCGCCGCGCGGGTCTTTTCTACAATGAAACCCGCCACAAAAGCCGCGATTGGAAAGCCGATCACAAAGCCAACAGTCGGGCTGGCAAACACCCCCAACCCGCCCCGCCCGCCACTGAGCAAAGGCAGCCCAAGGGCGACCAACCCCACGAACAACAAGGCCGCAAGGAAGCCACGCTTCGCTCCCAAAACCGTCCCGCACAGCATCACCCCAAGGCTTTGCGCCGTGATTGGCACCCCGCTGGCGAGGCTGATTTGCGGCACCAATCCCAACACCGCGATCAACGCCGCAAACAGGGCGATATAGGTGACATTCTTTTCCATCAGTTGTGTTCCACCCTCATTATATCCCACCTCGCGCCCGTATAGCCTCGGCCACACGCTCGGCGTCATCCAGCGCCATCAAACTGATCGGCAGTACAATCCGCCAATTCACCCGCCGCGCCGATCTTGCGCGCCATGCCTGCCCCAGTTGGCCTGCCTTGTCCATCAAAACCGGAGTAAACCGGATCACCAAAGCAATCGCCACCGCCAGCATCTTTGGTTGCAACCCAAACCGGGCCAGCGGGCTTGCTGCCCGTTCAACCACATCGATCATATCTTCCAACCGGGTGGTCATGGTGACCAGATTTGCCAGCGCCACCGCGACCAACATCTTGCCCCCAATCATCAGGCCCACAGCCCACGCGCCAGTCCAGCCGTGCCACAGCCCAAGGATCACCAGAAACGGCCAAAGCGGGCGCAGCATTGCCGCCCCAAAGCGCGCAAAGCCCAGCCCGCAGGCAAGGTAAACTGTGGCGACAAGCCCGCCGACCAGAAAAAACGTCCATGGGTCTTGCAGGGCAAACAGCCCAATACTCAGCACCGCCAAACCCAACAGTTTACGCCCGGCTGCAACCCGGTGTAGCGGCGTTTCAAAAGGTGAGGTCAGTGTCAGCATCAGCCTCTCCCAAGCGCGCCATCTCGGCGGTAAAATCTGCAATGATCGGGCCCGCCGCCCCATCAGCCCGCACCCGTCCATCCTCGAGCCAAATCACCCGATCATAGCCCGCAATCGCCTTTGGATCATGGGTGATCAGGATCAGCCGCTGTGGCAAGGCGGCCAAGGCGCGCGTCAGCCGGTTTTGGGTGGGCAGATCTAGGCCGGCAAAGGGTTCATCCAGCAATATCGTGCCCGGCTCCATCGCAAGCACCGCAAGCAAACACAGGAAATGACGCTGTCCTTGCGACAGGGCTGTCACGGCCTGTGCGGCCCAATGGCTCCGGCCATGCTGGGCCAAAAGGGCCACGACAGCCTGTGCAGCTTCGGCCTTGTCCATGCCTTTTTGGCGTAGACCAAAGGCCAACTCTTCGGTGACGGTTGGAAAGATGATCTGATGATCGGGGTTTTGAAACAAGATTCCGATGCGCGATAGCATCGCCTTGCGGTCGGTGGCAGGTTTCAATCCGTCGACCAGCACTGTACCATGGCTTGGCGCAACAAGTCCTGCGACAAGTCGTAAAAAGCTAGATTTTCCCGAGCCATTGCGCCCTATAATACCGATGCGCTGTTCGGAAAGCGTGAGGGTGAGGTTGGACAGAATAGATTTACCCACAATGTCAAACCCAGCCCCTTGCAGTGCAATTCCATCAATTGATTGGGAAAGGGGCGTGGACATATGGGGGGTGCCTTGCTTACTAGCATGTCTTTTAACAAAGCGGTACAGTGGTGCCAAGGAAAGATCATAGAGATCTGCGAACAGCACCCTTTGGTCAAAAGGGCACTGTTGGGCAGGCAAGTGTAAAAGGGGGGCGGCCCCCCCTTTTTGAGTGTCAGACTTTGCGGGCTGCGGCGACGGATGCTTCGAGAATATCCATTGCTTCGGCGAAATGCTCATCTGGAATTGTGATCGGCGCGAGGAAGCGAATCACGTTGCCGTAAACTCCACAAGTCAACAAAATCAGATTGCGCTTGAGCGCCTCCATGCGGACGCGAGACGTAAAATCAGGGTCCGGCTCTTTTGTGTCTGGATTGCCAAACTCAACCGCGACCATGAAACCGGGGCCGCGAATATCGATCACCTCGGGCGTGGTGGAACGGATCGCTTCAAGCTTTTGGCGCAGGCGGCTGCCCAGCTCATTAGCACGGTCGCAGAGGTTTTCTTCCTCGATCACGTCAAGCACGGCATGGGCGGCGGCGATGCCAAGCGGGTTGCCCGCATAGGTACCACCAAGCCCACCGGGTCGGGCGGCATCCATCAGTTCGGCGCGGCCCGTCACGGCGGCAAGTGGCAAGCCTCCGGCCAAACCTTTGGCCATGCAGGTCATATCGGCGGCCACGTCATAGCCGTCCATCGCGAACATGGTGCCGGTACGGGCAAAACCAGTCTGTACCTCGTCTGCGATCATCATGATTCCATGCTCATTGCAAAAAGCACGCAGGCTGCGTAGCAAATCTGGCGGCGCAGGGTAAAAACCGCCTTCGCCTTGCACTGGTTCAAAGATAATCGCAGCCACGCGGTCGGGGTCGAGGTCAGATTTGAACAGCTTGTTCAGCGATGACATCGCATCGGCGGTGGAAATGCCGTGAATATCTTGCGGGAACGGCACGTGATAGACATCGGGCATCATTGCGCCAAAGCCTTTTTTGTAAGGCTCCACCTTGCCGGTCAGGGACATGCCCATGAATGTGCGGCCGTGAAAGGCGCCACCAAAGGCGATGATTGCCGGACGGCCCGTTGCGATGCGGGCGACTTTAATTGCGTTTTCAACTGCTTCTGCGCCGGTTGTCACAAAGATTGTCTTTTTTGGAAAATCACCGGGGACCAGATCATTCAGGCGTTCTGCCAAACGGATATAAGGCTCGTAAGGCAATACCTGATGGCAGGTATGGGTAAAGCGGCCCAATTGTTCGGTCACTGCCGCCATCACCTTTGGGTGGCAATGGCCAGTGTTGACCACGGCAATACCTGCCGCAAAGTCGATATAGCGGTTGCCTTCAATATCCCAAACTTCGGAATTCAGCGCACGTTCGGCATAGATCTGGGTCATCATACCCACACCGCGCGAAATCGCGTCGTCCCGGCGCTTTGCCACTTCTGCATTCAACATCGTTTTCACCCCGATCTAAGTTTGACGCACTTGACCTGTTTTTTTGCGCCGCTTCAACCAGTCTTTCGATGTGTGTTGCAGCGGTGCCGCGGCTGTTAGCGTTAGCATCGCGCGTTGTGAACAAAGTTCTCTTAAAAACTCGTGTTTTTGGCTGGGAGAGCATGCGTTTTCAGGAACCAATTTGCCGTGTCTGGGGGGCTGCAAAGGAGATTCGTCGCGCTTCGCCTAGCCTTCAGTCTCTGCGGCTTTCATCAAACGATCAGCCTTTTTGCGGACCAGCACAGTGCGAAGGTCATGCATCGCCAAAAGCAAGGCATCGGTGACCTGTTCCAACTGCTCTTCATTTGCGCGGGTTTGAACCCATTGCGTGGTCAGGTTCATGTGATCAACAGCACGAAGGATATCGTCCACCTCACGCTCGGCCAATTGATGTGATCGGTGGGCGATCCAGTCGCGGATTTCGGCAAGGTCCTGGGCCGTGAGGGCGCGGTCGCCATGCGGCTTTACCTCGCCGTTGCGGATGTTGATGGTGGCGATCTGGTCCATTTCAATGCGGCGTTGGCGGTTCTCGGTATCAACCCGAAACACCAACGCACCATTTTCG
>Ga0213868_10006558_pt1 | contig 10263 bp, 12 predicted proteins | sample PICome_9_FD_160087 | JGI IMG/M metagenome (GOLD analysis project Ga0213868, IMG submission 160087) | Coastal seawater microbial communities near Pivers Island, North Carolina, United States - PICO127 | ecosystem: Environmental > Aquatic > Marine > Coastal | place: USA: North Carolina...
ACTTTGTCTCTGGTTGCGTATATTTTAAGTGTAACTAAAAAGAAATATATATATCCACCACACTTAAATAAATGTCCAGATTATTATCAAAAAAATAGTTATGGGGATTGTTATGATAAACATAATGTATTTCATGAAAAAACGAATGTATGTTTCAATGAAAATTTCAATAAAGTAATATATAACAATAGTGGTACAGGATTAGAAAGTGGGTTGTGTAAAAAAAAAAAATGGGCTAATAATTGTAAAGTTTCGTGGGATGGAATTACAAATAATTCCGAATTATGTATATAAATACTTTATCATAGTATTGTTATGGAAAACTATTTATCTGAAAAAAAGGATATTTATATTATAGGTTGTTCCGGTATTGGAAAAACACGAATGGTTAAAGATTATTTTAAGGGTAATATAAATTACCATTTAAATTATTTATCCATACAAAATATATTTAATATGAATGACATTTACAAATATACAAATGGATCCATATTAAATATTATGAATAAAACTAAAAAACAAAATATAGTTGTTATAGATGATATTGATATACTGAACAATACTGAAAAAAAAAATATTAAACGAATTAATAAAGAAACTTAAATTATATAAAAAAAAAGAGACAAAAATATTTAAATTCATATTTATAGGGATTAATCAATATGATAAAAAAGTAAAAGAGTTAATGAAATTATGTAATGTAATTCATTTAAAAGACAATAATGAATATGAGAAAAATATTCAACTCAATATAAAGAATGTAATCGAACAAAAGATAATTTCATTTGTTGAAAACGAAAAAGCAACCCAATGTTTAATGTTTCATGAAAATATAATCAATCATCTAAAAAAAGAAGATATGTATTTTTATTTACAATTTTTGAATAATTATTGTAACGGAGATTATTATGATAGAGTAAGCTTTCAAAAACAATTATGGATATATAATGAGATGACCTATTATTTAAAAATGATACATAATTATTATTTATATATTCATTCTAATATTCAAATAAAAACTCAAAAAGAAGAGTACAGATTTACAAAAGTATTAACAAAATATAGTAATGAATATAATAATCAAAAGTTTATAATTGATTTATGTAATCGTTTGAATATTTCTAGAAAACAATTATTTACCATGAAATATGAATTAAGTGAAACAGAAACCCTAAGACTTCAGAAATATTTAACTAATTACGGATAAAATTTGTTTTATCTTTTGTTCATATACATTAATTTGTTCTTTTAATGCGTTATTTTCGTTCGTTTTCATTTTTAAGACTTCTATAATTTCATTTAATTGTAAAGGTCGTTTAGTTCCGTCTGGTTGTGTTAATATAACTTGTTGTTGACTTTGTTTGCTTCTTTCTTCGTCTCTCCTTTTTATTTCATCTAAAACAGCAGGTTTATTTTTTATATCACCTGCTTCATACAATTTTAGCTGTTCTTCTATATCTTTTGTATAAAAATTAATGGTTTCTATATCTTTTATAAATGTAGAAGGAGTTAATGTAGAATCATTACATACTGGACTATTTGTATCAATTAATCGTCGTTTATCAAATGTGTTTTGTTCGTGAGATATAACTAAAATCGTTTTTAATGGGTTTAATTGGACGAACGGTATCGTATAATTTTTCAAAAAAAACTTCTCTTCAGCTAATACAGCACTATCTTCGTAATGAGTATCTTTTAACATAATTCGTTTAAAAGCAAATGTTCCAGCAGTTCCATGATTAGGTCCATAGGGACCAAATTTATACATTTTATTGATACCATTAAACCATAAATATATTTCACTAGAACCAGCACACAAAGCAGTTGATTTATTTAAGGTTTCCACCGAATGGCTTACTCGTTCAGACGGGTAATAGTCATCATCATCAATATATACAAGAATATCATTATCATTTTTAAAGGAACAATATTGATGCAATAAATTACGTTTTTTTCCTAGTGACATTCTTTCTTCTGAATAAATATACTTTACAAAGGATATGTCTTTTACTAAATCGCCAATAGGGTCTGTTCCATCGTCTAATATAATCCATTCCATTAATTCTTTTGGATAATCTTGTTTCATAATATTGTCTATCATTTGCTTAATAAATGGTCTGCGATTAAATGTAGGGGTACATAAACTTACTCTAGTTTGAGAACGTTTATTTTTATTTTTTTTACCCATATTTATATTATAATTGTAATCTCTTTAATATATAATTAGCTCGTATTAAACTGGTCACAAGTCTCTATATTTATGGTATTTAATTCTTTTAATATAAAGAAACTCATAATAATAAATACTACTACAGCAAATACAAAATAAACATATTGAAATAAATATCTAATATTATATATAATAAATACTGCTATTAATATTTTCAAAAAACTAAATATCCGCTTCATATCTACATCAACGCATAATAATAAAGTTAATATTTTACTAAGATCTAGCATAAATGTGCTGTAAATATTGAACATAATGACTTTGCCAACCCCTACAATAGATACAAAAATAATAAAAACAATTAATAATGCTAATATAATGACATTGAATACTCTAAATCCGTTTACTTCCTGATTGGTCGTTGATGTTGTATTCAATAATTTATGAGGTTCGCTCAATCCACCTACTAAATAATGGATTGTATTTACCATACTTAAATAAAAATTTTTACCTGCTCCTCTAGCATTATGCCATAAATTTTCATTTAACTCGGTTTTTCGATATTTTTTTTTGAAATCTTGAAGGGAAAATCTATGCGCGTTCTCAATATAATGAATATGATTACTTGCGTATATGATGGAATATATGATAATTACAATAATCAATAATATATATGCGTATATAAATAACAAACCAAATCCTCCTTTTATAAACCAACGTAACGGGCTGCTCGTAGCCGTCCATTCAATTCTATACCACATCGTTTTATATAATAAATATATGGTCACATATATCAAAGTAGAAAATGTGAAAACTAAAAATGGAAATAAAAACACAAATGCGGTTTTAGCTACGAAATCATTATATATATTATCCCATGTTATCTCGTCAAATACTTTTGTTTTAGATACTTGTTGGATAAATAAATACATACAAAGAATATAAATAAAATAAAACATAGATGTTCTTGAACTATTTTTCATAAAAGTACGAATGACCGCAATCACACCGATATTTACATAATTGCTTATATCTTCATAAGATATTGCGTTAAAAACAGAATTTCTGTAAGCAACATTATTATCCGATTCTATTTCTTGACTATCTAATTTGGTTTTTAATTCTTTTTTTGCTATATTAATCAAATAGTTTAATAATATAGCTAGTGCTAAAAATACTACAAATACTTCTTTTGCTGTATCGGTTATAAGTAGTGCGTATTTTTCTATATTTTTCATATTATTATATATTATTATTATAATATGAATTATGTATTAGTTTTTTTATTATGCGTTAGTTTATTTTATTATAAAAGACAAGGATTTACAACTGAATTTTCTAGAGCAAACTCATACGATATTTCACAATATGCTTCTAATACTTATCCGTGCGTTAACGAGAATAAACAAGAGCAACATTCCCAGCCATAAATCTTATAACATTATAACGTTCTTCAAATAATATCATATCATATGAATATTTATAAATTTTAGTAGGATCTGTATCAATATATCCTATAATGTTTCCCTCATCGTCGCATATAGAGTTTACTGTTTGAGTTTCATCAATGTCGGGTGTTATAGTTAATATATCCATAAATACATCTTTAAATTTACCTAAATTCATAGCTCCGCATGGCTGTATTTCGTATGGACTTGTATTCAATGAAAAACTATAACTATATAATCCGTCATCTGAATCACCTAAACATTTATCATATTTTTCAATATATCTATATATATCTGAACTAAACTCATTTTCACGATATTTACCATCTAATAATAACGATACTTGAATTAACATATGTTTTACATTATTATCCACCGGATATTGAGTAATAGGAAAAGATTCTAATTCATTATTATGTTGTAGTTCAACAAAGTTTAATCCAACATTTGGTTTATCTTTGTATTTCCAATTGGTATAGTTGCTCCATTCATTTCGTTCATATATATCGGTTCTTCGCAAAAACCAAAACCAATTGGATACTAAATTATTTGTCTCTATTTTTATACGTTTAGTACCTACAATATGTTTATAATTCGTTTCTTTTACGTCTAAAAATAAATATTTTTGTTCATTTGCGGCAAATACTTTTGTTTCTTCTTCGGACAAAAAAGCATAAGTACCAATTATGTTTACATCACTTGCCCAAGTATTTTGTATATTAGTATATTCATTATCCTCCGGCGGAACTTGTAAAAAACGATACATTTGATATAAAGCCGACCCAAAATCTGGCCTAATTCTTTGCGAATTATTGGATGTGGTTACATCCAATATTGTAAATAATTGTCTTATAGGACGCAAAGTTATGTCAATAATCAATTCATTATATTGGAGACAAACTAATGGAAACGCACATTTACTTGAATTTGCGAACCAAAATGGTAATGGTATATATAATTTACGACCATAAATAGATGGCTCAGGTGGTTCTTCTATATTAGTAGTTCTAGAATTTGGATAATAACCGTTTCTAAAATAGGCGGGGTCATTCAATTCGCTAATATTTCCGGTCATTTTATAAAATTGTTCTTTTTTGTTTGTAGATTCATTTCGTTCAATTCTATTTTTTATATAATCTCCGCTGAATTGTTGAAGTATTTGTCCGCCTGATGATAAAGTTACTTGTTCAATCAATAAAGAACCTAAATCTTCAATCCATTTAAACTCATACGGATTATAAGAGTCTCCATTTTTATAAAATGGACTCCATATATTTGGCAATGTAACCACCAAATAAGTATTCATGAGTAATTCAGCATATCGCGGTACTTTGAATGTAAATTTAGAAGATTCATTCAACTGTAACATTCGTTCTCCATTAAAATCAATACGATATTTTTGTAGTCCAAAATTTGTATATTTAGCATATACGCTTTTAAAGAATGTTTTTGTAGGATTTCCATTTAATATTATATTTTGATTTCCATAGGCTATAATATTTAATAAACCACCGGGCATTACTTATAAATTAAATATATTTTTATATTACATATATGGAAACTTATATATTTATAATAATATCTGCTTTTGTATTATTTGTCATAATATATATATACATAACTATAAGTTCGCAAAATAATAAATGTGATATGATTAATAATTTGGAATATTCTGATTTTAAAGTACCCGAATTATCTGGAATACCTATAAAAGAACTCGTATTCAAATCAGCATATAATTGTTGTTGTATAGGTGGAATGAAAAATGATTATGTTGATTTATGTGCATTAAAAAATTGTTATAGAGCTGGAGTAAGAGTATTAGACTTTCAAATTTTTTCATTGAATAATAATCCAGTTATTTCGGCATCTACTGTAAATGAAAATGAATATAAAGAATTATATAACTATTTAAGTTTTACCGAAACTATGAATCATATAAATTATTCATTTTTAAATTCAGCTGCTGACCCAAATAATAATCAAGTATTATTTTTGAATTTTCGGGTGAATAGCAACAATTTAGATATTTATAATCAAATGGCTAAGATTTTAATAGATACATTTACAGGAGGAACTGAAATATTATTAAAGACACCGGTTAATAAAGATTTAAATATGTTTACATTAGACGAATTAAAAAATAAAATTATTATTATGGTAGATTTAAATGCTTCGCCTAAAATGAAAGATTCTTTTATAAAAACCGATTTAAGTAAAATCACATTAGTTACATTTGGTAATGGTTTTAAATATCATTCATTATATGCCAACGAAGCATCTTTACAATCAGGAATTGAATTATCGGCTATTTATCCGAATAAAACAGCCTATTCAAATAATTATGATTATAATGACAAAGGAATAAGAAATATATTTAATTTTATATTTATGAATTTTCAAAAAAAAGATAATTACTTGAATAAGTATTTAGAATATTTTATAGATTCAACTTCTTTCCAACACGAATATCAAGATAATATAATATAATATATATATGTCTTATTTTTCTATATTAGAACAAGCAATTGAAACTAATGAAAAAATACAAAAAAAAAAAAAAAAAAAAATAATTCAAAATGAAATTATAGAAATACTAGAAGATTTTATTAAAACAAATGGGTTAGTTTGTTATGGTGGAATAGCAATTAATTCGGTTTTACCTAAAGCTAAAAAATTTTACGATGAACGATTAGATATACCTGATTATGATTGTTTTTCACCAGACGCTTTGAATCACGCAAAAGAATTAGCATTGATTTACGCGAAAGCTGGATATCAAAATGTTGAATCAAAAAGTGCTGTATTTTTTGGCACTTACAAAGTATTTGTAAATTTTATACCAATAGCCGATATTACAAATTTAGAAGTGGATGTATTTAATTTAATTCAAAATAAATCTATTATGATAAAAAATATTTTATATTCACCACCTAGTTATTTAAGAATGAGTTTATATCAAGAATTATCTAGACCTTATGGAGATGTAAGTCGTTGGTATAAAATATATAAGAGACTTACTCTATTAAATGATACACACCCATTTGAATATGAAGTAGACTTAACCCAAAATAATATGATATCGAATGATGAAAATATTAGTTTTTATAATAAGTTGGTTAAATTATGTATCAAGAATAAATATGTTTTATTCGGAGATTTTGGATTGTCATTTTATAAAGAGTATTTTCCAAATAAACAAGAAAAAATAATAGACTCTAAAGAAATAAAACAAATATATATATTAACAGATAAATACCAGGATATTATAGATAATATAACTTTGCTTAATATACCATTTAAGTTGATTTCACATACAAAAGACTATAAATTTATAAATTCATTTTATGAAATAGAGATAAATGGCCAATCCTTATTATATATTTTTACCACAAATTCATGTCAGTCATATAATAAAATAAAAGTAAAAGGAAATTATTATAATATTGCCAGCATAGATACTATATTAAGCATTTATCATGCGATAGAATATTTAAATGAAAGTAGTATTAATATAGTAAATATATTATCTTATTGTTATTTATTGGCATCAATACATTCCAATAATAAGACGAATGTATTGAAACGATTTTATTTACCATGTATCGGACATCAAAATACGATTGAGGATATTCGTAAAGAACGAGATGAAAAATATATAAAATATCGTAAAAATAAGAAAAGTCTAGAATATAAAAAATGGTTCTTTAAATATTATCCAAAAACCAAAAAAAGTATAAAAAAATAGTATATATTTTTATAATGAACAAGACATTTTGTAATAAATATTTACAATACAAGCATATGCGTCGTTATATGGAACTATTAGATACGTTTTTAGAACCAGGTCATTATGGAGAATTGAGAAGAATTCGTCAAGACAATGACTATTGTATTAAACCATTTCAAAAAAATTATCCATTTAAACAATATAAGTTGATTCGGCAATTGAATGAGTTTAAAATAAAGAATAGATTATAATTTATATTAAAAATTTAACATAAATTATAATATGGACCGTCCGTCTTGGCAAGAATATTTTACAACATTGGTTCAACATACATCTACACGTTCACCATGTAATCGTCTAAAGGTAGGTTGTTTAATTGTTAGAGATAATAGAATTATATCTCAAGGTTATAACGGATTTTTAACTGGACTTCAACATAAATCTGTTGTAGTAGATAATCATGAAATAGCAACTATTCACGCCGAACAAAATGCTTTAATGGATTGCGCTAAACGTGGAGTTTCGTGTGATAATTCGATTGCGTATATAACTCATTATCCATGTTTGAATTGTGCTAAACTATTATATAGTGCTGGAATAAAACAAGTATTTTACATAAATGATTACAAAAATAGTCCTTATTTAGAAGAAATTGGTCTTATTCAAAAAGCTAACGAAGGAATGTCAATTACCAAGGTTAACAAGTAAAGAGTGAATGAAAAAAATACACCATAAAATACATTTCCTAATTTAGAGGTTGTACCATTTTCAGTTTTTAAACTATATCCAAATATAACTACTAAAATATTCATAATATAATTTCTTATCATAGGTTCATTGAATAATATAAATATCAATGAAGATAATATAATCATTTTATGAGTATCTTTGATTGTAATATTTTGTTCAGTTTTACGAATTTCAACATTATTATTAAAAGAAACTTTTTGTCTTTGTTCTTCATATACTTCACGATCCATTCTACTTGCCGAATGAATTGTATTTTCAGGTAATTCAGTATTTTGTGGAATATGATCGATAGGTAAATCTGCTATATTTGTTGTATGTGTCTCCATTGAATTATATATTATTTTACTTTCATATTTTTAACTTATTCTGCTTCTGCTTCTGCTTCTACTTCTTCTTCTTCTTCATCTGCTTCAACTTCGGGTTCAACTTCGGGTTCAACTTCTGGTTCAACTTCTGGTTCAACTTCTGGTTCAACTTCTGGTTCAACTTCTGGTTCAACTTCTGGTTCAACTTCTTCTTCTTGTTCTTCTGATTCGTCTTCTTCTTCGGGTTCATCGTTTTTTTCAAATTGATTCACTACATTTTCATTGTTCCAATCGTTCGGGGTAGAATCTTTATTTAAATTAAAATTATTTGGAACCGATTCGTGTGTTACATTTTCAACCATACTAACCGATTCAGCAGCTCTGGAATTAGCTTCTATAGAGTTAGCTGGTTTAGACTGTTTTGTAAACCAATCAAGTACTTTCAAACGATGTTCTAATAAAATAATAGTTAAATATTTCAATGTAATTTTTCTAGTAGTATATTCTTTTATAGTTGGTCCATTATAAGATATGTTTTTAAATTTATCCATATAATTATTTTTAAAAATTGCTTCATTTAAATGTTTTTTCCATTCTTCTTTGTTTGCTTTTTTATGTTTATAAATGTCATGTTTTAACATATACACAATATTTTTCATATCATCGTCATTTCCGGTATCACTAATCATAATTTTGAAAGCATTAAAATAAGTTAATTTAGACCAATTTGTAGAATCAATAGTAACATCTGAACCAGTTTTAAAATCTTTAACATTTTCATTTATATCAGTACTTTCTTTTACTAAATCTAATACACGTTCTAATTGTTCTTTACGAGGATAATCTTTAAAATAATCTAGTGGAGCAGCTCCTATTTTTTTACGCGTTGGTTTGCGTATTGGTTTGCGAGTTGGTTTGCGTATTGGTTTACGGGCTGATTTACGAGCTGATTTACGCATTGGTTTGCGTTTTGGTTTGCGTATTGGTTTACGGGCTGATTTACGGACTAATTTACGCGTTGGTTTGCGCGTATTTTTTTTAGTTTTATTACATTTACAACATTTTATATATCTTATATTTGTTTTTCGTTTTTTAGTATATTTCATTATATTATAATAATATAATTTCTTTTTTTGTATCACACGTTTCTATTTTTTCAGTTGCTTCGTAACATTTACCACCATGTTTTATTACATTATTATCTTTAAGATCTACCCCCTTAAATACTAAACAACTTCTATTATCGCAACTCATTTTAAATATACTTGCTAAACCTAAACCTAATAATATAGATAATAACTTCATCCCTAGTTTTGATTTGAAAAATTTAAGAATATTAAACATATATATAATACAATATTATCTTTGTATACGTATTTCATTATATTTATCAGTACACTTAACTTCATTCAATTCATATGAAAAACATTCATCAGATTTATCCTTATATTGATATTTATCAATATTATCAGGAGTTGGGTATATAACGATAACCTTTCTATATTCTTCAGATATATATATATAGAATAGTCCTATGGATAAACTAATTAAAAACAATTTAATATCAATGTATTTAAATATCATATAGTATAGTATTATATTTTTGTAATTAGATAATGAAAATCTTCACCATTGTATGTTTTATCTAATATATGAAGCTGTTTTATAGATTTAATATATTCATAATGTTCGTCATAAATACTTTTATAAATTTTGTAATCTTCTATTTTATCGGTTATAGTTGCTTTTGGATTTTTTTCTAAATTCAACTTGTATTTATTTTCAGTTTCAATTAATTGTTGTTTATAATCATGTATTTTCAGTTTATATTCATTATTCATACCACCTAATCGGTCTTTA
>Ga0213868_10006559_pt1 | contig 10261 bp, 9 predicted proteins | sample PICome_9_FD_160087 | JGI IMG/M metagenome (GOLD analysis project Ga0213868, IMG submission 160087) | Coastal seawater microbial communities near Pivers Island, North Carolina, United States - PICO127 | ecosystem: Environmental > Aquatic > Marine > Coastal | place: USA: North Carolina | collected...
TTCAAGGCCGTCTCAGATCCGTTGTGAACTGAAACTAATGCAGAAACTCTTTCTGAATCATTGACAAGAGCCGACAGACGGACCGATTGCATATCATCTCTTGCGTGCCGCATCAATATTGACCACGCCATGGAGGGCGTTGTTATTCCTGGCATGTTCGATAGCGTTTGTCAAATTGTGCCGTTCTGGAGATTGACGTTTTTGATTCAAAGAAATGGAATATTATGTGTTATGTGTTCTGTTATTTGCTTTTTGCTTTGTTGCTTGTTGCTTGTTGCCTCGCTTTGGTTCGACAAAGTAGAATAATATCATTCAAAAGATCTTTTGAAAACTTACTTACGTACAAATAGCAAGATAGCCAACACCAAGTAGCAAGTAGCAAGTAGCCAAGCACCAACATTCAATATTCAATGCTTATTTAACAGTTTCAACTTCTCACCATAAATCAATAGAATAGTGCAGATCATGATTGGACGAATCGTTTCCCAAAGACTTAGAACGAATGTTCTAACTTCCGCTAGATTTCATGGAACTATCACGAGAATCGACCAGACAACTTTACCTACCATGTCGCAAGCAGTAATTCACAATAATGTCGTGTACATCTCTGGACAGATTGACAATGAGGGAAAAGATGTAGAGACACAGACTAAAAATGTTCTGGCGAAGATCGATGGATTGCTCAAAGATGCGGGAACTGATAAGTCGAAACTCCTTACTGCTTCGATTTGGCTCAAGGATATTGAAAAGGATTTCGCCACTATGAATAAAGTCTGGTGTGATTGGATCGATCCCAATGCGAAACCTGCACGTGCTACCACTGAAGCTAATTTGGCTCGGCCAAATTTGTTAGTTGAAGTGCAGGTATATGCCGCTATTGACAAGTGAATGTGTAGATAAACAAGTGGTGGTTGACTTATAAAAGCACGAAAGCGCGAATCATAGTTAAGGCCTTATTATTTCAATGCATCTAAACTAGCTTGAATCTTTGCAGCTTGATCTTCAAGTCCTGCTAATTCATTTCTTGCTTTCTCTACCAGAGCTGCTGGTGCCTTATCAGTAAAACCTGGCGAATTTAATCTCGCACTAAGTTTTTCAATTTCCTTTCCAAGCTTTGTTGCCTGTTTCTCCAATCTCTTTATCTCCTTTTCTGGATCAATCAAACCTGCTAGAGGAAGATAGGCTTCGACACCATCCTGAATGACCAATTGCACCGACTCGACTTTCATGGCCTCTTTGGCTTCCTCACTTCCTGCTTCCAAGACATTTACTTGTTCAGGATCCAGTTTAGCCAATAATACCAAAGACTTGACTTCATCATGAATCTTTTGGCGCAATGCCCCACTTGCAATGATAGTAGCACTGATTTTCTTTCCTTGCTCAACATTATACTCTGCTCTAGCATTACGAATACTTCTTGTGAGTGCCTGGAAGCTTTCGAAACTTTCAATGGCCTCTTTGTCAGTGACCAATGGGACCTCATCATTCATTTGTGGCCAGTCTGCCAGCATAAGCGCATGCGAGGCTTGCTCTGACGACGGAGATGCCCTTGGAAGGTGATGCCAAAGTTGTTCTGTCACATAAGGCATATAAGGGTGGAGTAAACGTAAGCTGGTATCTAAAACGTAAACGAGAACTCTTCTGGCAGCTTTGGCTTCTGTGATATCACCACCTCCGTTACCTTCGTACAATCTTGTCTTGGAAATTTCAATGTACCAATCTGCGAATTGATCCCAAAGAAACTCGTAAATCTGATTATTTTTCAGATGCAAAGGATACATTCAGTTTTAAAGGAAGCAGAAATGTGATAAAATATTTTCATAGAGATATTCTCACCTTACTTCCAGCAGACCCAAGCTGATAATTTTCGATTTCTTGCGTTACACTTGCCACAAGCTCATGACACTTTGAAATAATATATTTCTCTGGCAAAGAAAAAGAATCAAATTCTTCTTTTGAAATGGGACCTTTCACTCCAAGTTCTGACATTTCTTCCGCATCTGCATCTTTCAAAGCATTATCGGCGACAAACTTACAACAGTTCCAAAGTTTGTTAGCAAAGTTACGATTGGCTTCAATCTTTTCCATGTTGAGTGGGATATCTTGTCCAGGTGTTACTCCTGTCACAAGGGAATATCGCAGACTGTCGGCTCCATACTCGGCAACTGTTTCTAAAGGATCCACTACATTTCCTTTCGTTTTTGACATTTTGGAGCCATCTGCCGCCCTTACAAGGCCATGGAGATACACGACACTGAATGGAGATTTACCGGTTAACTCTATGCCCATCATAGCCATACGAGCAACCCAGAAAAAGAGAATATCATATCCTGTCTCCAGACATGTTCCTGGGTAAAAACGAGCCAAATCAGAATCAGCATCTCCTTCATTCTTTGGCCACCCAACAGTTGCAAATGGCCATAACCCGGAACTAAACCAAGTGTCTAAAACATCTTCCTCTTGACGTAATGTAACATCTTCGGAATGTCCTGCTTTCACAGCTTTTTTACGTGCCTCGGCTTCATTTCTGGCAACAATATACTCACTCTCTCCTGTCTCTCCGACATACCAAACTGGAATTCGATGTCCCCACCAAAGTTGTCTCGATACACACCTGCAGAATACCACCATGATAAAATTAGAGAATGAAGTCACAAAGTAAAACTTCAAAACAAAACATCATAATCTGACTTACCAATCGCGAATATCAGAAAGCCAATTGTACCACGTCTTGTTGAAGCGTTCAGGAACAATTTTGATGTCACCATCTTCTACTGCTTTCAGAGCCTTTGCTCCCATTCCTTCTGTTTTGACAAACCATTGACTACTTACAAGTGGCTCAATGATTTCGCCTCCTCTCTGAGATCTAGGAACACGTTGTGTGTGTGGATCAACCTTGATTACAAGACCTTCTGCCTCCATATCACTCCAAAGCTTTTCTCGAGCCTCAAAGCGATCAAGACCATTATACTGACCAGCATTTTCATTAAGAGACCCGTCTTTGTTCATAATATTAATGATTGGAAGATTTGCTTTCTTTCCAATGGCATAATCGTTAGGGTCATGTCCAGGTGTGATTTTAAGTGCACCTGTTCCAAACTCCATATCAACGTACTCATCCGCAACAACCGGGATGGTGCGTCCACCACTCATTGGGACAACTACATTCTTTCCAACCAAGTGTTTATACCTTTCATCATTTGGATTCACACAAACTGCAGTATCGCCCATAATTGTCTCTGGTCGAGTAGTCGCAACTGGGAGAAATTCATCGCTATCTTCAATCATATATTTGAAGAAGTATAGTTTCCCTTCTTCTTCAGTATACTCAACTTCCAAATCACTAACAGCAGTCTGAAGAAGGGGAGCCCAATTCACCATGTATTCTCCACGGTACACAAGTCCCTTTTCATGGAATCTTACGAATGCCTCAGTGACAGATTCACTATTCTCTGCATCCATGGTAAATCTTTCACGCGACCAATCTGCAGATGCACCAAGAGATCGAAGTTGACTCGTAATAGCCCCTCCTTGCTCTTCTTTATACGCCCAGACTCGTTCCAAAAATGTTTCTCTCCCGACTTCTTCCCTCGTTGTCCCCTCTGCGATCAAAGCCTTTTCAACTTGCAATTGAGTCGCAATACCAGCATGGTCCGTTCCAGGCAACCACAATACTGGACGACCCCTCATCCTGTGAAATCTAGCAAGGATATCCTGCAGTGCTACAAAAATAGCATGTCCCATATGCAAACGTCCAGTCACATTTGGAGGAGGCATAGGCAAGACATAAGGTTCCTTTCCATTCAATGCAGATTGTTCCTTTGATTGCTTGGCATCTGGCTGAAAACATCCAGCTTCCTCCCACCATTTGTAAATTTCAGATTCGAACAATTGAGGTTCATATTTTCCAACAATACCCTTTGCTTTATTGTCAACGTCGTACTTTGAATCCTTGAACGATGTGACTTTCTCAGGTGAAGCAGTTGTAGAAAACAAGGAAGGTCTACATCTATTAAGAGAAGGAGAGTTCCATGAACGAAATATAAGAGAATGTTTCGCAACTGGACCGGATGATAGAGTGAAAGCTCTAGTTGTAGAAGTTGAAGTAAAAAGAGCCACAGCTGCGATCATCGTGGTCTTTCGTCTTTTGGATAATTGACTTGGCATTCCGATAATGACTTTCTTCCTTCTCTCAGAGATTTGTGTGGTATCTATGAGAAGGAGTGTATATCAGAGTGATGATTGATTCAGATTTCGCTCTCACTCTGTGTGTGAACTATCTCAGTTTGAATTTTGTGGTTTGTCCTTGTTGCTGCCTGACGCATTTGGTTCCAACCCTGTCATGTCTCAAAAACGCGGGAAACCAATCTTTGGAAATGAGAAACATGACGCCCTTTAGTACTCACCCTTCCAAATTTCCAAAAATTCTAAAAAATCCAAATTCGACGAACCTGCAGAACACATCAGACACTTGCAATATCAAAACGATCGTCGTTAAACCACAATCACATCATGCCACGGTACTCTACCAAACTAGAAAAACCCGAAGGTGCTGGTCTAGAATGCAAAGATACACCACCAGGAATCAAAGGCTCTCTTGATTATTACTGCGTAGAATGCCATACACAAGAAAATCTCACTTTGTGTTCTCGATGCAATTTGTTCTCCTTCTGCAAAAACAAACCATGTCTAGAGAAACGATCTGATTTCATTTCCTCTTGTGGTCATTTTTTATGTAAGATGATTGCCCAAGAATTAGAAGAGGTTCGAAAAGAAGAGTCTATTTTTCAATTGACGACAGAAAATGACGTCATTCTGTACGGTGCTCCTGAGAATCCCTTTCTGAATTCAGTTGGCGATTTTGATATGATTGATGGAGCTAGATATTACTTATCATCACTTGAGTTACTTTATAAACTGCAGGCTCATGTTGCCCATTTCACCAATAGCAGAAGGGCTTGGCTTGCTTCCAATGAAACTTCTATGGAATTATTGAGACTTTGTCGGAGAGATAGATTAGGCGCACGGTTCTTGGTTCCGTTCCAGCTTTTGCATTTAAACAGAGATGATGAATGTTATTCATTCTGTAAACATTGGATACTGTTAGCGAATTATTCGTCGTCGGATGAATTCAATGACTATCGGGAGGAACTTCATCGGAAATCAAAGAAGGGAGATTTTCTTTACCCTGGGAATGAGGTCATTGTCAACGGATTGATATACAATGACGACAACATGAAATATCCTATCCGAGGTTGTCGATTTAATGATATCATAGAGATTTTTCCACGGGATCACCATCCTAGATCTAGCTGGAGTCAGGTTACTTGTATAGTAGCCATATGCCTAATCAAAATGCGCATCATAGCTATAGCTCAAGCATCGAAACGGTTGCTATCAGAATTTAAATCTACAGATGGAGGAAAATTGATAGAACAAGTGCAGACAATATTGGAAGATTTTGTTGTGGGCCCTGAGATGCAAAATGCTGATATGAAAAGCCAGGAAGCCATGCTCTTGAGGCTGTTTGACATTATTCATTCGACAAACAAGTCCATCTTACCTGCAATACTAAATCCAAAACCATTAAAATACGAAAAAGATCCTCCTGGTCGGCCCTCAGAAGTATACAATGTCGTTGTATCTTCATTGCCTTTGTTCCAATCGATTGACTACGGGATGAATTTATTACGACAACGATATGGTGACAATCCTTCCTATTCCGTTGAACTCCTACGCTAAAAAGTGTCATTATATATGTTTTACCAGTATATGTTTAGTGTCTATATTACTTAATAATTTATATACTATCTTGTTTTGATTCATAATGATTTAGTGTGGCACGTGTCACAGTTCACATCACTGTGTATCACCTTTTAGAAAATCTTTCCATGAAATCCAGCTTCCGTCCTCGGAGTAATACTTTTCTGGATTCTTTGGTATGTAAGGCGTGCGAAGGTTCCCATTCGCAACCAAATCATAATACTCAGCTTCCGTATCTATACCTAAGTTGGCTTGCACCCACTTTCTTGCATCATTGTATGGTAATTTCCACGGTTTACTCTGTATCCTCTTCCTGAACCGATTTTGTTCTTGTTCTTCCAATTTGGACCGATCTAACCTCCAACTCAATTCGTTCATGATGTCCATTTGATCCATAATAGAATTATCAGCGTCATCTAAGATACCTTGGAACATCTCAGAGTCATCATCGGATGTAGATGATTTGTGAACGTTGTAATTTTTGTGTAGGGCAGTTGGAGATGTTACGAAAGCATTGGCACCCAATACAAGAAAGGATACAAGCAAGAATGTATTGTGATTCATCTTAATTATGTTGCACCTGATACTCTAATGATCAATGATCTTATCGATCAGAACAATTTTCTTCCGTGTGTTCTGTGTTCTGTGTGACATGAAAAATTCTGGTGTCTGTTTTGTCTGTGTTTTCGCAAAACACACACAAAACTCAAATCACATCACGTAGAGTCTACTTATACTGGAGAGAATCTACTTCGGAGATACAAACACACGTTACATGAATTCAATTACGCTATTTCTATTCATAGGACTTTTAAGAATATCTAGATCTTTCAGCTTTACATCGCGATGTTACTTGCAACGAAATCAAGGTCGTGGATCATCATTTCTTTTATACAATGAAATACGTTTAGACGGGTTCGACGAAGATGCATATGATTCCAAAGATGCAAGAGAACCATTGGAAAATGATGACGGAGAAAAATATTTTGATCTTCTTGATAATAGAAGAGTAACTATATCGAAATGGCAGGGAAAGGTTCGTGTGGATCTTCGAGAGTATTATGAAAAAGACAATAAGCTACTACCGGGGAAAAAGGGTCTTAGTCTTTCACTGGAACAATATGAACTGTTTAAAGACTTGATTGTCAGTGGTGTTATCGATGAGTGGATTGATAAAGCTAAGTAAAACAATATATGTTTACAAGGTGTCCTTAATAAATACGAGTGCAGCTGCCGCTCTTTCGGATAGTGATTTGGGTACATAACCTTCTCTCGAACTAATCATGTTTTCAACTTCTTTGTAGGTAGGAATACCGTAATCAAAAATGCGACCACCGTCTGTATCTCCTCCCATCTCTTTCAATGACTGTTCCCATTGTGAGGTCTTTTCTTCAAGCACAGGTTTTTCACCAATGTTTATCCAATCGACATCACCACTTTCTTTCACGACCCTCAAAAAGACTCGCCATGGACCAGGATATGTCCGGAGGATTCTGACATTTTCTCCTTCTACCATAGAATTACTGCAATGAAACGTTGGCACGAATCGTTCCACAAAACGAATCTTTTCGTCTCGACCTCCGAAAAATGCCATTCCAAAATCTGTCTTTCGTCTCCATTGACTATTGACCAAAATCATATTTCGTTTATCACCTACTTGCGCATCCATTTCTTTCAGCTTCATTACAGTGTCACCAGAAGGTAATAGTATAGAACAGCAATCATCCTTGGCATCGTTTGCCTGTGCAAACAATGCCCGTACTCCATCAGCTTGATCAATGACACTTTCCTGGATCGTCATGAATGATATTTGACGTCGTCCATCATTTTCATCGTCACTCTTTTCTGAAATTTGTTGTAATTTAAGAATATCAGTCACAAGAGGAGAAGCAGCCTCCATCATTTGTCTCGCTCCACCAGGCCAATCGTCTAATTCAGTAGCTCCGATAATAGGAAGTAAAAGTCTTACAGAATGTCGCGTTATTCCATCTTTCGTCGCTTTTTGCAACGATATAGCAGCAAGGCGGACCTGATCCTCTGATGAAATAATGATAGTAATCATGATAAATCAGTTTTGAACGAAGTTGTATAATGATCAATCATTATATTCGATACTCACCTGGAGATGTAGGAAAGCGATTCATGACGTTAGAGACATCATTGTTTGAAGACATATTGCTGAATGAAAAGCCATACGACAACGGCAATTCAACGCAAAGAAGCAAACTTGTTATCAATCCTATCTTCATGGTCTATCGAATGTTTATGTCTCTTGCTTGCTTGGGATAAAAGATAATGAGATGGGAGATGTATGTTTGGAACGAAAGACGAATGACGAAACACGTGACGATTTCATACCCCTCATTTTTCTACTTGCTCTCTCTCTGTCGGGTTGGTGTATTTGTATGTAAGATGTAAGATGTAAGAAAAGATGACTCGTTCAGTTCAATGTTCCATCTTCCATCAGATCTCAAATTTGCAATCAATCTATCAACGTCTATGACCATATCATCGTTATGAAAGCAGTACTTATAGGTGGTTTATATGTGCTCAATTTGGCAGATGGCTTTTGTTTGCCACACCGCGAAGGGAAGGAAATCTTTAAGATCGACTTAATAAAGCCTAGCATCGAAATAGAGGAAAGCCGAACGACAGCATCATCTTCACAAACTCGTAGACAGATTCTCAAGTCTCAAATTGTAACAATTCTAACAGTTTCTTGTCTAACAACCCAAGCCGCGTCCGCTGCCACAGTAGACTCGTACACAGAGTCAGATTCAAAAAGTGAATTAACACCGGTCATTGACCCCAAACGAAGGCAACCCCAGAAACCCTTTGCACCACCTGCAGCTCTACTTCCTGCTACTAGAGTCAAACTGCTGATCGATCACTCCTTGATTTTACTTGAAAATCTCTTAGATAACCAGAATAGTAGCATAAACGAAAGTGAAAAGAAGCAAAAGCAACAGGATATTATAATGTCTTTGCAACGAAATCTTTTGCTTCAACAAACCTACATGTTTCCTCTTAACAGAGTTTCAAAGAACGAAAAGGGCCAAGTAAATGATACTTCTCTCAAGTCAAACAGCAAACTCTACGATGACACATACAACAACATCATTAAATCTGCTTCACCCCAAGACATTCCTTACCTACTCTTAGTCAAAGCGGGCGAACAAAGAGAATTTAATATACTTCAGCAGCGTCAAAAGTATTTAGAAAAGCAAAACGCAATTCGGGAGGCATTTAATTTTTACACTCGTCAATTGCAATTTGATACTGAATTTTATGTCTTAAATGCAAGTCCTGCCGAAAAGAAAAAGATGATACGAAATGACGCTTTACCAGATATAAAGAGTGTTATTGTAAGTGATTTGGATTTGCGAGACTTGGTAAGAAACCAAGTTTTGGATGCAGCCGATGATGCGAAAGCAGAGCTGTTATATCAGATGAAACAATATGACGATAGTGGTATCTTTGACGGATCTGAACTGAAGAAATGTTTGTTACGAGCACAAAATATGATTAATCAATGGTTTGATTTCATTCCAGTAAATGATGTTGCGATGGCTGTAGAAAGTGTTTCTAAGGAGATGGCAGATAGAAACGATTGATTAGAAATGTGAGGTTAATTTTTATTAGGATACTGATAGTCCCATTTACTCAGTTATTTAGCTTCCGTTTCGCGCCAATCTTTACACCAACCATTTACTCGCTTACTAACGCGAGCAAGATCAATGGTTCGATTCCACACAATTTTTGAACAATAATCATCATGGCTCCTCAACTTGTAAGTCAACCACGTGAATGTATTAGATGCTACAACGAGGTTGTGCATTAGGTAGCCCACGGTCTTGTGAAAGAGAGTTTAGATTGTACAAAGTGCACTGTGGATATCTACCTGTATTTTTGTTTCACGTACATTATATCTGTGCTTCCTTTGATTTAGACAAGTGGGCACCGTGTTAACCTCCGTAGTAGTATCACAATGTTCTCTTACAGAGCAGGGTCATCGAACCCAATAATAGTTACCCCTTTGGGATTTTCTCTAACACAATTATTCGTTTCTATCTCACAGAAGGTAACTGGAACTGGCGGACCCAAGAAGGCAGCAGCTGCCGTTAGCGCTGGAAAGTATTATCCCGCCGATGACATCAAGCGCCCCCTTCCATCCCGCAAGAACCAGAGGAACGCTCCTAAGGTTCGTGCTTCCATCACCCCTGGAACCGTTCTCATTCTTCTTGCAGGACGCTTCCGTGGAAAGCGCGTTGTAGCCCTCAAGATTCTTGAGTCAGGACTTGTCCTTGTATCTGGACCTTACCAGGTTAACGGAGTTCCTCTCCGTCGTGTGAGCCCCACCTACGTTATTGCCACATCCACCAGTGTCGATGTATCATCCGTAGACGTTTCATCCTTCAACGATGCTTACTTCGCCCGTGAGTCTGGATCTGACAAAGAGGAGTTCTTTGCAGGAGATGCCCCCAAGCCTGCTGTTGTT
>Ga0213868_10006561_pt1 | contig 10260 bp, 5 predicted proteins | sample PICome_9_FD_160087 | JGI IMG/M metagenome (GOLD analysis project Ga0213868, IMG submission 160087) | Coastal seawater microbial communities near Pivers Island, North Carolina, United States - PICO127 | ecosystem: Environmental > Aquatic > Marine > Coastal | place: USA: North Carolina | collected...
ATAGCACCTACATTGAAACTAGGTGCATACATAGCAAGCATTAGGCCACCAATAGTGATCCCCATAAATACGATCATTATGGGTTCAATTAAGCTTGCAAGGTTTGCAACTGCCACATCAAACTCTTCTTCATAATAAATTGCAACAGAACCAAACATTTCATCTAAACTCCCTGTTTGTTCACCGACCGAAATTAATTGACTAAATGTTGGTGGAAATATTTTTTCTTTATTAAATAAATCAGTTAACGTTTCTCCAGAGAAAACTCCTTTTTTAATATTTTCTAAAGCTTCAATTACTATAACATTATCTGTCACAGATTTTGCAATATCAATACTTTCAATTAAATCAACTCCCGCTTGATTAAGATTTCCTAAAACCAATGATACTTTTGCTAAAATTGATTTATTAATTAAATTTCCAAAAACTGGCAGCTTTAACACAATTTTATGCCAAGCTTTTTTAACATTGTAATTTTTACTAATTAAATATTTAAAACCTACAACAAATAAAATAATAAAAATTAAGAGAAATAATCCACCAGATGAACGAACAAATTCACTCATTGACATAATAACAGCTGTTGGGGTTGGTAAATCGTCTCCCATTCCCATGCCTTCATACATATTCACAAAAGTTGGAACTACATTCATTAACATAAAAACGGTAACAAGCATTGCAACTGAAAAAAGAACACCTGGATAGAATAATGCACTTTTAATTTGTGATTTAATTTTTTCTCTTTTTTCTAAGGATATAACTATTTTTTGTAAAAAAGTATCAAGTTTACCACTAGCTTCACCAGCTTTAATCAAATTAACTACAACTGTATCAAAAATTTTTGGATGTTTTTCAAAACATTTTGATAAAGCATTTCCAGACTCTAAATCTTTTTTAATTGTTGCAATAACTTTTTTCATTGGAGGTCTTACTGTTTGGCCCTCTAACATTTCTAATGTATTTAACACTGGCAATCCTGCCCTTAACATTGTTGCAAATTGTTTGCAAAAAATTAAGATTTCTTGTGCTTTTATTCCAGTACCAAAACTAAATGAGGTTTTTTCTTTTTTAACAACTGCTTTCTTTTTTTTTGCTTCTTTTAGTTTTGTGATTATTACTTTTTTCTCTTTTAATTTATGGGCGGCTTCTGCATTATTTAATGCTTCAATTTCTCCTTCTACATATTTACCTAGAGATATTCCTTTATATTCAAAGTTTAGCATTAATTAGACTGTAAAACTCTTTCATATTCTGCAAAAGATAAATCACCACTTAATAATAAATCTTGACCCATATCTTGCATGGTTCTAAAGCCATTTTTTTTTGCAATTGCATTTAATTCTGTTTGTTGAAGATTTGACAGAATCCCAGCTTTTAATTCATTTTCAATTTCAAGTATTTCATAAATACCCATTCTTCCTTTATAGCCACTTCCAGTACAAGACTCACATCCGTTCCCTTTATAAATCTTAGCTCTAGCAGATTGCTCTGGTAAAAAACCAATTGAATTCAAAAGTTTTGGAGTAATATTTTCGTCAATCACTCTACAATCTAAACAAGTTTTTCTGGCTAATCTTTGAGCCATAATCAATGTTAAAGCTGCAGAAATTAAATAATTTGGAGTTCCCATGTTTAATAAACGTGTAATTGAGCTTGGTGCATCGTTAGTGTGAAGTGTACTAAAAACTAAGTGACCAGTAAGAGCTGCTTTTAAAGCAATATCCACTGTTGCTTTGTCTCTTATCTCTCCAACCAGAATTACTTCTGGGTCTTGACGCAAAAAAGATCTTAGGGCTTCCTCAAAAGTATAACCAATCCCCTCCTTTACTTGAACTTGTCCAATTCCTTCCATTTCATATTCAACTGGATCTTCAGCTGTTAAAATATTCATGCCTGGCTTATTAATATGTTTCAGGACACTATATAAAGTTGTTGTCTTACCACTCCCTGTTGGCCCAGTCACTAAAACCATTCCCTGAGGAGAGGTAATTGCTCTAACCAATTTTTGTAAATCTTTTTCTTCAAAACCAAGATCTGCAAGAGCTTTATCTCCAGCATCTTTATTTAAAATCCTCATCACGATTCTCTCATTATTTTTCGTAGGCAAAATTGAAATCCGGAGATCAATTTCTTTTGTATCTGATTTAAAAGTAGAAGCACCATCTTGTGGTACTCTTCGCTCTGCTATATCAAGCTTACTAATGATTTTTACTCTAGCAACCACCGCATTATAATTTTCAAATAAAAATTTTGAATATTTGTCCATAATTTTCAAAATTCCATCAACTCTAAATCTTACTTGCGCATTATCTCTAAAACATTCAATATGAATATCACTGGCGCCTAAATTAATTGCTTCTGTTATTAATTTATTACCAAAATTAATTACCTCTGACCCAACTTCAATTAATTCATCTTTATTTGTATCTATTTTTTCAACTTTGACATCAGTAGGGGATATTTTTTTTGTATCCATTCTGGAAATTCTATCAATGAATTCGTTAATGTCAGAAATTTTGGCAGCATATAACTCTGGCTCCATCTTTGTCATTGTTTTAAGATTTTTCATTAAGCTAAGCTTAGATGCATCTGCTATAGCAATTTTTAAAGTACCCTCGCTCATTTCAAAAGGTACTAATAGATTGTCCTGAATATACCTAAGATCTATAATTTTTTTTATTTTTGGATCAATTACTTTTTTTTCTAAACTAATTAATTCTATTGAGTAACTAGTGGATAGTGTTTTTTGTATTTTTGTTTCATCTGTAAAATTTAATTCTATAGCTGTCTCTAATTTTGTTTTGCCTATTTCTTTACTGTTAGCATTTATTTTTGACATTTGATCTTCTGAAATCGAAGAGCTTTCCATCAACATATTTAGAATATTTTGTTCGCTATTAAGATCTAATTTAATCTTGCTCATGTTACTCAATTACTCTTGGTGCTATAAAAATTAGCAACTCAACTAACTCATCAGTTTTATTTTTACTTTTAAATAAATTTCCAACTACTGGTACTTTGCTAATACCTGGTGTTTTACTTTTTGAGTCGTTAATTGTGTTCTTTTTAATACCACCAATGACCACTATATCTCCATCGCTTACTAAAAGTTTTGTTAAAATTTCATTTGTTTTTATACCTGGCTCATCAGAGCCTTCAACTGCGACCGCAGAGTCGTTATTTACTTTGATATCAAGTAAGACATTACCATCACCAATTATACTTGGGGTAACCGTTAAAGATAATGCTGCTTCTTTAAATTCAGTTGTTGTTGTTCCATCTGATGTAGTTTGATAAGCAATTTGAGTACCTTGGGTAATTTTTGCCTCTTGGTTATTTAAAGTAAATACACTTGGTTGTGAAAGGGTTTTGCTTAAAGCTAATGACTCTAAAGCTTCAAGCTCTACTTTAAGAGCTCTAGCACCAATTTGTTTTAAAATTCCAATACCACTAGTACCAGAAATACCTTGGTTAGATATAGTTCCTGCTGCTGCTCCTAATGTAACTCCTGCTGAAGTAGTGGCTGCATTGCCTCCACTTGTAATCCCTGAAATAGTGGTTGTGCCCTTTGCACCTCTCTCACTAACACTCATTGCACCTACTCGAGCTCCCAAAGCTTTTGCAAAAGTTGATGTGGCATCTACAATAAATGCTTCAATTAAAACCTGCTTAGTTTTGACATCAATTTCTCTAATTACTGCATCAATGGTATCTAAATCAGGTTCATGACCTCTAACAATTATGGATCTAGTAGTATCTTCAACTGTTATTGTAAGATTGCTCATCGTAGCAGCACCTTCTGCCCCTTGAGTTGCAAATAAAGCTTCTAAAGTTGTTTTTGCCTGCGTGGGACTAATATAATACAATCTAAATATTTCCGCTAAAATTGGTTCAACCGACTCTTCTAAAGCTATTTTTTTCTTTAAGACTTCTGCTCTTGCTGATTTTGCTGTTTCTTGGGCAGTCAATTTTTCAGGAGTATGCACTCTTATAATCCCATTAGCCGTATCAATATCTGCAACTAATGTTTTCATATCTAATAAAGTTTGAAAGGCAATGTCCCATCCAACATTCTCAATTTTTGCGTTAACTGTTCCACTCACTTCATCACCCACTAAAATATTAATACCAGCAATATCTGCCATAAGTGACATCACATATTCAAAATCTAAACCTTGAAAATTAAAGCTTACTAATTGTTTTAAATGAGTGAAATCATCAGAAATTGTTACATAATTTTTTATATTTTCTGTAGTAATAGTTTTTCTTTTATCTTCTCTTTCAAAAGTTGTGTCATAAGGTTTTGGTCCATCAATAACCTTTTTATCCATGTCCTCACGCCCTTGAACTATAATTTCGGCTGTATCAATTAAAGGTTTATCGCCATGAACTGATTTTGGTTTTTTTCCTGGTGCTGCACAAGATTGCAATAAACCAATTAAAAATATTGATAAGAAGATTTTTAAATATTTTTTCATTGTTTATCCACCACTAGGTTTAATTACATTGTTCATATAAACTTCAAATTCGTTTTTAGACTCGTCTTGAACTATTACGACTTCACTAAAAACATCTACTAGGGTAGTCGAATCTGTAATTGCTTCACTTTCTTCAAATTTAAATGCTCCTCCATCAGGTGATGAAAAAATTGCAATCTTTTTATTTTCACCCAAAATTGTTCCAACTAATCTCATACCATTTAGTAATCCACCAACTTGACTAACTTGACCTATTGAATCTGTGTTTCCTTGATTGGTGTTTCCAACCCCACCAGCAAAAGGATCAATAGCTGGTAATTCTTCATCATCTAAATTATTCGCATCCTCAGCTTTTAAACCCTGAAATTGTAATTGAAAAAATAAAACTGTTAGAAATAATAATAATATTTTCAAAATTTTACTGATATTCATTTGGTAATCCTACAATTGATATTGTTCCTTTTGATAAAATTTGTCCTTGTGTCTCTGTAAGGGTTGTAATCTCTTCTTTATCGTAATTAATGACTTTAGACGATTTAGAAAGAGCCCTTCTAAATTTAAGATAACTTAAAAAATTTCCCTGGATTTCGTATTCCACTGGTATTTCATAGTAAAGAACTTGCGGCCCTTCATTATTTTCACTTGAAGAATTTTGTTCTGAATTATTTTCTGTCGATGTTTGATTTGAACCATTTACAGCCTTAGGTTCACTTTTTTTAAGGTTAACTATCGATAAACCATTAAGTAAAGCAAATTTACTTATATTTTGATAAAGATCTTCAACTTCTTTCTTGCTATGAAATAATTTACTATTTTTTTCATACTCAGGTTCTAATTTTGTCACTGCACCTTTAAGAGTTCCAATATTATTGTTAAATTCAATTATCTTTTCTCTATTCTCATTCATAATTTTTAATTTTTCTTCCTGAGCAGTAACCACAGGTGAAACAAATACATAATAAATGATTAAAAAGATTAATACAGCTCCAAATCCTATTCCAAATTTAATTAATAATTTTTTATCTCCAAAACCACCACTTTTCAGTTTATTGAATAGATCATTTACATCTATATTTTTTAAATCGGCTAAGTCCATTATGTTGCTTTCAATTTACAGTTAATTACAAATCCCTTTTTATTATTGTTACCCGCTGTTGTTTCAGAATTTTCTACTTTCATTGTAGCTAATGAAGCTTGTTCAATTAATGATTTAGCATTTAAGTTTGCAATAAAATTTAATATGTCTTGATCAGAAAAAGCCATTCCTTCAATTATTAAGCTATCCTTTCCATCAAAAGTAATTTTATTAAAATTTACTCTAAGGGGCACACTTCTAGTTACTTGAGCAAGTGTTCTATAAGACGTGGCTTGATTAGAATTTATCATTTTGCCAAGATCTAATGATTTTTGCATTTCTCTTCTCTTTTTAGCCAACTTAGAAAATTGAATGTTTAATTTATCAAACTCCATTTGAACTTCATCAAACTGAACTAATTGCTCTTTATTGCTGCTAATTTGAAAATATGAAAAAACAATAAGTAATAAATAAATTCCTGCAACTGCTCCTGCAACACCTTTAAGCGCAAATCCAGATAAAAACTTAAGTTTGTTTTGTTGTCGGATTGCATCTCTGTTGGGTAATAAGTTTATATTCTTTACTGCTGTTACAAATTTATAATAACCAAACACATCAAGTTTTCTATAAGCTAAGCCTAAAACAGACGCTATTGGTGATTTATTATCATTTGGAATTTTTTCATTATTATATGACGGTACACTTACACTTTGTAGCGGATCGAAATTAATAAATCCTGTGGTTGGTAAATTTTTTTTAAAAGCCGGAATTAAAAAAGAAATATTTTTTAAACTTGAAACAACTTGAATTGATGTAACCTTATTATCATACTTGACTTCATAATCTGTTATAGCCTGTTTAATTTGCATTGCATATCTTCTAATTACTGCCTCTGCTTCAGTTGGAATTTGTTCATTAACAACATCCATAATGTGTTGTTTTTCTTGTGGTCTTAAAAATATATCAGTAATTATTGGAATATTATTATGTATTATCATTAAATAATTTTCCTCTTGTCCCAGCTCTAAAATTACTGAATTTTCATTTTTATTAATTGATTTAAATTTTGTATTATCGTGTGCGTTTTTTAATGTAAAACATCTTACATCCATAATAACGGGGTTAAGACCTGCTTTTTTTGCTATAGATGCGTAAGCATTTACATCTGAAAGTTTTGAAGCAACAAATAAAATCTCCATCGTATTATTTTTAGAATTTCTATTTATGATTTGATGAAAAATTGAATAATCATTTAAGTTATCCGTTAATTGAACCAAATTTTCCCAAAGTGAGTCTGTTTCAATTGCTTTTTGTAATTCATCATCTGTCATTAAAGGGCTAGTAACAACTCTAATGATGGCACTTGTTACAGGAATTGATAAAGCAATATTTTTTGATGTGATTTTTGCATTAGACATTACTAATTCAATTTCTTCAGCTATATAATCTTTGTTATCTAAAAAATTATCAGCCATTTTTTCTTGGTCTAAAAGACGATAAGAAAATTTATCTAAAATCCAGTTTTCTTCTTTATCTTGTGAGACTTGTGCAGCTCTAATAGCTTCTCTTGTAATATCTAAGCCGGCAATTTCCTCGCCAGCAACACTCATTTTACTAACTTTTGATTGGAAAAATTTTTGAAATAATTCTTTAGCTTTGTTCTTTTGAGGTGTTTGATCAGATATATTATTATCTGAAGAGTTTTTTGAACCTTTTAAGTTTTTAAGGCTTTTTAATTTCTCTAACATTCCCATTACTACATTCTTTTTGGGGTTTTGAATATCACCATCAACAGTTGGGGCAGAGGGCTTATTAACTGCTTCTTGAGATGGCTGTTCAATTGCTGGAGTACTTATTTGTTCTTGTTGAGTTTGATTTTCAGGTACATTTACTGAATTTTCTTGAATATTTTCCTTTTTTTCAATTTGAAGTTCGTCAAACCATTTTTCTAATATAGGTATAGCCTCGTCTAAATTGGTGGTTCCTGAAGAAATGACTTTTTGTTTACCATTTAGGTAAGTTCTTCCCACCCAATTGTGAGATTTAAGCTCACCTTTGTATTTATCTTGCCTTACATAAATATGTAGGCGGCCGTCTTTTTTATGAATGGTTTCCATTTAATTAAATAATATAAACTCTAACACAATATCAAAAATTGTTCAAATAAAATTGTGTTAGAGCAAAATATTTTTGTGTTATAGTTTTTTATTATTCCAATATTTCACTTTAAGTATCATATTTATCAAAATAAGCTTTATATTACGTAGATATTTCAATATTTTCGTAAAAATACCTATAATTATTTAAATAATGCTATTTCTTTGTGTTAGAGCAACATTTTCTTGTGTTAGAGTTAAGGTGATTAAGGTAAATATAGCTATATATTTAAAAAGCTCTATAAATCAACACTTTTATATAATATCCAAAATTTGTGTTAGAGTTTATATATTTTGTGTTAGAGAGTTTTATAACTTTAATAGTTTTCCTTCCAACTCTCTATCTGAACTGCTCCAGATGCTGATTTTGCCTCAGATTTACCTGTAATTAGGTTATCTTTTGATGTAAATCCAGCAATATTCTTATTAGCCTCTCCTGCAAGGCCAATATATAGATTATCTCCTTGTTTTACAACTTTTGAGAGAACTCCTTTACCCATATTAACATTTAGGACTGAATTTCCACATTTAGTGTCATATGCCATTAATATAGCGCTTCCAATGCCACATTTATTATTAGCAGGACTTGGCTCATATATAGGGAAATATACCCTATCTTTATCAACTGTAGGTTCTGCTGTCAGTTTTTGGGCATTTTGAAGGTTCACATACCATCCAAGATCAGATCCTGTTGGGCAGGTTGGTGATGTTCTACACATTGAGACATTCCCTGTAGGGCTAACCTTCACAAAATTTGGAAAATTAACATCCTTTATACCATAAAGTCTATTTTGAATCTGATTTGACTGTTCTTGTAGCTTTTGAGTGTTTCCAGTTCCAAAATATAACCATAAATTGTTATCATTATTAATTGTGACTTCTGGTCTTGTATAAATATACCTTCCGTTGGCTGAAGTAGCTTCAGCAGTAAATAAGGTTGTTTGTTGTATATCTTTATCTGATGCAACAGGACGTATAATAGAGTTATAGCTAGGACTATTTTGATCAGTATCAATAATAAAGTTTTCTGTTAAATTAATTTTAGTAACTTTACCTTCTAAGTCTGTAGCATAAATCATTGCACCGTTATAATTTGCTTTATTAGTTCCATCTGCAGTGATCACACTCAAGTCTGCTGGCAATGAATTAACTATATCATTTTTTTCTCTTATAAATTTAATTTGAATAGGGTTACGAGGCACATCTGAGTCAAAATTAACTTCAGTTACTGTCTTCACATTGCCTGTACCAGAAAATGATAATGTGTTTCCAATATGTGGAATAACTTCTAGTCTCATAGACTCACCATTAGTTGGATTAAATTGAACTTGATTACCAAATATACTGGATACTTCAAATTTTCTACAGTTACTTCTGTTGCCATAAAAATATTGTCCAGTACCTGTACATACTAATGTACTGTTCCAAGCATAATCATAAGCAGCCTCATCTTTTATATCAATTACTTTTAATAATCTTCCCTCATCCTCTAAGTCCATTACAAATACTGCTGATCCGACATTAGGGTTAACAGCACCATTATAACCTCCACCAAATACTGCAACCCACTTATCTTTACTATCAACTTTAATTCTAATTATTCTGGGAGTTGACCATGCTTCACCTAATTTTCTATAATCATATTTTGCATCTATAGATCCTCCTGCATAACCAAAATCATTTTTAAATCTATTAGATCCCCAATGCTGAATGGCTTTATTAGATTCGTCATTACTTATTGCAAAGAGATGAGTTGGACTATTCGGATTTGTAATATCAATTGCATACAAACCATTGCCACCTGCACCAAGCCCTCCTAACAGTATAGTTCGCCATCTCGGATTAGTTGTTCCATCGTTTGGAGTGTCATCAAAGTAGATATCTTTAACAACAGGAGAGCCATCAATACCATAAATAGCATTTGTCGAATTAGCTTTGCTTGACGGGATCTTTTCGAGGTTACCTAATACGTTTGGTGGTATATATCCCCATAACTCTTCACCATTTGAAGCATCAAAGGCATGAAGGATACCATTATTAGCTCCTGCATAGACAATTTCTTTACGGTTAATGCATGGCCCACCGCAAGTTGCTCCATTTTTAAAATTATTATAGTTATTTTGTAATCGGTAATATGAATCTTTCTTCTGAGAGTTAATCGAACCATCATCTGTTGCTGGTGCTTCTGGTTTTCCAACGATAATTAAGTCAGAATGGTAAATATCTGCAAGTTTATGGATAGACTCAGTTTTATTACCATCGCCATCTTGATCGTAAGTATCAACTCCTCTAATAAAGTTTATTAGATTTTCAACTTCTGTGTCTGTTGGTGCCTGACTTGGAAACATTCTTGATTTTAAAGAGTCTCTGTTGGATGTGGTAAAATTATTTATTCCTGTACTAATTTCCGGTGTCCATATATTTCTTGATGAAGCACTTTTAGTATTTAATTTATCTGCTGCATCCCACTGAACTGCACCAAAACTACCATCAGAATTTAATTTATACTTTTTTAAACTACCTTTCCATTGAGTATTTTTTGTATACTCAA
>Ga0213868_10006569_pt1 | contig 10255 bp, 6 predicted proteins | sample PICome_9_FD_160087 | JGI IMG/M metagenome (GOLD analysis project Ga0213868, IMG submission 160087) | Coastal seawater microbial communities near Pivers Island, North Carolina, United States - PICO127 | ecosystem: Environmental > Aquatic > Marine > Coastal | place: USA: North Carolina | collected...
AACCCTGTACAACCCCGTTAACTCTGAAATCCTAACTAATGAGGATCGTTCAGAGATGACCATTACAGTACATGGGCCATACTCGAAGAAATACAAAACTATCTCTCACGCCCAACAGAACCGCCGCTTGATGAAAGCGCAACGGACTGGCGGTAAGCTCAACCTCACTGCTGAGGAAATTGAAGCATCCGCATTAGACCTTCTGGTTAAGTGCGTGAGTGGATGGAATATCACTCTTGGTGGTGAACAACCAGATTGCACAGAAGCTAAGGTACGAGAGGTGTTTGAAGCACTCCCTTGGGTTCGTGAGCAAGTGGATGCCGCTCTGGGTGATGCTCAGGCTTTTTTGGACAAGTAAGGGCTGAACTTGAGGAGTACGCTGAGTATTCCTTTAAGATGGGTAGGAAGGTCTCAGGTAGTAAAGGTAAAGCTACTGAGGCCGACCACCTAGCCCAAGTCGCCAAACAGTTAGGCAAAGAACTAGCAGAGATTGAACAAGCTAATGCTGATGCAATCTTCCCTGACGTAGCTTCCCACTTATGGTCTACCTTTATAGAACTACACGATGGTAGAACTTACGGTATGAGTGGCCCTAACCCAATATCTTACGACATCATTAAAGCATGGTGTGATATTACAGGTGTAGACCTTTCCCCTTGGGAAGTTACTATTATAAAGTCTCTGGACAACCTCTGGATTAAAACTACTGGCGAGGAAGCAAATGGCTGATCTTATTCAAATCCAATATGAAGTCGTTGACAAGGGTAAGTCTCTTAAAACGGCTCTTACTGGTGTTGAGAGAATGGAGAAGTCTCTAGCTAAACTATCTAAGGAGATAGTCTCTGGAACTGTGACTCAGGATCGTCAAACGAAGGCACTTATAGCTTACGGAAGAGAGCTAAAGAGACTTACTGGAATGACAGGCAATCAGGCTTACGGTGCTGTCGTCAAGTATAAGAACGCTATGGTTAATCAGACTGTAGCTCAAAACAAAGCTGCTGAATCCGCTCAGAGACTCGCAAGGGTACAAGACTACTTAGCTGTGAGGCAAGGGAGGGCCACTCTCGCTGTACAAAATCAAAATGCTGCGTTGAATCAAACTAAGAATAGGATGAATGGCTCAAACGTGGCTATTCAACAGTTTGGTTATCAGTTTGGTGACTTTGCTGTACAGGTTCAAGGTGGAACAAGTGCTTTTGTCGCCTTTAGTCAACAAGCTACTCAGTTGGTCGGTATCCTTCCTCTGGTCGCTGGCCCTCTTGGGTTGACTGTAGGCGCTGCTGTAGGCTTATCTGCCGCCCTTGGTGTACTTATTCCCATCGGTAGTGCCGTTGGTCGTATGTTCATGGAGATGGGTGGTAGTGCTGAAAGTGCTTCAAAAGACTTAGACGCTCTGAAAAAAGCCATTGAAGATTTAGAGTCGGCTACAGATGATGTAGCTGAGGCTATGACTTTCTCGCTTGAGGGAGTATTTGTAGGAGCTACAGAAGAACTACAGAATTTACTACGCACCTATAAAGAGATGAAGGCTGAAATTGCAAAGGAAGCCCTTGCTAAAAGCCTTATGCCTCTGGTTAACAATATTGCTAACCTGATGGAGGAGTTAACTGAACGTAAGTCATCTCGACAGGCTGTGATAGATGTTGGCGGCGATAATCTCCCAGAGGCTACGAAAGACAAGATAGTACAAGAGATGACAGCTATTGCAGAGATGCAAGTTGAGGCTAGTAAATTCCTCACGGGGATACAGACAGCCCTCCAAGGCCCGTCAGAAAAGTTTGCTGAGAACATGCTAAAGGTTTCTCGGGCTATCAACAATAGTGATACCGCCACACAGAGCATGAGGGATCAGCTACTCCAAGTTCTAGCTGAGTCGGGTCTGCTTGCGAAACAGAAAGAAGATGCGGCTAAGAAACAAGAAGAGGCCCAAAAGAAGCAAGAGCATGGCCTAGAAATGATAGCCAGAGCTAATGCCGAAAATGCAAGACTGTTAGCACAAGATGCCGCTGAGAGAGATGCCAAAGAAAAAGAGTTCCAAGACCGTCTGAATAGAACCAGAGCCATAATGGGTCAACTGGTAGCGGAACGTAGGGCAGCGGCAAAAGCTGAAAGCGAGGAAGATAGAGCAGCAGCTATTGAGGCGGCAGCTAAACTTGAGATTGAACTCTTTAATGCAAATGCTGCTTATGTAAAGAAACAGAAGGAACTTGATGCCGCTGGTGATCTAGCAATACTAAACAATCAAGCTAATCGTGAACTTGAGTTGTCTCGTGCTAACGATGCCTATGAAAGACTGTCTGATGCTGAAAGACAGAAAAGGTTAGATGAGTTAAACGATAAAATTCAAGAGATGGCTGAAAGGCTGGCAATCCCATTTGCGGCAGCTTTAGACTTAATACGACAAGCTAAAGAAGAGGCTGAGATTGGGCTTGATGCCTTCGGTGGCGCTGGTTCATTTAAGTACGGCGGATCACAGAAGTTTAATGGAGAAGCTGCTTATGATGCAAACGCTAGTAGGAAAGCAGAGCTAAGTTCCATCAACGATATTATCGCTGCTCTCCGTGAGCAAACGGATCAAGAGAATAATCTCCTTGGTCTGACTGGGGAAAGACTCAAGGAAGAAAAAATCTTCTATGACCTCGTTCAAAAAAATGCCAAAGCTGACATCAAGTTATCTGAAGACAAGCTAAGGGCTATTGCTAAAGAGATAGCTGCCCAACAGGAAGCTAATGAGGTTATTCAAAAGGGCATAGATTTTGCTAAAGATTTAAGTGATACCTTTACCGACTTTGTAATGCGAGGCTTTGATGACTTTAAGGGTTTTGTCTCTTCAATAGGTAATATGTTTAAGCGACTTCTCGCTGAAATGGTTTCCAGAGCCTTAGCCACAAATATTTTCATGCCTATCACGGCAGGATTTACGGGGACTATGCTAGGTTCTGCCGCAGGGGGTGCTACTGGCTCTATGATAGCCGCTGGCGCTGGAGGCGGTGGTATGCTGGCAGGTATAGGCGCAGCCGCCGCTGGTGTTTCTTCTGGTTTCATGGGTATTATGAGTGGTGGTGGATTGAGTGCATCCTTCGCTAACTTGGGTGGCCTTATGTCAGGTTCTGTCGGGGGATTAGGTGCTATAGGCGCTGCAATTCCAGCTATTGCCGCTGTAGCTGTAGTCATAGGTCTCTTCACTAAGAAAACCAAGCTCCTCGACAGTGGCCTGAGAACTACTGTTGAGGGCTTTGACGTAGCCATAGAAACCTTCAAGAAGACACAGACCAGTCGTCTGTTTGGACTACTGAAAGGTAGTAAGGTAACAGCCTACGAAACTGCAAGTGCAGAGGTTGCTGACCCACTCATTGAAGGTATCGGTAACATACAACAAAGCATAGTTGATGCCGCCGATACTCTAGGTATTGGTGCAAATGCTTTCGATGACTTTAGCTACCAGTTCAAGCTGTCTCTCAAGGGTCTATCAGAAGAAGAGTCTCTCGTTGCTATCCAGAAAGAGTTTGCCAACATCTCTGATGCAATGGCTGGCCTTGTACCTCGGCTTGAAGAGTTTAGAATTGAGGGTGAAACGACAACACAAACTCTAGCGAGATTGTCGAGTGATCTTTCTGCGGTAAATTCAGCTTTCGCTAATCTCGGTCGTACTGCACTTAATGCTTCGATTGATGCCGCTGCTGCTGCAAGTCGTCTCGTTTCCGCTGCGGGTGGACAAGGTTCTTTCGTATCTAAAACTCAAACACTCGTTAGCAACTTTCTTGACCCAAGTGAACAACTTGATTTTTACCAGAAGAAGCTGGTGCAAGAGAGTCAATTTGGTTACGTCCCCCCTGAGCAAGAGGTCAAGCGTATCTTCAAAAGTGGTACTATGGAGGAACTTGAGACCCTCTATGGCGGGGAAACTATAGCAACCCTGAACACAATCTTTGGCTTGCAAAATCAAATTGCATCTGAGGAGGAGGCTCGTCAGGAAGAAGCTCAACGTAAAGCACAGGCTGCTGCTCAAGCACAAGCCGCTGCTGCAAAAGCTGCTGCACAAGCTGCCGCAAGCCGTAGGAGGGAGGCTGAAGCTGCTGAACAGGCCATCCTAGATGAACGTCTTGGTCTTCAGAAAGAACTCCTTGAGTTGCAAGGTAATACTGCTGAACTTCGTCGTCTTGAACTTGAAGCACTTGATCCTACCAACAGGGCATTACAGCAGATGATCTGGAAACTTGAGGATGCCAAAGAAGTCATGGATGGTATTAGCGAAGTAGACTTTGCTACTCTGTTTGACTACCAGAAGGCTGTTGCTATGGCTCGTATTAACTCACCTGCTAATATCTCTGCCCCTGCAATGCCAATGGTAGTTAACGGTAGCCCAACATTTTCATCAGAGGCAATTCCTTCTGACAGCAATGAGGGTTCAACTTCTGAGGAAGGCACGTTTGTTCGTCAGTCTCTCGTTGAGCTTATCAAGTATAGTAAACGTACAAGTGACACACTTCGTAAGTTTGACTTTGATGGGCTACCCCCAGAAAGGACTTAATAGATGAGGATTATTAAACCTGTAACTATTACAGATAGTATCCTGACCTCTAGTACCGTACCAGAGGATGATTACCCAGTTTGGGCCTCTGGTACAACCTACGCTTTGGGAGACCGTGTTATTAACACGACAGTTCACAAGGTATATGAGAGTGTACAGAGTTCTAATACGGGCAATGACCCTACAACTGATGACGGTACTTGGTGGTTAGAGGTTTCAGCGACAAATCGTTGGAAGGCTTTTGACCAGAAGATTACAGCACAGGTAAGTGAAGCTAACAGTATTCAGTACGTCTTTGACCCAACTGATGAACTTATCACATCTATAGGTTTCTTTAACCTTGATGCCTCAACCTTGCAAGTTCAACTAGAAGATGCAGTAGAAGGTGAATACTACAATCAGACCTTTGACCTTATTGACAACGGTTATGTAATCGACTGGTACACCTACTTCTTTGAACCCCAGCGAAAACTCGAAGAACTGGTTCTTAACGATTTACCACCGTACACTTCACCTACAGTTACAACGACAATTACTGAAACAGGCTCAACCGCAGAGGTAGGCCAAATCGTTATTGGTCGTTATCTTGACCTTGGGGCTTTACGCTATAATACCTCAGTTTCTATTGAAGACTACAGCCGAAAGGAAAGAGATACTTTTGGCAACCCGATTATTGTTCAAAGGGCTTTCTCCCAGTTAGCTGATTATGACATTGTACTTGAAACTAACGCTGTTCGTCGTGTCCAGAGCATCCTCTCTGAGATTAGGACAACACCTGTAGTTTGGTTCGCAGGGACTAACACAGAAAAGTTTGGTACAACTATCTATGGCTACTATAAAGACTTTAACATTAACCTCTCGACACCATCTCTATCCTATGCAACTATCGAAGTAGAAGGACTTGTATAACACATGGCTATTCCTCCAGTAACACCACTACCAACTGCCCCTAGTCGATCCCGACCAGATACCTTTGCCACGGAAGCTGATGCCTTTCTGGGCGCATTGGATACCTTTGGAACAGAACTCAACGCACTCGGTGATGCTGTAGAAGCTGCTGAGATTGCAACTGCTGCGTCAGAAACTGCTGCTGCCGCTAGTGAGACTGCCGCTGCTGCTAGTGAAGCCGCTGCTGCAACATCTGAAACTAACGCCTCTGGCTCAGAAACTGCTGCTGCTGCAAGTGCTGCTAGTGCTGCTGCATCCTTTGATAGCTTTGATGATCGTTACCTTGGGCCAAAGGCTTCTGATCCAACTACAGATAACGATGGTGATCCTTTGTCTGGTGGGATGATCTACTACAACACTGGTAGTGGGACACTTAAGTTGTACAATGGGTCTGCTTGGACAGCCGCTGTTCTTGATGCTAATGGTGCTTTGCTTGCTGCTAATAACCTTAGTGATCTGACAGATACTGCTGCTGCTATTGCTAACCTTGGGATTACTGCTGACCCCACCCTTGGCACACTCACCAAGTCATTCGCCTCTGGTGAAAGTGCTACAATCACACTGTCATCCAGCGTAAGCCCCACAGCCGTTATTGCTGTGACTAAAGAGATAGGCCAGACGGGTGTATCCTCTAAGGGTGAGTGGGATGTAAGTGCCACTGCGTCCAACTATGAATTGTATGATGAGGCTCCTGCTACGAGTTTGACGTTTGAGGGGTGGGATGTTTCGGGTGCTTCTTTCTCGCAGAGCTTTAGTGTGCTTGCTCAAGATGTAACCCCAACAGGTGTGTTTTTTAGCACTGACGGAACTAAGATGTATGTTTTAGGGTCTGCTGGGCGAGATATTAACGAATACAACCTCTCAACCGCTTGGAACGTATCAACAGCATCCTACAGTCAGAACTTTAGTGTATCTGCTCAAGATACTAGCCCGCAAGATATTTTCTTTAAGTCTGACGGCACTAAGATGTATGTTATCGGAATTACTGATGACCGTGTTTACGAATATGATTTAAGTACAGCTTGGGATATTTCTACTGCGTCTTTCTTGCAGTTTTTTAGTGTGGCTGCACAGGAATTAATCCCGCTGGCACTTTCCTTTAAGTCAGATGGCACTAAGATGTATGTTCTTGGGACTTCTGGAGATGACGTAACTGAGTATAATTTAAGCACAGCTTGGGACGTTTCTACAGCATCCTACGTCCAGAACTTCAGCGTTGTCTCTCAAGAGAACAACCCACAAGCCCTATTCTTCAAGACTGATGGCCTCAAGATGTATGTTGCTGGTTCGCAGAATGATACTATTTACGAGTATGACCTAAGCACAGCTTGGGATATTTCTACAGCTTCCTATAACAGTGTTAGCTTTAGCGTATCTGCTCAAGAGACTGCATACCCCAGCTCCATGTACATTAAGGCAGATGGATCTGAGCTTTACGTTCTTGGCCCCGGTAGTACAAAAGTACATCAATACAGCATGTCCAGCTTAACCCTCGGCACAGGCTCATTCTCAGCCTCTGACGTAGGCAAGCGCATCTATGTGGATGACGGTGGTGAGGCTTACCTTACTGCCACAAACGGGTCGTACAGCCTTGTGTCTGCCTTTGGTGCATCCAGCTATACCTCTGGCAACTGGTCTTTGACTGGGCTTGATGTTGATTCGACGAATGGGATTACTTTGAGTGGGACAGTACCTTCCACTTGGGATGTTTCTACAGCGTCTTTTGTTACTTCTTTTAATCCTTCGGCACAAGAAACAGCCCCGTCTGGTATCTTCTTTAAGTCTGACGGCACCAAGATGTTTATTCTTGGATTGGGGGGTGATGATGTTAATGAATACAATCTCAGCACCGCTTGGGATATGTCTACAGCATCTTACGTTCAAAACTTTAGCGTTGCCCCTTACGAGACAGTCCCAATAGGTATGTTTTTTAGCACTGATGGCACTAATATGTATATTTCTGGCAATCAAAACAACAACCTCCTTCAGTACTCACTAAGTACGGCTTGGGATATTTCCACGGCATCTTACGTTCGAGTTTATACCTTACCAGACCCAAGCGGTTCTTTCTTCAGGGCTGACGGCCTAAAATTGTACACTACGAATTCAGACCTTCAGTCTGTCAGGGAATTCAACCTAAGCACGGCTTGGAATATCAGCACAGCTTCCCATAGTCAGAACTTTAGTGTTGCTGCTCAGGAAACAACCCCGTCTGGTGTCTTCTTTAAGTCTGACGGCACTAAAATGTTTGTCGCAGGTTATGCTGGGGATGACGTTAATGAGTACGATCTGTCAACTGCTTGGGATATTTCGACTGCTTCTTACAGCCAGAATTTTAGTGTCTCTGCTCAAAACGTCAACCCGAGGGATTTATTCTTCAAGCCTGACGGATCTAAGATGTATGTTGCTGGCGGTGTAATAGGCGAGTATAATACAACTGCTCAAACCAATCCCACAGGCCAATACTTACCCGCACTAACCTCAGCATCAGGCCAGATCGACAGCACCTACTGGACTGACATCAACAGTATGACCGCTGACGATGCTGACAACGATGGTCAGGTCTACTACGCAGTGTCTGCTGATGATCGCACCACATGGTCTGTCGCCAAAGCCAGCGATGGGGTGCGTGACATCGTGCGTAACAACGGTGGCACTTGGGAGTATAACAGTGCTGTTGTGGTTACGGGGGACTGGGATGTTTCTACAGCTTCCTTCCTTCAGAGCTTTTCCATATCTGCTCAAGAAACATTTGGTTCTGATGTGTTTTTCAAGCCTGATGGCCTTAAGATGTATGTTCTTGGAGTTTCTGGCCTAGATGTTAACGAATACGACCTAAGCACGGCTTGGGATATTTCGACTGCATCTTATGTTCAAAACTTCAGTGTATCTGCTCAAGAGGCAGGCCCAACTGGTTTATTCTTTAAGCCTGATGGCCTTAAGATGTATGTCGTTGGTTTTAATGGTGATGACGTAAACGAATACGACCTCAGCACAGCTTGGGATATTTCTACGGCTTCTTATCTGCAAAACTTCAGTGTATCTGCTCAGGAAACAAGCCCAGAGGGTTTGTTCTTCAAGCCTGACGGCACTAAGATGTATATTGTTGGGCGAGATGGTGATGAAGTAAATGAATACAACCTAAGCACAGCTTGGAATATTTCTACAGCTTCTTACCTTCAAGTCTTCTCTGTATCTGCTCAAGAACTTACTCCGAGAGGTATTTTCTTCAAGCCTGATGGCCTTAAGATGTATATTACTGGAGATACTGGGGATGATGTTAACGAATACGACCTAAGCACTGCTTGGGATGTTTCTTCTGCCTCCTACCTTCAGAATTTTTCTGTAGCTGCTCAAGATGCAAACCCAACAGGCATCTTCTTTAAGCCTGATGGAACTAAAATGTATATTCTAGGGAATGATGGGGATGACGTTAATGAGTACTCCATCGGCACAGAAGACTACACTACCTCTGCCACTTGGAATAGCGCCACAACCAACAACGAGTTTGCTGCACTAGCAGAGGCTCTTGGTGCTACAGCAATAAACCAGATGGACAAAACCCAACTAGACGCAGTAACAGATGGCTCACACTTCACGCTTGGCAATACCCTAGACTTGGCTGTTGTACCTTACCTTGCATCCGCTGGTACAGCCCCAACGTCTGACGGTGTGTCGATCAACTATGATGCTGCTGCGTTGAACAAGGGTGCTATCCTTGGAACGGATTACGACTATGATGTGCCAGCGGGTGATAAGGTTCGCATTACTGCCTTGGCTACAAACAACCTTAAAGTAAGGATCGTATAATGAAAAGTTTACTTTTAATCCCTGTCGTTTTAACTCTTGCTGCCTGTTCATCCAAGAACGATGTGGTTATGAACTACGACTATCAAGTCGCTGTAGCTGAAACTGAGAAAGCCCGAATGGAAGCTATCAAAGAGATTGCCCGTCAGGGTGATACTGGAGCGGTAGCTGCTGCAATGATGATGCAGGGCCAAGGGTCTAAATCTCACGCAGCCCCACGTTCTAACGGTGACACAGCCCTTGCTTGGGCTGGAGTCATTGTCCCAAGTGTTACTCAGGGCGTAGGGATTGCAGTAAATGGTGCTGTAGCTGCCTATCAAAACAAGAACAACACTGACGTTGCCATAAACAGCAGCAATAATAACGCTGCGGTTGCGATTGATACAAACGGTACAATGGCTGGCATTGCTGAGGCCACCATCGTTAACCCAGAGGTAGTGACTAGCACGAACACAACGAACACTGTCACTTGTGTAACCGACACAACATATACTTGTGAATAAGGAGGGGTCTGACCAATGGGGTATGCGTTAGGCAAACGTAGTAAGGATAGGCTACTTGGGGTAGACCCTCGTATGGTTGCTGTCGTAGAGAAAGCTATCACTATCTCTGAGCAAGACTTCTCAGTGATCTGTGGTCTTCGTACAGCACAAGAGCAAGAAGCCCTAGTAGCCAAGGGTGCATCCCAGACGATGAAATCTAAGCACCTCGAAGGTTTAGCTGTAGACCTTATGGCTTACATAGATGGGGGTCGTTGGGAACTAAACCTGTACGATGAGATTGCTGATGCTATCCGTAAGGCTGCTATCGAACTTGGGGTTAAGGTTCGCTGGGGGGCTGCATGGCACAAGACCCTTAACGAATGGGATGGAACGGCAGAAGACCTTATGAACGAATACATAGACCTTCGCCGTAGCCAAGGTAGACGACCGTTCATTGATGGCCCTCATTTTGAAATAGTGGAGTAAT
>Ga0213868_10006571_pt1 | contig 10254 bp, 9 predicted proteins | sample PICome_9_FD_160087 | JGI IMG/M metagenome (GOLD analysis project Ga0213868, IMG submission 160087) | Coastal seawater microbial communities near Pivers Island, North Carolina, United States - PICO127 | ecosystem: Environmental > Aquatic > Marine > Coastal | place: USA: North Carolina | collected...
CCAATTTTCGCGGAAAAAATGAATTACAGGAAATAAAATTCAGGTTCAGCGGTCAGCGGTGCACCATTGGTTTGAGTTTAGAGCCTGATTATGAGTATATGATATATGACACACTGCTTGGTGTTTCCACAAATCACTCCATGACAACTGCTCTAAAAGCTCCAATACTAGTATCACGCTCATCTTTACAGCGTCTTGCTAATAAGTATCCAAACTATCTTCAACCGATTATCAAACCAATCAAAAAGGAACCCGATACGCCATGGGGACCCAAATTTAAATTATTTGCCTACAGTTGTGCCGCCATAGCTGTACCCTACTCAATGGCAATGATCGTATCAGCTTCGCCTTCGTTACGAGATTATTTAGAGGAAGATAGTGATCCATTGAAAGATAACTTGGGGAGAAGAGTTGTTCAATTTGTACGATGGTATTGGGGCGAAGAAGATGCCATTCCTTATTCGGAATACTTGGAAAAACAAATGTTGAATGATTCTGATGCTCATGGTAATACAAATAGTAGCAATAATAAGAACAACAACAACGAGGATGAAATATCTCTACAAGGAGAGTTATCTGCAATGGATCGACGAAAAGAATTAGATATACAAACACGAATGTATGATTCTTATAACATTCACATACATCGTGATGATTCTGAAATGGATATGACTGCTCCTGGATTGATTTTGTATCAGCAACAGTTGAAAGACATTCAAAACTCTAAACAGTCTGATAGTTCTTTGAATGATAGAATATGGATTACATTTCAAGATCAACCGGAGAACACAAGTCATACTGACAAGGAAAATGGCATGTCAGTGAATCAAGAGCTGATCGTCTCTGATGCTGTGCCTCATTCAACGTCATCGATTTCGGACTCCATCTCAAATTTAACTAGTGTGTTTTCGGCCTGGCATTACTTCAATACTTCTAATGGTATTACTTCATCGACTTCAAATACAACTTCGAACAACCAAAAGATTTTAGACGATGAATTTGAATCTCGTATCAAATATATTCGTGAACGAATCTTGCAGCTAAAGGCAGAATTGAGCAATCCAGCTACACTAAGAGCTTATGATGATATAGCAGATGAAATTGCATCCATGAAGCAAGAAGAGAAGCAACTAAGAAGAGAACGTCGGATGAAGAAATTGAAGACCTTGTTTTCAAGTTAAGATGAAATGGACAAATATTATAACTCCAAACATGTTTATAAATATATTTCTAAGATTCCTTTGGTAAAATTCCATCACCATCACATTTTTCACACGTAAATTCACGAACAATGTAATTGTAGATATCTTTTCTAGATCCTGCCCCATTGCAGCTGTGACAAATACGGTATTTATCAAGCTTTGACGAGTCAGTGACATTTCCAATCGAAGTCGATTCATTTTCTTGTGAATCAGTTTGACAATGTTGATGTTCTTCTGTTTTGACAGATTTGTATTTGTGATAAAGTAGATTCATGTCTAATCCCTGCGCATTGAGTAAAGCTTTGATACTAGAGTCGTCATATCCAGTATCCATAATGCAACAAATTCACAGCAAAAGTAATAAAAATTCAAATGCAACTAAAATAGGTATGAAAAGCAATGAGTGATCAGTGAACAATTTGGAAACGTAACCATGACGGGATTGCTGAGATATTTAGTGGCGAGTCCCGTCAAACAGTGGAATACCACCGGCCAGTGCTCGCCAATTTTTCGAAAACACATATCGTGTAAAACGTAAAACGTGTTTCAATCTACCACAAGACTTAAACCTTCAATCCTTCAATTGATTCGTAGACCCTCGGGTACTTCATTCCGACTAAGATTAACGGTGCTAGCATATCCTGTATATTTGTTACGATAAATCAAAGGTCTGAACCACATGAATCACCGTATATCCCATCACAGTGGCAGCCATGCAGCCTCTTTAAGCGAAGAACTGACCTCGCCACCACCTCCTCCCTCGTCCAAGGCACCCTCCGCCAATGGACTCATCCGTTTGTCGCTTAAGAAGCCTATGGGTATCGTCTTTGAACCGATGGATGACCCTCATAACGCTGCACAACAACGTGGAGTTCGTATCTGTGAACTGCCTAGAACAGGAGCAGCCGCAATGTCCAATCTTCTCCAAGTTGGCGACGAACTCCTCTCAATTAATAACAAACCCATGGCCCGATTAACATTTGATGAGATCATGGACTTTATTATTGACATTGACCCGGGAAATGTTGACCTACTTTTTCGTCGTCCAAAGAAGGAGAAAATGCCACCCAGGACTTCATCGCAGGTTAAATGGGATTCTAATGTTGTTCAGACAGAACATGTTCCAATAGTAGAAGATGACGAGGGAACGCTAGATGATACCGTTGATGATACTGTTGAAGACAAAAGGTATTCTCCAAGAAAGGGAAGGGGATACAATAGTCGAGAAGATGAATCTGTTTTGTCTCAAGATGACACATTTTATACGGAACAGACTAGCTACACGGAAGATACTCGAGATAGGAAAAAGAGAGGAAAACACAGAAATCGTCGATACGAAGCTGAATCGTTTCTTGATTTGCTCATAGATACTATGTGCGCACCAGTCATTGGTAGGGATAATGGGCGTGGATATAATTCAGACGATGACATGACATATGATGATGAAATGACGTATGATGAAGATGACTACACCTTCCTTCAAATGAAAAAGAAAAAGTGGCAAGAATCAAGGAAGCGACGCACGGAGAAAGATAGAAAAATGGCCGCAGAAGAAGAGCGCAGAAGCAGGAGTTCAAAGTCGAAAGAAATTCCAAAGACCAAAAAGTCGTCTTCGTCCGAAAAATATGAACGGAATGAAAATCCACCTCTCTACGATCACACGTACAGTGCAGAAGATGAATATGGAAATAAAAACAATCAAATGCAATATGCGGAACAGAACAAGCCTGTTCCCCTACACGTTCCTTTGGGATCTCCACAAGGTTCTAATCCTGGTAAGGCCTCAAGTCGTTTTAGTCCCATGGGTGCCGTAAATGCCCCACCGAATGAACATCATTCATCAAAGGATGATAGTGCCCCTTTCAAAGAAATCGCCTACGACGATCAAGATGACGGAGCTGAAGTTTCTGTCATGGAAAGTGTTGGAGGACCATCACTTCTACTTGAAAATCTCCGAAATGCTCAATCTATTCAGAAAACAGTCGATCCTGAGCTGATTGCTGTGTATGGAAAGGATTTTAAACCAGAGATGGGACTTACAAGAGAAGAAAGTATACATTTGTACCCACTAAAGTTTTACAAGCATGCCGTAGTAAAGTTATTGAATCAATATGAACCTGAAAAGGTTCAACTCGTGGATAAGTTATTTGCTAAATACGAAGGCCGCGAAGAGCATTTAATTCACAAATTAAAATCTCGATACTCTGATCATAACGCAGAACCAAGCAAGGATGAAACAGTGGAGGCCACTTCTAAGTCAGCTGACGGATTTAATGATTTTATTCCATTCAATGATTTCAACTCATCTAATCTTGAAGGTGACGACAATGATAATGCATGGACGCACAAAGAGCCTCTTGCATTCCAAACATCAAACGATAAATCTAATATTGACGAGAATGCTTCCAATGAATCTGGGTCTGTATCAGAAGGCTCTGATGATTCTGGTGACTACGATTCAATTGATGGGACATCTCCAGAGGTTATCGCTCAAGTTTCAGAATTACTCAATTACGTTTATGGAAAGACCTCTGTTGCTGGACAAATCGATCGTGTATCTACAATTATGCGAGCGTATGAAGGTCGCGAATCTATTCTCATTGAGTTATTAGAAACCAAAGCGTTAATGAAGGCAAATAATGAAGAAGGCGGCCATGAAAATTTGCCCGAGTATCTGCAAAATAGTCCAGCTCTTCAAAGTAATCCAAATGAGCCATTGGTGCCTCCTGTGTCACCCAAGTTGAATGATGATGTTGCTCCGAATACTCCTAAATCTCCCATGGTCAACATTTCCAATACTTTAAATGAAGGAGCATTTAATCCAAATGACTCGATTGGAAATGAACAGAATATTGAATTTAATGGAAAAAAGAAAAAGGGTCTGTTTAAGAAGATGTTTTCAAAACGTGAAAACAAATCTGGAAAGGGGGCTTTTCCATCTGATAATAGAGCGAAGGTCGCCACGAAGGGTAAACAATTATACTAATGTATTTGATTAACACAGTTATTGAATTAATTTGGATATCAATCTATCGCACATATTGCAGTTTCTCTGTACATTGAGGATCCAGCATTGGTATTATTGTTGATTACGAGATATATTTGGATAAATGGCGGGAAAAGTCTGTTGAAGTGAACGTGTTTCTTGTTTTCGTTGGATTTTTTTTCTTTTTCAGAGATACACTCAACAAAGTATCTAAGTAGAGTAGATATAACATACTGTCTTATAAAACACTCAAATATGCGTCGTACACTTATAGTTCTCTTCATTCTTCAATGCGCAGCGGCCTTCCAAATACCGATGACGCCAGTGAAATCGTCTGCTTTGAACATGGCACCTCGTTATGATAAGTCTACTGGGAAATGGTTCGCAACGACGGAAGAAGAAAAATCAGATTATGGTCCAATTGGAACACTTATCCGAGCAGGTCCACTTCCATTCATCAGCCGCTTAACAAAGCCCGAGGAATATGATCAAGCAGTTCTCAAATATATGGCTGCCGAGGGATGCAGTAGAAAAGAAGCGCAAGGAAATATGGACGCGTACCTTGAGAATCCTAACGACTGGACGTACCAAAAACTTGAAGAGAAAAAAGGTGGGTTCAAAAAGGATTATGCCAATGCAAACACTGATCCTAAGCAATTGATTCTCTCTGGGACATGGGCTCTTGGATTTTCTTATTGGTTCTTCACCTTCGTTCAAGATTGCATTGCAGGTAAATTTGGACCAGTTAAGCCGCTGATCCATTTTTAAATGAGACTTAATCCCTCTAGATACCTGAATTGATAATAGTGACTATTATATTATGTAATCTCTACACATTTAATTTCATCCTTTTCAAAGCCTTGAGTAAAACACCCATGTTATCATTTCTCTTATAAATTTTGTTCAACTTTGTATTTTTTCCAGTTCCATCCGTGTGAATCATCTGTCCTTCATGTCCAAACACACTCTTCTTCCTACTTGTGATCCTTTCGGGATACTCAATACTTTCTAGAGGACTATCATCACATGGTTTGGATGGAAAATCACATATGCGATAAAACGCACCCTTGACAATTGTTTTCCTCTGTCTCGCCTCTTCTAACTCCTTTTCCTGTAAACTTTGACTTTGTTCTACAAATTTATTCATCAATTCCTTCTCTTCTTCTGTTATTTCATTCTTAATATGAGTAAAAACAAATTGTTCATCTACTTCAAAAGATGCTTTACCGGTGACTTTGTCCAAGATTTGTTTCGAGGAACTTAAAAGAGTCCCACCACGCTGTCATGGAATCCACCACGCTATGTGTGAGTCAGTTGCTATGATTCGTGCATCAATATTTTTCAAATAATAAAACACAAATAAAATGAAAGGAACGTACCAATCTTAGGACCAGGTGTAGAGTGGCATCGTCACCTACGTCATAATCCTGAAGAGTCTTTTGATCTTGTAACTGCTGACCACCAAAAATCAATCTCTGTTGCTCTGCGGGGATTCCCTCCTTTTCAGCGATCTTAGCCTTAACGTCTTCAATCGATTCTCCTTCTTCGACTTCGATAGATACAGTCTTACCCGTAAGTGTTTTCACGAATAGTTGCATACCTCCACGAGGTAGGCCGAGGGCTGTATTCAGAGCAAAGGATGGGACTGTTGTGAAAGCTGATTTTCCAGCGTTCGCTCCAGTAGCTAAAGCTAGGAGTGTGATTGCTATAGAAGTTGTCTTCATTTTGTACGTTGGATGATGAAAGTGTTTGTTGTTTGTTGGTGACTGTAAATGAACACAACTGAATTGATTGATGATCCCATTCATTCCCTGCTGGAGCCTGTGAGAGGTTCAAGTTCCAGGTGGCGAAGAAAGAAAAGGAAAGAGGAAAAACAACAAACAAAGAAGATAGAGGTTTTATTTTATTCCATACTGAAATGATCCCGAATCCGCGATGTGCGATGTCCCATGTCCCTGTAAAATATAACATGGTAATGCTTTTAACTCAACAAACATCTAGATAGATACCTACTTAATCTAATGAATACTATCAAACTCCATACCCAGTGGTAGTAGTGCCTAGCCTCTTAGAACTCGCTTTCTTCAGCAGAAAGCTCCTCTTTTCCTTGAGAGGGCTCTTAAAACCACTGACGTCAAACTTGGTCAAAGGAGTTTCTTCGTCTGCAGCACATTCTTCGGCATCTTCCATGAACTTGCAGTAGTTTCTAAGAATGTTTGCTTTCTCATCACCATCTACATCCTCAATGCACATGATGATGTCTTCAAACACCTTTAGTGCTAGACTTTCAATTTCAAGATCATTTGGATCGTCACCATAGGGATCATCCATCTCCAAAGAAACAAATTCAAGTCCTAAAAATGCATATGTGACAAAAAAGTTGTATACCATTAATGGTAGAAGTCCAATTGTACTTCCATCACCAAGGTACATTACCCAAGGCATCGCAAATACATAGAGAAATACAAATGTTCTGCACATTTGAATGAGTGGGAAAGGAAATCCCGTATCCAACAACGCAAAAATGTCATTGTATCCCTTCGTATAATCACTAATGAAGCTAAATAGCTTGAGTTGCATCACATCACTTAAGGGTTTATTTAGCTTTTGCTCTTGGCTTCCAATAGTGGACTGAAGGAACATGGTTAGAACATACGCGGATCTTTCATTGTCATTGCCAATATTGTGTACAAGTACGCTGCGTTCATCCGCGGTGAGGGCAGATGACTTCCATGCCTCTTTGCCTGTCGTTTCAAATTGAAGTGCTAGATATAATTTCAAATATAGAATAGACATACACGATGAGTTTTGAGCATCAATCCATGCCTCGCTGTAACTAAGGAAGGTACTCACCAGATACCATCAATTTCAATAGAGCAATAGTCTCACGTGCGATGGTAAAACGCCACTCTTTGGCAGAAGGACTAGAGTCTCCTCTGGTAAAAGCCACGGAATGAAACACAAGATCGCGCGCAGATCTTGCAATCTGCTGAAGACCGTTCCTATGTGATATGTAATCATTGAATGAAATAGTTACTCGTGTGACACTGAGGAATGCAACAATGATCGAAAGGGATGACGTAAAGTCACCTTCAGTGATCTTCAGCGCAGGAATGTAATACTTTTTGAGCAAGGCTACAATCAGCAAATTGAAACAGTTGAGCGCGCAAAAAGGTAAAACGCTGGGCCATACGCTTCCGTGCAACTGGGTTATGGTGCGGAGATGATCAGTGGCATCAAACTTGACTCGACGTTCCATGTTCGTGTTGGTTGTTAAGGGTGTATGAGAGTAAAGTACAAAATAAAACCTGTATCTTGTATCTTGTTGCGTACGGGTTTGCATATTTAGTGGTAGTGGTTTAAGTAGTGGACAGAGGACAGAGGACACGTCGATTTGCCAACCCCAACTGGTCGTGGTCACAAGAAGGAGGGCCACTACAGTACGCTATTCAATCTACATCCACATTTCTCTTCACATTGCGCTCCATAAGCTTTATGGAATCTACGAAGCCCCAATTCGCCTGGATACACAAATACTAATTATTCTTATTCATCTGACATTGTAAAATAGGGCATACTATCGCGATGATTGCTAGATCATCAACATCACCAACTCAGTTTTATTTGGGTTCGCAACTATTGCAAAAACAATGATCTGCTCCTTAGTGATGCAACTCCTTCCTATATGCCGTAGGATCTCATTGGATGATGATTGTAGTGCTCTGTATTTGTTTTACACGATTGATATCTTCCAAAAATGACAAATTCATCAATAAATGTATCGCTATCTTACTTTTTCGCAGTCATGATTCCTGCGGAACATGCTCGTAAATCCACATACATTCCGAGTAACAATGTCGAGTACTATTCAACCAAAGAGAATCTGAATGATTTGGTCTTTCCATGAAGAAGTCGCAGTGAGCCGTATATCTGTGATTTAAAAAATAAATAACTTATACTTCTTGTTCCATGGGTGCCACTTCCGTCCGAGGGGTAGACAAGGGATGAATGATTCATTCGTTTGGATGCCATTGTTACCAGTAACACCATGGTTTCTAAGCCATAAGTATGTATATATGATACTGAGTAATATCTTGGCAGATTGCATCAAAAGGATAATCTGAATATTGCAGGAGACACGTGCCAGAAATTGTTTTCATCATACAGATCTCTCTCGGAAGTATTGATTGGGCCACACTTCATTTCAATAGAACTGCTTATGTACTACATCCAAATATTAACTCGACTCTGTATTTTTGGAGCTTGCATCCAATCTTGGAAAGATTGGATTAAATCGCTAGGCCTTTATCTTGTGATGCATCATTCTTAGCAAGTTGAAGTTCATTCCGACGATCTTTCTTCGAGAATTCCTACTTTAGGAATTCATTCGTATAACCCATTTTTGATAACAAAGAGGAATCAATCTTTTGAATCAATCATGTTTCATCGATTGATGAATGAAAACACAATTGAATTCCAACTTGTTAATCTTGTGAAGGAATATGGAGGATCTCTTTCCATAACTTTGATCAAGGATTGCTACAAAAGCAAGTATAAGGAACCCCTTCCAGTTAACGGGAAACTCAAAGTATGGTTGGAGTCGTTCCGTCGAATTGCAGTACAACAAGATCCAAACAAACGAAATTGCCTTATGGTTTGTCTAGAGGACGCTAGGATGCTGCATTCCCGATATCATACGATTCTGCGCCCCAATAACATCTCTTCCATCGCAACAGAAGGATCTAAGCCAGTAAGTGAGAGTCAGCCTCGTGGTCAAGATGATACGAATGTGGAAGAGCACCTGGCGCAAATGTTAGGAGAACTCAAGCCTGTAAATGTCCATCATGATGTCGAATCCATCATCAATTTGCTTCGAGATGAATGGATCGATGCCGTCGAGAAGATAGGCATTGAGAAAATTACGGAGTTTGTACTCGATATTGGCCGAAGACCATTATGTTGGGCAGACAGTCAGAGGCATTTCTTGGTAGATGACGAGACTCGCAATGTCACAGATGATGACATTGACTGGGTCCTGAGGGATGTGGGAGACTTTACAGATCAAAATAGAGCTGGGATCAGTGGTACTCTTCATCGCATCAGTACCAACATTGACAATTCGAACAAGGTGAATGGAGTCACCATTCGATTGGGCCGAAACGTCGAGGGTGTAACTGATATTATCAGAGACCTTTTGGTGGACACGAATCATAGCATTCTCATACTAGGAGTAGTAAGTTCTACAATTCTACAATTCCAATTCCACATTATTTCTTGTTGTCTATCAAAATCTCAATCCAAATACCTTACATTTTTTTCACTTAGCCTGGAACAGGAAAGACCACGATCATCCGTGAAGTGACCAAAGTATTAGCTGAAACAAAAAACGTATGGGTTGTTGATACCAGCAACGAGATTGGCGGTGATTCTAGTATCCCACATGCTTGTATCGGCTATGCTCGTCGCATGATGGTACCCTCCTTGGCAAAACAAGCAGATAAAATGATTGAGTGCGTACAAAATCATACACCAGAAGTCATCGTTATTGATGAGATTGGACGAAGAGCTGAGGTAGAAGCGGCCAAGACAACGAAACTCAGGGGAGTGCGACTCATTGCATCAGCTCATGGCTCAAGCATCATGGACCTCCGAAAGAATACCCAATTAAATGGTCTTCTGGGTGGGTTTCAAGTCGCTACATTGAGTGATAATGCGGCAAGAATGGAAGAGAAGAAGACGGGATCTTTCAATAAACAAAAGATACAGCGCATAGATGACCCTGTTTTTGAAATTGTGATTGAACTTCAACGCGAAAAGCATCATGAATGGAATATCATCGTCGATTGTGCCCGTGCTGTAGACTCTATTTTGAATGGCAAAGGATATGTTGTTCAGACACGTATGAGAGATGCAACTACAGGAAGGATTTTTGTAGAGAAGAGGCAGTAGGTAGTAGGTATCTTCTTCGTACTTCGTAGTAGGTGAAGGGTAGAGGGTAGAGGGTGAAGGTAGGGGCTGAATTAGGGCTGGGCCGCTTCGGGCAATGAGAACTCTCAGTCAAATGAG
>Ga0213868_10006572_pt1 | contig 10253 bp, 10 predicted proteins | sample PICome_9_FD_160087 | JGI IMG/M metagenome (GOLD analysis project Ga0213868, IMG submission 160087) | Coastal seawater microbial communities near Pivers Island, North Carolina, United States - PICO127 | ecosystem: Environmental > Aquatic > Marine > Coastal | place: USA: North Carolina...
TAAAAAGCGAATCGCAAAAGGGAGTGGAACCTCAGTACAGCAAATCAATCAGCTTTTAAAACAGTTCCAGCAAATGAGTAAAATGATGAAGATGATGCAAGGTGGCGGTGGTAAAAAGATGATGCAAATGATGCAAAACATGCGTTGATAAAATAAAGTTAAGTAACACCAAAACATCTCACCTTATTATGATATTATTAGACGGAAAAAAAGTATCGAACGACATAAAAGACGAAATTACAGCAGAGGTCAAAAAGATGAAAGCTGTAGGAGAAAAAGTACCTCATTTAGCCGCTGTAATTGTTGGTGATGATGGCGCTAGTTTGACCTATGTTGGGAGTAAGGTTCGCTCTTGTGAGCGAGTTGGTTTTGAGTCTACTATGATACGCCTGTCACACACTACAAGTGAGGTAGAATTGTTAGATAAAATTAAAGAATTAAACCACAATGATGATATAGATGGTTTTATCATTCAATTACCATTGCCTCCACAAATAAATACCCAACGGGTATTAATGGCTGTAGATCCTAGTAAAGATGTAGATGGTTTTCATCCTGAAAATTTTGGAAGAATGGCGCTTGATATGTCTACTTTTATACCTGCCACACCTTTTGGGATTCTAGAACTATTAGAGCGGTATAAAGTTGATACCAAAGGCAAACACACTGTTGTTATTGGTAGAAGCCATATTGTTGGTAGGCCCATGAGTATATTAATGAGTCGAAAAGGTTGGCCAGGAAACTCAACGGTAACTCTCACACATAGTAACACAAAGAATATCACACAAATAATTTCTCAAGCAGATATTGTGATTTCTGCTCTAGGGGTTCCTAATTTTTTGAAAGCAGAAATGGTCAAAGACGATGCTGTGGTTATTGATGTTGGGATAACTCGGGTTGAGGATGCGACCAAACCAAAGGGCTATAGAATAGTGGGAGATGTAGATTTTGAAACCGTGTGTAAAAAGGCTAGTTTTATAACACCTGTTCCTGGTGGGGTGGGCCCAATGACTATTGCTATGTTGCTTAAAAACACTCTTCTTGCCAGAGAGCAGCGTGCAATTAGCAAAAACTAATAAACCTCTTTTTTTTTAATTTAGGCAGGGAGCATTTGATTATTGCTCTTGATGTTATCAGCTAGCAAATAATTGGCTTGCATTAGCAAATGCTTTAAATTCTAGGGCATTTCCGCTAGGATCTTTAAAAAACATAGTGGCCTGTTCTCCAACGAGTCCTTTGAACCTTACATAGGGTTCAATCATAAAATCAACCTCTTTCTCTTTTAGAGTATTTGCAAGTTCATGGAAAGAATTCATATCCAGCACCACACCAAAATGGGGGATGGGCACCTGCTTACCATCTACAGAATTTGTTGGAACCTCTTTCAGTGTATCATCTAAATGGATAACAAGTTGGTGGCCAAAGAAGTTAAAATCTACCCAATGGTCACTGCTTCTTCCTTCTTCAAGCCCAAGGGTATCTCTGTAAAATGTTCTGCACCTTGATAAATTGTCAACGGGTATAGCTAGATGGAAAGGCGAGAGTGTGTGCATGGCTTTTATTGTCTTAATTGAATGTTGTTAATCCTCCCAAGCAATCATAAAATACTTAAAGGTAGCCTCCTTTGGTATTTGTGAGGCTTCTATAGTTAGGTTTGTGTTGTACCTTAGGTTTTCTGGCAGCTCTTTTTTGTCTATTGTGACAAATACATCACTGTCTTTTAAGAAAATAACCACAGCATCAATGCTTGTTTGAATGCCAGAAATTTCATAATTTTTTTTGAGGTCCTTAAAAGTACTCTCTACCGAAAGACCCTTATTGGTCTTGTATCTAGAATCATACACCCGAATGGTATTTATGGTGGCATCTGCACTATTTTGGTTGTTTGGGGATAGAAGTAGAAGTTTTTCACCTTTTTTTGAATACACTTCCACGTCACCCAAAAGATCTAGCTCTTTATCTGCGGTAGTTACAGAAACGATGCTATCATTGTTGAAAATGCCCTCTATTTGATTTAAGGGAGTTTTGCTGGTCAGGGAGCCGATACTTCCATTTGATATGATGTGAGTATTATTGTTATTGGTACATTGAATGAGTAAAAAAGTGCATAAAGCTGTTATAAAAAAAGGATATTTCATTGTTGGTTATTTGAGTTAATGCTAGTACAGATTTACTTGCTCTATTTTTTTATAAAAATAATGATTTAATTGGTAGGATAGGTTAAGATAAGTGGTTTGTGATTATTTGTAGTGGTTTACATCATAGAAGTTCTCTTTTGTCTTTGAGTAACTATGGACATAGGGTAGATAATTATAGTATCTTTGCACAACTATGCAAAAAGAGATTCAAGAGCAGGTAAACAAGGGTATGATGCTTCCACTTATGGAAGAGTTTTACACCATCCAAGGAGAGGGTTTCCACAAAGGGACTGCGGCTTATTTTATAAGAGTTGGAGGCTGTGATGTGGGCTGTCATTGGTGTGACGTAAAAGAAAGTTGGAACCCAAAGAGCCATCCCCCTACACTCATAGATGCCATTGCTAACAATGCCAACAAATACTCCAAGACTATTGTTATCACTGGTGGAGAACCACTCACCTGGGATATGGGCCCTCTCACATCGCTGTTAAAAAATATGGGTATGAGCACTCATATAGAGACCTCTGGAGCCTATCCCTTATCTGGCTCTTGGGATTGGATATGTTTGTCTCCAAAAAAAATGAAATTACCCACCAAAGCCATTTACAAAGAAGCTAATGAATTAAAAATAATAGTATATAATACCAACGATTTTAAATTTGCCGAAGCGCAAGCTGCAAAGGTAGGGAGTGATTGTATTTTATATTTGCAACCAGAATGGAGCAAGAGAGAAACCATGATACCTCTTATTGTAGACTATGTTATGGCAAACCCCAAGTGGATGGTATCTCTGCAAACCCATAAGTATTTAAATATTCCGTAGGCTACTTTTCTTTATAGTGTTGGCCTCTGTGGGGTTTTAGACGCTGTCTTAAATCATCCATGTGTTTTTTCTCTACCACCAAGTATGCAATATGGTGCATATTGTGAACATTCTCTAGGCCACAAAGCGTGTTTTGTAGTTTTTCTGAACGGGAAAACTCCTCCAAATGTATGATGTGGTGCGCCGCAGTTTGAGAGGCGTTTGGGCCTTTAAAATCCCAAATTAATTTTATGCGTTGGCTCATATGGTATTCATTGTTTTAATCCTTACAATGGTCTGTTTAACTCACTAAGGGCTTGTTACAAAAGTACTTCTTTTTTTAAAGGCCTTGGAAGGTACTTTTTTACTTACTATTGCGTTATTAATTTGATTTGTTAACTAGTAGCAAATTGTTATTTTTGTTTGCCTAATTATAGGGCTAGTCTATTGTAAAAACACATCTTAAAACAGCTAATTTTTATGAAAAAAATCATTCTTGTATGTGCCATACTATCTTTTGTATTTACAGCACATTCTCAATCTCAAAGGGATGTTATTCTTACCATTGACAATACTCCTGTTTACAAACAAGAGTTTTTAAGGGTGTACAAAAAAAACTTAGACTTAGTGAAGGATGCCTCACAGAAATCTGTAGATGGATACTTAGACTTGTTCATTGACTACAAACTAAAAGTAAAGGAGGCATACGCTCAAAAACTCGACCTGGGAAAGGCGTATATAAAAGAGTTTGAAAAATACAGATCTCAACTCTCTAGAAACTATTTGTTTGAGCCAAAGATTGAAGAAGACATGGCCCTTGAGGCCTTTGAGCGTTCTAAAGAGCAGATCAATGCACAACACGTTTTAATTCGAGTTAGCTATGATGCACTGCCTCAAGACACCCTTCAGGCATACAACAAAGCAACACAGGTGAGACAAAAAGCAATAAATGGTGCAGATTTTACAGATTTAGTGCTTCAATACTCTGAGGAACCAAACACCCAGCAACAAAAAGGAAATTTAGGTTATTTTTCTGCATTTTCAATGGTTTATCCTTTTGAGAATGCTGCTTACAACACTAAAGTGGGTGAGATTTCTAAAATCACTAGAACATCTTATGGGTATCATGTTATCAAAGTGCTTGATAGAAGGCCTACAGGGAATGAGATTACTGTTTCTCACATCATGGTATCTACAAAAAACGATAACCCTGATGTTGATCCCCAAGTAAGAATCAACGAGCTTTATCAATTATTAAACCAAGGACAAAAATTTGAAGACCTAGCAAAGCAATTCTCTGAAGATAAAAACTCTGGGATATCTGGCGGTAAACTAAAACCCTTTACAAGAGGAAAGTTAAGAGCACCAAAGTTTGAGAAGGCTGCTTTTGCCTTACAAACTCCTAGCGAGGTTAGTAAGCCAATTTTATCCTCTTTTGGTTGGCACATCATACGCCTTGAGGCCATCAGTGAGCCAAAGACCTATGCGCAGCAGCGTGAGAGGCTCCTTGCTCAAGGAAATAGAGGAGAGAGGTTAATGGCAGTTACCTCAGAGATTAGAAGTAAAATAAAAGATAAATATGGTTATACAAATGATGCCAATTACGCTACTTTTTTTAACCAGTTTGTAGATAAAGAAATTTTCAGCAGAAGGTGGGAATATGATACTTTAAACCCTGCACTAGATAAGGTCATATTTACAATTGGTAACACAAATTTTTACTATAAAGATTTTGCAGCCCATCTGACAGTAAGACAAAAAAGACCTATACCAACATCTATAAAGACAATTGAGAGTTGTGTAAAGTACATGTATGATGATTTTGAAACAGGCGTACTTCAAGATTATTTTAGGGATAGACTAGAGGAAGAAAATCTTGATTATGCAGCCGTAATTAATGAGTATAGAGATGGCCTTCTGATTTTTGATGTGATGGAAAAAAATATCTGGAATGTTGCAAAAACAGATACCCTTGCCTTGCAGGCTTTCTATCAAAAAAACAAAGACAGATATTTATGGCAGGATAGAGTAGATGCTACTATCTTAACCAGTGATCAAAGAGCAGCTTTAGAAGAGTCTAAGGTTTTATTAGAACAAGGCAAGACCCCCTCACAGGTAAAAACATTACTTAACAGCGATGAGGGATTACGGGTTTTACTTTCAAAAGGGATATATGAAAAGGGTGACAAGCAACTCCCAGAAGACTTCAAGTTTGTTGAAGGCCTGTCAAAGATTTATAAAAATCAGAGCGGCTTTATCTTGTTGCAAGTACACCAGGTGTTGCCAGCTGGAGAAAAATATTTTGACCAGGTAAGAGGAAGTGTAATGAGTCAATACCAGCAGGAGTTGGAAGCCTCTTGGATGCAAAGTCTCAAGGTCAAGTACCCTGTAACAGTTCATAAAAAAACACTCAAAAAAATTAAAAAAGAATTTAAAAAATAATGGCCAAATTCCTTTTTATACTCACCTTTTCTAGTGTCTTTCTTGGATGTGATTTTTTGGAACCAAAAAGCAACAAAGTTCCAGTGGCTAGGGTAAACGACACTTATTTATATCAGGAAGATATACAAGAGTTGATTTCTCAAAACACCACAAAGCAAGATAGTATTAGTATTGTTGCTAATTACATTCAAAGATGGGCCACACAGCAGCTACTCATTGATCAGGCAAATATAAACTTGCCCCGCCAGCAAATAGAGGATTATCAGCAAATGGTAACCCAGTATAGAAATGATTTATTTGCTCAGGCCTACAAAGGTGCTATTGTATCTAAACTTTTGGACAGTACCATCACACAAGAGGAGTATGGTTTATTTTACCAACAAAATAAAGCCAATTTCACATTAAAGGAAGAGATTTTTAAGTTGCGATACATACATCTAGATGCCAGTTTTCCATCTATTTCTGAAACAAAGAAAAAATTACGTCGTTTTGATACTGAAGATGTTGCTGCGCTACAGGATAGCAGTTTGGAGTACAAGGGTGCTAATTTTAATGATTCTGTTTGGGTCAAAAAAGAAACTCTGCTAAGACAACTCCCTGTGATCAGAACCAACGAATCTAAGGTTTTAAAAAAAGCAACTTTCTCACAATTAGAAGATTCATTAGGAGTATATTTGCTCAAGATAAAGGATGTATTATCTCCCAATCAAATAGCTCCTTTGCAATACATAAAGCCTATTATTAAAGAAATTATTTTAAATAAAAGAACACTAGAACTTGTCAAGGAACTAGAAAAAGACATTACAAAAGATGCTGTTAAAAACAAAAATTTTGAAGTATATACCCAAAAATAGTATCGCAATACTATTGTTTTTGAGTGCACAAACCTTTATGGTTGCTCAACAGGTAATCTCTGTAGATAGTACAGGGGTTGCAAGAGAAAACCCATCACAAGAAATTAAGGGCCAATCAAAGCAAAATGATTCTGTACTGCCTTTTAAACGTTACAAGGCAGAGGGAGTTTCTGCAGTTATTGGCGGGTATGTGGTTTTAGACAGTGATATAGACAAGAGCTATCTAGAATTCAAACAAAATGGAGTTTCTGTGGAGGAGATCACAAGATGTGAGCTCCTGGGTAAGTTGATGGAAGATAAGTTATACCTCCATCAAGCAAAGCAGGATAGCATCACCATCTCTGATGCAGAGATAAACCCACAAGTAGATCAATTGGTGCAGTATATGATTGGGCAATTGGGAAGTGAAGAAAAGGTTGTTGCCTACTACCGTAAGGAAAATTTATTTCAACTCAAAAGCGATTTATTGAAGGCCAAAAGAGATATAGAACTTGCAAAACGTATGCAAGCCACTGTTGTTGATGCTGTTGAGGTTACCCCAGAGGAGGTATCTGTTTTTTTTAATGACATACCACAAGAAGAGCGTCCGGTATTTAGTGCAGAGGTTGAGGTAGCTCAAATTGTTGTGGAGCCAAAATTTTCTAAACAGGCCATACAGGGAGTTATTGATAGACTTAACCAACTTAGAGAAGACATTGTAGAGGGTGGATCCAGTTTTGCAACAAAGGCGGTATTGTATTCTAAAGATGGAGCTGCCTCAAGAGGAGGACTACTGCCAAGTATGCGTAGAGGAGATCCTTATTCTAAAATCTTTAAAGATGTTGCTTTTTCTTTGCTTGAGGGAGAAGTCAGTGAGCCGTTTGAGTCAGAGTTTGGTTATCACATCCTTAAGGTAGATAAAATTCGTGGCCAAGAAATAGATGTGCGTCATATTATTTTATTTCCAGAATTAACCAAAGATGCCATTAACCAGGCCAAAGATCGAATAGAATCCATCAGAACTAGCATAGTTAACGATAGTATATCTTTTAGTAGAGCGGCTCGTTTATATTCTGATGACAGTAGCACAAGCAATAATGGAGGGCAACTCGTAAACCCTACAAATCAAGACACTCGCTTTGATTTGATAAAGATGGATCCTTCTTTGAGTGCACAGGTATATAATCTTGATGAAAACGAGGTATCAAAAATATTTGTTGATCAAGACCGAACAGGTAAAAAGACCTATAAGATTTTAACGGTAACCAACAAGTATGAGGAGCATCCTGCAGATTTTGTAAAGGACTATGAGAAAATTAAATCTCTTGCTCTGCGTCAAAAACAAATCAAGACCATTGAAAAATGGCAAGAACAAAAAATTAAAGACACCTACGTTAATGTAAACAAAGATTACAGAGATTGCGTATTTGCCAGCGATTGGCTTAAGAAATAGCGGTCAGTAACCCTGGGTTTAAGGTTTTACTTAAAATTGATAAGGATTAATTTATTTTTAGCATATGTCAGATGTAGCATTAGTAAAGCAACTGGTCACAAGGTATGAAGCCTTAAGACAAGAAATTAAAAAAGTAATTGTAGGACAGGATGCGGTTGTATCAGAAGTTTTGCTGTCTGTTTTTTCTGGCGGTCATGCTCTTTTAATTGGTGTTCCAGGACTTGCTAAAACATTATTAGTGCACACCGTTTCTAAGGCATTGGGTCTTGAGTTTAAGCGTATACAATTCACGCCAGATTTGATGCCTAGTGATATTCTGGGGTCTGAAATTTTAGATGAATCTCGTAATTTCAAATTCATTAAAGGACCCATATTCTCTAACATTATATTGGCAGATGAGATCAACAGGACACCACCAAAGACACAAGCGGCACTTCTAGAGGCCATGCAGGAGCGCAGTGTAACGGTAGCAGGTCATAACTATAAATTAGATTTACCTTATTTTGTATTGGCTACTCAAAACCCCATAGAACAGGAAGGAACCTATCCCTTACCAGAGGCACAGTTAGATCGTTTTATGTTTGCCATTAACCTAGATTACCCAAGTTTTGAGGAAGAGGTTGAGGTGGTAAAGGCAACTACTTCTGGGACCCCACAAAAGGTTAACCCACTATTTACAGCTCAAGAAATTATAGATTTTCAGGAGCTTATTCGCCGCATACCCGTGGCAGATAATGTTGTGGAGTATGCAGTTACACTAGTGGGTAAAACTAGGCCAAAAAGCCAAAGTGCTCCAGATCTGGTTCAAGAATACATTGATTGGGGTGCGGGTCCAAGAGCCTCACAGAATCTTATTTTGGCAGCAAAAACACATGCTGCATTGCAGGGTAATTTTTCTCCAGATATTTCAGATGTGCAAAAAGTTGCCATTGGTACATTGCGTCATCGTATGATTAAAAACTACAAAGCAGAAGCCGAAGGACTTTCAATTGAAGATATAATTACTAGTTTGTTGTAACCATTCTATTTTTTTGACTCAAAAGCACCATATAGCCTAATTTGTCGTGCCTAATATATTTTTAAATCGATAATTTTCACACCCTGAAATTATCGATTTCGTTTTTTTTGAAGGATATGGTTGCTGTTTTTTGAATTATATGCAATTTAAAATCAATTTTGTTGTGTAATTTTAAATAATTCATATTTTTTGTATCTTCGCAGCACCCATAAATAAAGGGATTACCAGTACTTATTGTATACATAATTTAAAACTAGATAGTATGGCGTTTGATATAGAAATGATTAAAAAAGTATACGGGCAAATGGCTCAGCGAATTGATGCTGCACGAAGGGTTGTTGGAAAACCGTTAACACTCTCAGAAAAAATATTATACAACCACTTATGGGATGGTGTTGCCACTTCTGCTTTTACAAGAGGTAAAGACTATGTAGATTTTGCTCCAGACCGAATAGCCTGTCAAGACGCCACTGCACAAATGGCATTATTGCAGTTTATGCAAGCAGGAAAACCCAAAGTAGCGGTACCTACAACGGTACACTGTGATCACTTAATACAAGCAAAACAAGGAGCCAAAAAAGATTTAAAACGTGCCAACCAGGTAAGTAATGAAGTGTTTGATTTTCTAGGATCTGTGTCTAATAAATATGGAATTGGTTTTTGGGCCCCAGGAGCAGGGATCATACATCAAGTTGTGTTAGAGAATTATGCCTTCCCTGGCGGGATGATGATTGGTACAGATAGCCATACGGTTAACGCTGGAGGATTGGGTATGGTTGCCATTGGAGTTGGAGGAGCAGATGCTGTAGATGTAATGGCAGGTATGGCCTGGGAGCTTAAGTTTCCAAAGCTTATTGGCGTACGTTTAACAGGAACATTATCTGGCTGGACAGCCCCTAAAGATGTTATTTTAAAGGTTGCTGAAATTTTAACGGCCAAAGGGGGTACGGGAGCCATCGTAGAATATTTTGGTCCTGGAGCTACCGCGATGTCTTGTACTGGAAAAGGAACTATTTGTAACATGGGCGCAGAGATTGGTGCCACTACCTCCACCTTTGGGTATGACGCTTCTATGGAGCGTTACCTGCGTGCTACAGATAGAGCAGATGTTGCAGATGCAGCCAATGAAGTAAAAGAACATTTAACTGCAGATCCGCAGGTGTATGCAAACCCTGAGCAGTATTTTGACCAAGTAATAGAAATCAACCTCTCTGAGCTAGGACCACTTTTAAATGGTCCTTTTACTCCAGATTTATCAACCACAGTAGGGGCAGAAATGACGGCAAAAGCCACCAAAAACGATTGGCCCCTTGATGTGGAGTGGAGTTTGATAGGGTCTTGTACCAATTCATCTTATGAGGACTTATCTAGAGCTTCTTCTGTAGCCCAGCAAGGGCTTGATATGGGGCTTTCTATAAAGGCAGATTTGGGTATCAATCCTGGTTCTGAGCTAGTACGTTATACCACTGAGCGTGATGGTATTTTAGAAACTTTTGAGAATTTGGGAGCAAAAATATTTACCAATGCTTGTGGGCCTTGTATTGGGCAATGGGCACGTTATGATGAT
>Ga0213868_10006573_pt1 | contig 10252 bp, 7 predicted proteins | sample PICome_9_FD_160087 | JGI IMG/M metagenome (GOLD analysis project Ga0213868, IMG submission 160087) | Coastal seawater microbial communities near Pivers Island, North Carolina, United States - PICO127 | ecosystem: Environmental > Aquatic > Marine > Coastal | place: USA: North Carolina | collected...
ACCTTGGTGTAACAGCAGCTAAAGCGTCTGAAGTGTTCCCGCGTGTCCCTTATTATATTCCAGGCACTGAAGAAATTGGCGAAATGTGGATCAAGCCATACGTTTCAAACGGTGGGGAGCTACTCTATGATTTCAATTTTGTAGACAAAACGGCCGAATTTGGCAAAATCAAAGATACGATTGTGTTAAGCGCGGACAATATAGGAACGGTTTCAAAGGCTTTGGTTAAAGTTAATGAATGGAGTGACAAAGCACTTGAGAAAAACATGCGTCGTCGCTTTGCAAAATCAGCGGCATGTTTTCCTGAGGCGATGTGTGGCAAGCGTGAGGCCGGCAAAACTTCGACTGAAGTTGTGTTTATGCTCTACGAGGATGGGTCAACATCCACCAAAATTCAACAAAATAAGGGTAAGTTTCAGAGTGGTTATAACGTTTCCGTGGAAAGTGGGTTATTATTGTCAGCATATGCAGATTACATGATTGATATAGGTTCCAAAGAGTTCATGGCGGCTACGATGACTGACGAAGAGCTTGATGCAGAATTTAACTGATTCTAGCTTTTAAGCTATAGTCGATTCCTACACGCCAACAACGGACGAGTACGTGCGTGTAACATGGATAAGGTGAGTGTTGTTGGCGAGCGACCAGCCCCACGTTGTTCAAAGTGGACAGAGGATTGAGCTGTGATTAGCTTATGTACCCCTCAGTGGAAATACAGAGTATCAGCATCAGTTTCACGATCACGACTTGCGGATATACAGCGGATGAAACCAGCACCCCCAGCAGGGGAATTATAGCTTGAGGCTGGGGACATTCATTTGACGGTATCGTTTGAGACGTCTTTTGAATAGCTCAGGCATACCGGTGGAAATACCAACTGCTATTTGCGGATATACAGTGGAAGAGGTGGGCGTGTTCCATGAGGTGCGATAGTGCTTCGAGAGGAATGGGGTTGCAATATTGGCATCTCGACTTAAGTGTTGTTGTAACAACAACTTGTTCTTTAAGCAACACTTAGGCGGTAAAGTGAGTAGAGGCGCTGGAAAAATTGAACAGGCGATTACCAATTCGTTCCTTTTGTCAGTTGGCAAATCTTTCACTGTGGAAGATTTATTTCACATAACCTACCCAGAAGCATTTAAGATAGAGAGAAAGCATCGGGTTTCGATTAACCGAGCTGCTTCCAACGTATGCGAAAGAACCGGTTGGGATAAAATGCGGCGTGATAATCGCGGTGGTGGGTTAATCTATTTTGATCCATGTGATGTGATTTCTTATGCTTCTGCTCGTTTGAAATGTTCAGATTATCGTTATCAATCGCAAGATAAATGGGTGAGACGCTATAATCCAGTTACAGATGAACAGATTTTTTCACAGCTTGAACCTGGTGGTAGAAATTATGATCTTGTAACTGAAGGCGGAACTTGGTGGAGACATACCGAAATGGCGAGAGCTAAGTGGGATGAAGACGGAGTTAAATATAACAAGTTAAAGCAAGAGAATGATTTAGCATTTGAAGTGTGGGCTAATGCATTCAAGCAAATAATATAAGCGTTGTCATAACGAACGTATTTGTTTTTAAGCAACACTTAACTTAATGTCATTTTCGTAACTACTAGCGTAGGGTTAAGAGGTTCTGACGATAAAATATGCGTCTATTGTGAGAGAACAGCCCCCCCCTCCGTGGAAATAACGACCCAAGAGGATATATCCATACGCCTAAACCACTGATATTGTTTCGTATGAATACCCATAAGAACACACTTGTATGAGATTGCCAGAACACCACTGATAGTATTGGGTTTATTAACTATTGTTATTCAATGGGATGGGCAGATATGCTTGCTATAGATTGCCTAGAATAACCATATCAAGGAACCCACTCAATGGCGGATGAGCTACCCAAGATTGACCGTTGGTACTCTGAGCTATTGAATGTTCACACGTGGTCAGATCATCCAGAGATAAAGGCGCTGTGTGACGATCTATATGAACACGCAGGTTTGTCTTCTTTGGAGTCCAAGGCGAACCGTAAAGCCAAACGAAGTGTGAAAGAAAGCCTGAGGGTTTTGATCCTTGATCTGTATGTGAAGTGGCTCAAAGACCCTTCATTAAGTATTGGGTTCTCTAAGGGTAAGAGCAGCTATAAGGTTGGTAGCCGCTACAATGGCCTATATATACCTCGAAAAATTGTTCAAGTTGAGGCACTTCTAGTTAATGCTGGCTATATTGAAGAGCTACCACATTTCCACTCCAGAGCGGGAGAGGGACGTAGCTACACGACAAGGATAAGGCATACTGATGCTCTCAGAAGGCTATTCGGTCAGCTAACTATAGACCTACACGACATAGATACCCATGCGAATGAAGAGTGCATTATCCTGCATGACAAATATGTGGATGACCCTGATGACGACATCAATAGAAAGATTGAGTACAAAGACGAAGAATTGAGCCCGGACGATCTTGCTTTGGTTAATACCATAAGAGATCAGCTCAGAAGCTATAATAATCTTCTCAAACATACCTTTATCGACGTCCCGAGTTATACAGCCTCGACCTTCACGAGGATCATAAAGCACGGAAAGTATGCGGGTCGTAAGCAGGTTATTTCGTTAGGGCCTGACAACAAGTTCGTAACACGCGTGTTCAATGGTGGACTAGCTGCAAATTGGAAACGAGGAGGACGCTTTTATCGTGGCTGGTGGCAGCAGATCGACAAAGAAGACCGTGCGAAGATATACATCAACGACAAACCAACGCTGGAAGTAGACTTCAAAGCCTTCCATCCCAACCTGTTGTCGAATGAACTTGGGGTGAAGTTATCGGGTGATCCATATGATCTTGGGAAGTTGGTACTGCCAGAAGTGATCAAGGACAAAGATAGACAAAGAGACTATGTAAAGCTCCTAGTCCTGATGGGCATAAATGCTGAGAATGAAAAGGACGCATACAGTGCTTTCAGAAACAACAACCGCAACGATAAAATAGCTCGAAGCCTAAAAGACGTCCAATTAGCTGAACTTCTGAAAGGCTTCATAGACAAACACCCACAGTTCAAAGGAGTTCTTAATACAGGACAAGCTCTCAGGCTGATGAATATCGACAGTCAGATAGCAAATTCGGTGTTAGATCACTTTACGAAGAAAGAAATAGCGGTTCTGTGCATCCACGATAGCTTTATCATTCAGTACGACAAAGAACCTGAACTGAGACGTATCCTAGATCAAGCAACTCATCAAATAACCAAAGATAGGATCGGCCATGATATTAAGAATAAAAGGATAAGTCATAGAGGTAAAGTAACAGGAAATATCAGAGGATATGAGGAACCTGTGGAAGTGGAATACCATACGCCAATTCATATTAAACCCACCAGACAGTACCTCAATAGGAAAGCTAAGTTTAATAAGTGGCTAGAAATACAAGAGACGGAGTAAGACTTGGCTCTAGAATAACAGTTTAGGAGGACGACGACGATGTGCCGTAACTCTAGAAACACTAAAGAATATGGAAAATAACCTACAAGCTGTACAAATCAGGATGACATAAGAAGGAGACACCACAGATAGTATGGCAATAGAATAGATAACTCCAATAAGTGGCTAGAGATACTATCAAGTAAGGAGTATTTAATAACAGTATCCCCGCCAGTTGCGGCGCCGCAAATCGTCCCGATAGGTAGTTTATAACATACGTGTATCGCTAGAGGATAACCTAGATATAACTCAAGCCTACACCCCTCTCCCATTACTTGGACAAATAGAGATTATAGCACTCACATACTAATAACCTATCTGGTACCCCACATTGACTAAGTCCATTGAACTAAGTAATGTTGGCCAACGCTTCACATCGGAGGTTCCATAATGAAAACTGTCAATATGCACGAGGCAAAGACACAACTGTCAAAGTTGGTGGATGCCGCGACAAAAGGGGAAGCCTTTGTTATTGCCAAATCAGGCAAGCCTCTGGTGCGGGTCACTATGCTTGATGGTGTCGCTCCACAACGACTGGGGTTCCTGCAAGGGAAAGCCTCAATTCCTGAGGACTTTGATGAGATGTTTGCCGATGAGGTTGCCGCTCAATTCTTTGGTGGTTCTGAATGAACCTTTTGTTGGATACCCACATTCTGCTGTGGGCGGCATATGAGCCATCACGTCTGTCTGAGGCTGCCCGTGATCTGGTGTCGGATAGCAAATACAGGTTGCATTTCAGTGTCGCCAGCCTCTGGGAAGTTTCCATAAAGTCATCATTAGGCAGACCAGATTTCAGCGTGGATGTGGATGAGTTGCGATTGGGGCTTGTCGCTAATGATTATACAGAGGTTCCAATAGAAGCGGCTCATGTGCTTCGTTTGCCGACCTTACCTAGCATCCACTCTGATCCATTTGATCGTATCCTTGTGGCTCAAGCTATGGCGGAGGGATATGCTTTGCTATCGCACGACAAGAAAGTAATTGCATATGGAGGACCTGTTTGGGCTGTATGATTGCACCTAAGTATCTAAGGATGAATGTAAATTCTTATCTTGGATTCTGAGGTTGAAACCCCCGCACTGCGAATCGTTTGGCCAGAATCTGGAGGGGCCCCATTGTTTAGGGTCGTGTAACTGGTGTGGTCGATCAGCTACCCATCAATAACCACCATGTGATCTGAGGGTGTGATACCCAGTGCCTTGCCGTAGGTACCATCAGCAACAGCAACACTTTTGAACAAATGCTCCGAGGACAAATGAGCGTATCGCTGTGTGGTCTTAATGCTGTTGTGACCGAGTAGCTTTTGAACATCGTAGAGTGAGACACCGTTGTTTACGAGGGTAGAGGCATAAGAATGTCGTAGGTCATGCAATCGTAAATCAGGCAAACCAGCGGCTGTTCGTACCAGCTTCCATGCCGCATGAAGGCACTTGTACGGACGTCCTGTGCTCGGATTAGGAAAGATGTAGGGATTGTTATGGTCGGTAAATACCTCAGCTCTGAGCCGCTCCAGAACGGTAATAGCTGCATCTGAGAGGTACACATGTCTTGGTTGACCTGATTTGTCTAAAGGAACCAGCCAAGTCTTGCTGCTGTAATTGATATGCTCCCACTTGGCATTTAATGCCTCAGATCTTCTGGCACCCGTCATCAAAAGAAAGCTGACGATATACTTGAGCCTCAGGTTCCCACTTTCCTCAAGAGCCAAAGCTAACCTGTGCACCTCCTCAGACGACAGGTGGGTTGTGTGCTTCTGAACGACCCTGAGCAGCTTGATACGGAGTTCTGATCGTAAGGGTACACCTTCGACATCAAGGTCATTTGCAATCGTGTATAAATTACCCATAAGCACCAATATCCTATTGATAAAAGACGCTGAGTAGCCTTTAGCGAGTAGGTCGTTAATCCAAGTGCGGATCATCAGTTTGCTGATCTCATTCATTCGCTTTGATCCAAACCGTGGCTCCAAATGACGCATGAATAGGCTTTGGTTCCCATAAGGATCACGATGCTGGTTCTTACTGTAGGGCAGATATACCGTGTTGAAGAACTCTCGTACCGTTGGGCTGTGTGTCTTCTGATGCTTCTCACCAAGAGGATCACTACCCATGAGGACTTTGCGTTTCAATTCCTCAGCCTTCTTACGAGCATCTTTAATGCTCAAGGTAGGGAAGGGGCCAAGAGGTATCGTGCGCTGACGCCCCTCAAACGTGTAGCGTAAGTAGAATGATCGTCCAGCTGGTCTGACCTCATATACCAGTCCGCGTGTCTCAGGATCGGTCATTGTGACCTTGGTTTTATCCTCTGGTACTTGGATGCTTTGAAGTTTTGCTGTCGTCCACATTATATGTACCTCCACTAATGATTCCAAAAGAATCATACATGATTATAATGGACTATACAATGAAAGAGCTGTAGATTTCTGGTGTGATTTGGAATAGGCTTATGTATCATGGATGAACCCAAAAGCATCACATTCACTTGTCCGTCACCCCGTCAGATACATGCTGCACGGGTTGCTCTGGATTGGAACCAGATGGAATTAAGCAAAGCTGCCAACGTAGGGATAGCGACCATCAAGCGACTTGAGTTTAACCACCGTGATGCAGACCTGTCGCAGATCATGCAGTACAATACGCTTGCCAAGATAATCACAGCTCTTGAACAGCAGGGTATTGAGTTCACGTTTGAGGATGGACGCCGGGGTGTCACCTTCAAGGGATAACCTTGGTTTCTCAGTATTGGTCAAAGTATCATCCACAGCATGTGTATGTGTCGTCACCCAGTTATTGGATCGAAGGGCTAAATTGAGGTCTTGATTTGCGGAAATACAGCGGTGTTTCACACGGGTGAACTCATGTTGTCTCAACCATATGGATTCACAAAAAGAATCTTAAATGATTCATAAAGAATCTTGACTGAACGCAACCAGCAAGCTCGTGAAAGCTTGGGAATCCAAGAACGCCAAAAACGCAGCCAAAGCTGGTGGCGTATCGCTTATGGCACTGTCGCTCGCAGCTTGTGGCGGCTCTGATGACACAACAGCGGCTGATGATACAGCGGCTGACGATACAGCGGACACAACACCAGTTGCTGATCCGGTGGTTGACGGCACACCTTCAGTTGGCTTTAACACAATCACTGGTACAGCCGGCGCAGACACCGTCAACTTCTTCGTTGTTCAAAACTCAAATGGTGAGCAAACGAACCAGTTTGGCACAGGCGATCAAATCAATCTCGCCGGCGGTGCAGACGTACTTAACGCAGTTGTACAGGATGCTTCTTCGTTGAACGCTGGACCATCTGCTTCAATCGCTGCGTACCTTACTGGCGTAGAAACAGTAAACTTCACTGCTCTGAATGATTCGGATGGTGGTGCAGCCGACGGTGGCGACGCAGTAGAAATCAACGGTGCATTCTGGCTCGGTACAGACGTAATCTCGTCAGTTGCTTCAGATGCTTCTTTGACAGTTTACAATGTGAACACATTGGGCGCTTCTGATGCGTACGGCGATGTTGGTGCGGTTACGGAATCTATGACCATCCGCATGGACCATACCGGCAACGTAAATAGTATCGGCCAAGAGTCAGACATGATGGTTCTGTTCGATGAGGATTACCTGATCCCAGGTTTGGACACAGCAACTGATGGCGAAGCTCGTTTTTATCTTTTGGATGAAGATGGTAGCCGCCAAAGCGGAGACATTGACGTTTCACACGTGGTAGACGCAGACGGGAATGCTGTTGCTGCTGGTGTCGAGGGCACGCGTGTATTCATTGAGCGCACTGGTGTGCAGTTCGATTTGGGCGGCGTAACGCAAACGCTTGTCGTTGCCGCTGAGTCACGTGACGCTGTTGATACACACGAGCAGTATGTTGAGGCATTGCAAGCAGACGCTACCGCTAAAGGTATTGATGTTACTGTATCTTTAGATACAGCTGATACGGAGCTGACATTCCTTGCGGACGGAACAGCCGTGAACGTACCAGCGATCGTTGTCACGTCAGACACTACATCCATCGAAAACCCAAGCTTTATCACAGAAGCTGCTGAGGGTGTAGAATTCAACATTTTTGGTCGCTTTGGTTCTGACACAACAACAGCGACAACCTCGCAAGTTGAGATTAACATCGAACTTGAAAAAGTTGGCCGTGACGGTGATGGTGGCGACCTGATCGTTGGCGGAATGGAAGACGATGGTATCGAAGTATTCCATGTGGAAGTGCAAGGTCGTGCCGACCAGCCGTCTAGCCTAGCTTCGTTGGCATCCACCAATAACACCCTCGAGGAAGTCTATGTTGAAGCGGGTGCTGGATCAGCCGCATCGTTAGAAATCGGTAACGGTGAGACAGCTGGCGATATCAACAATGCTCTGCAAGATGTGCGTATCTTTGATGCCGCTTCGTTCGATAACGGTGTTACCTTGAATGCATCAATTGATGCTACCGCTGTCGCTAAATACCAAAACCTGGTGGATGATGCGGCTAACGATACCCTTGATGATGTGAACTTCCAGTACGCTACTGGCGCTGGTGATGATACAATCAACCTGGTTATCGACGGTGGCGTCACGGCATCCAACAGCAGTATTGTTGTAGGCAGACATGACTTTGATTTTGGTGTCGATGCAGGCGCTGGTGACGATAACATCACCGTAACAATGGATGGCACACTTGCTGCGGCCGACTGGTATACAAACCAGACCATTAACGACAACATGGCGATTGCTGGTGGTGCTGGTGATGACGTAATTCGTACACCTGGTACGGGTAACAACAATATCGATGCTGGCGCTGGTGCAGACGCTGTTTACACTGACAACACAGGTGACGATGGCACAGCATTCAACGATGGTCGTGCCACATGGATCTTCAATAATCAGGATGCCGATATCAACGATATTACTGGCGCTGTAGCGGTAACTGCAGTCACTGGTATTGTGAACCTTGATCTCGTTGTAACTTACGCTGGTTACGCAGTAACAGTAGAAATTGCTGGCGATACAGGTACGTCAATCACTGACTTGACAATCAATCAGGCTATCAAAGAAGCAATCAATAACGATGAGCACTTGTCTCACGTGCTTGTAGCTGAAGATCATGCTGGTCGTTCGTTGGTTGTTCGTTCGTTGCAGGATGATCTGGATGTCGTAGGCGATCTAGCTGTGAATCTGGTAACAGATGCAGCTTCAGCAGCGCAAACGTCTGCTGGGTTCGCTGCTTTGACCAACACTCAAGCCAACGGTCTTGGGTTTGCAAACGCTTCAGGTGGTGCGCACGCTGCTTCAGCGAATAGCCGTTGGGATAGTGAATTTGCCCGTGACAACTCGATTGATGCGGCATCTAACTCGGTAGCTGAAACTGCAACGGGTGCTACCGGTAGTACTGCTGAAGTCCAGACAATCACACTGGATGCTTCATTCATGGACGGTGATACGTTCCTAGAGGACACAGAGGTCACAATCGCTGTAGCTGATGGAACGATCAACACATCTATAAGTGTTGAGGTTGCCGCTGGATCCACTGTTGCAGCAGCAGCCACAGCCCTGGAGTCAATATCCTTCACCGGCTGGACAATTTCGTCTGCTACTTTGACGGGCACAGACACCATCCTTGTTACACAATCCACCGCCGCAACCGTCACAACTGTTGCTACTTCTACTTTGAACGGTGTTCAAATCGACGGTGCAAATTCAGTAGCTTCATCTGATAATATTATCACTGGCGCAGCAGGCGATGACACGATTGTGTTGGGCAGCTATACTACTGGTGCAAGCTCAGGAGATAATATTGCAATTGCGACAGCAAAAGCAGCTGACGCCTCGTCAAATGATACGGTTGTGTACGATGCTGTGTTCGGCAACGACGCAATTGTACACTTTGCTGTTGATATCGATGCTACTACTTTGGAAGTGTCTGCAGGTACTGACTTTATCGATTTCACTGCCTTCGTCGACGGTTACACAGCCGATCCGACGTCTACGACAGGTGACTTTGGTAACGTGGATGTGAACGACTCTATTGTGATAGCGGATATTGCGACCGGAAATGATACAGATGCTGAAATCTTGGCTCTGTACACCGACGGTGATGCTGCTAACACAGATGATAATCACATCTATATCCGGATTGAGGACCCAGCTGGTGCGGATACGCTAGCTACTGTGTTCCATATCACCGATGGTGAGGCAGCTGACGATGCGACGATCACTGAGCTTGGTACTATTCAATTGATTGATGCGTCTGCTTCTTGGGGCGATCTTACAGCAGATAACTTCACAATTGCATAAGGCTTAGCCCTTCGGGGCTAACCTACCCTTACAAAATAATGTGGGTCGTCATTACAGGGGGCTTAGCTCCAGACAGCCCACGATCCACATAAAGTCTGGCCCCGCCGAAAGGTGGGGCTTTTCTACACCGCATACGACCGGACTTTTGCGAACTCAAGAGTTTAGCACGCAAAGCGATATAATATGGTTTGCATCATATTGTCGGTTTTTCGGTTCAGTTCATACCCATTTTGGCCAAGATTTGAAATGATTGCGGCCGCGAAGTGCTGTTAACCGGAGGCTATCCCATGATCCCAAAGACTTTGAAAGCTGCATTGATCTGCGTAACCGTAGCAACCCCACTGTCTGCGAATGACGATTTTGTGAAAGGCCTCATTGGCGGGATCGTGGGTGCTGCGATTGTCAATGGTGCAAAAGCCCAACCGTCTAAAACTCAACGGAGTACTGGGAGCGTTGTTTCAAGTGCGCAGCGCATAGAAAATA
>Ga0213868_10006576_pt1 | contig 10251 bp, 7 predicted proteins | sample PICome_9_FD_160087 | JGI IMG/M metagenome (GOLD analysis project Ga0213868, IMG submission 160087) | Coastal seawater microbial communities near Pivers Island, North Carolina, United States - PICO127 | ecosystem: Environmental > Aquatic > Marine > Coastal | place: USA: North Carolina | collected...
ATTTTGTTAGGCAATTAGAATATATGTTTGACCCCGAAATAGCATGTTTTTGGCTGCAGTAGGTAAGGCAATGATGCGTTTTGACGCGCAAACGCGCACTGAAAAATACAGCTCTTCGTATGCAAATATATTATATACAAAATATACCGGTTTTTGCTGCAGTAAGTAAGGAAATGATGCGTTCTTCGCGTAAAAATCCCCTTACCATGATTATACTGATATAAAATATAACAACCCATTTATGTTGTAAAATATGAATATTTACTTAACATATTTTGGGGATTTTTTTGGGGATTTTTGGGGATTTTTCCCAAAATACAATTTTGTCCAGTGAGGATATGAGATAGTATATTATAGATGAGTTAGTAAAAAACGCCGAGAAAAAAATAAACGGATAAACATTTTGAAAATGGACAAAAATTTTTGTCCAAAACTGAAATATCCAAATGAGATTTTGCAAAAAAACTGCATTTTTCAGTTTCTTATCATAATGCAGCAATTTCCAATTTTACATAATAGAATGCCTTACCTACGTTTTTTTTCATTGGCCCAACCAGGCCCTGAGATTTTGGACATTTTTCTGGACATTTTTGAAAAATGATAACAAAAAACCCATTTATATGCAGTATATATTGCTGTTACCCAAATAGCATATATTATAGTATATATTAGAATGTATTATCGCTGTTGTTATGCAGCATGATAACAAAAACCCACTTAACAATTATATCAATATACACTTGCATATATGATGATATTATTATATATGTATTATAATATTTGTTACGAGTAAGTAACAATGATAACAAAATGATAACAAAAAAGCCACTTAGCATACTGGGTGTGCAAATTGATATTGTATAATATGAATGGTAATAACATCGTAACAAAAAAACGCTCTTTTAGGAGCGAAAACGCTCTTTTAGAGCGCATCGATATATCAATATAACATATTATATTATACTACATCATAATAGGTAATATAATACAACCTACACTACTAATTATATGAAATATGCAGTGTTAGTCAAAAGATCCTAACTAAAAAAACGCCGAGAAAAAAATAAACGGATAAACATTTTGAAAATGGACAAAAATTTTTGTCCAAAACTGAAATATCCAAATGAGATTTTGCAAAAAAACTGCATTTTTCACTTTCACACCACAATGCAGCAATTTCCAATTTTACATAATAGAATGCCTTACCTACGTTTTTTTTTCATTGGCTCAACCAGGCCCTGAGATTTTGGACATTTTTCTGGACATTTTTGGACAAAAATACAAAAAGCGCACTTGAGAAAATGTCACTAAATATGCAAATATTTTATATAGCGAAATCCACATTTTTGGCTGCAGTAGGTAAGGCAATGATGCGTTCTTTTGCGCAAAAACGAATGCTACAAACTATTACCAATAATGTATATAAAATATATAGAGAAATAACCCAAATTGACTGCATTAGGTAAGGAAATGATGCGTTCTTTTACGAAAAATCCCCTTACCATGTGAAATGAATAATAATATTATATAATACCATAATACATGTAAAATAACCAATAATATATAACATAATTTGGGGATTTTTTCGGGGGATTTTTTGGGATTTTTTAGATTTAGGAGTTTTATTTTGTTTATACACTCTATACTATGATTTTGAAATATACTTGTGACTTTTGTAACTATGATACTGATAATAAAAAGGACTATAACAAACATTTGACAACTAGGAAACATAAAAATCTTGCATTAAATAAGCATTATATTTGTTCGATATGTAATTTTACTACCTATAAAAGATATGATTATAAACGCCATATGATCACTCTAAAACATTTATCTAATGCTGGAATCAAAACCACAGACTCTCAAAATGAATATAGTTGTGAAATATGCGATAGACGTTTTAAATATTTACAAAATCTAAGTCGTCATAAAAGTAAATGCAAACCCGTAGAAAAAGATACAACAATAGAAAATCTGGATTCTTTCCGCGAACACCAAAAAACACTTTCTGAACAATATAATGCAATGGTTGTCCATCAGCAAGACATTGTTGAGCAACAACACGACATGATGAATGAGATTATGGCAAAAGTGTCGGAAAATTGTTCCATTACAAATATCACGAACAACAATAATAATGTCACTAACAAGTTTAATTTGAACTTTTTCCTCAATGAGACATGCAAAAATGCAATGTCTATCAATTATTTTTTAAACAATCTGAACATACAAGTAGAAGACATTGAATACGTCGGTAATCACGGCTACGTAGAAGGAATGACACATATTATTATGGACCGACTGAATGCATTAGATATAACCGAACGTCCCATACATTGTACCGACGTCAAGCGAGATACCATGCATATAAAATGTGACGATGCCTGGCACAAAGATATCGACGACGAAAAAATACAAGTCGTTGTTTCTAGTGTATCAAAATTGAACTATAGAAAAATACCAGATTGGACAGAACTCCACCCACACTGTTTCAAAACAAGCAGTCCAGACTTCGATTATCACTTGAAAATGCTGGGAAATGTATTAGGTTCTCACCAAGACCAATCTCTAGATAGAAAAGTAATAAAAAACATCGCAAAGCAAACTGCATTAAATAGGCAAGTGTTGGCTCAAAAATATGGAAGTGTCCGGCCAAAAACATCTAGAGAGTGATCTAATTGTTTTTCTTATTATACGGGAGTTCTTCCACCACAATCGTGACACAATTATACAAGTTTTCAAAAGATGTCTCGGTTTCATAATCAACCTTATATTTGTAATTTTTTGTAAATAGAAATGTGTCTAATGTAGCATCGGTAATGTATATATACGGGCCGGTTTTGACATTTCCTTCGCGATCTATATATGTGAGTTGTGTAATCGAATCGTCCCATTTTCCGGTCAATAGCTCATTGACAATAGATATGTTTTTGGCAAAGTTCATGGAACAAGAAATGCGAATACCATCTAATGGAAATATCATCAATACTGAGTTGTTGCTATACATAAAGTGTTTGTTATCCGGGATATAGTACTGGTATGCATCACAATAATTGTAACGTATTGGTGTGGAAAACAAGTCATTTCCAGTGAAACTATGGTATATGTTATATTCCGAAATCATAAACCGTTCGATGTAACAAAGTTCATGATTATCCTCTTTCATGTATTGTTTGAATGCCTGAATGTTTTTTGTCATGGTGTTGTGTAATTTATTATGTATTATGTATTTTGAATATTACATAATAAATAATCAATTTTCCGATATGTTTATTTGTTTGTAATCGTAGGTGGACATCTACATGCCCCGGTTCCAATGCGCGTAGATGACGTAACCCTCACATTGAAATTGTAAGGAGCCACTTGCTGTGTAATACGCTTTTGTCCGTCCACCGATATACCTTCCAAGACCGGATATGTAATTGTTCCGGTTTGCACACGTAGTAATCTGGGTTTTGCTGATCGTATATATTGAGCATACCGCATTCTTTGTGATATGGACGTATCGTTCATACTGCTCTTCAGTTTGACAGCACTCTTGGTTTCTGAAACACGATTGCGACAATACTTGATTATACCCGACAATGTCCGTATTTCACCCGCATCAAACACGTATTTTACTTCGCGCTGACTGGCAGGAGCAGTAATAGTAAACGTGTAATTTCCGTGGTCCATAGCCGGAAGAATATAGGTCCCAGCATTTTTGATGGTAAGACGGCCCATATGTGTGCGATACGTTCCTTGCAGTTTATAGTCAATATATTCGCCATTCGTGCCGTCGAACTCGCGCAATATCAACACATGTCGTAGTTCCGTATCCAAACACCGACGCATCATATTGTTAAGTGGGTTCGGATACAAGTTAGGCAAACTGAATGTCACTACGTCAGTATCTCCGTCTACAATATAGTTCGATATCGTCGCTTTTCGTGCGATATATGGTATATTCGTTCCCGGAGTAACATTCATATAATCGGTCAAATGTTTTGTAATAGATATTTTTACGGATATATCAGTGGTATTGGACGAAAATAGCGCTAATTTATACACAGTGTCTTCGTCGGGAAATAAAGGCTCTCCCTGAATGAGGTTCGCTTTGTTGGCGGAAAACGAACCTCCTCTCAACACGACATTACTTGCATCAAGAAGCTGATATGAAATGTCTCCGGTAACATTCATTACATGTATTGTATTAATAGAATGCCCAGCAGATATATCAAACGTATATCCAGCGGGGTTCGTCGCAGAAATTATCGTATCAATGGTCGCAGTATTCGTGTTATCATATACCAATGGCACAAATGTGACAATATCACCCTGGACGCTATAAAACAATATTTTATTATCTTTGATAGAATGGCCAGTGAATAGTTGATATGTTCCCCCCACCAAATTGGTGGCAATCGTGAAATTGCTACTGGGCGATGTATTATTTACCGTATTTTCGTTAACAACCGTATTTGTATCCATGTTTGTCAACCGGTAATTAAACGACATATCGGGCCAGTTTGCTTGTTCAACATTGTATATTTTCAACCACGGAATATATTGGTCATCGCTGATATCAAACTCAATATAGTCTTCGTTACCATTGAATACGGTATTGACCAATGATATATTATCGGTATTTGAGACAACGGTGGGGTTACTACTAATATCAGAATAGTCATAAACCCGTGTTCCCTTAAGGGTAATGCTATTTGCATTAGTGCTATCATTCACCAGTCGGGCAGTAATATAAAACGTATCATTGGCGTTGGTCGGCTTAAGTGGTGCATATTGTATGATATTTATGATACCCGAAGCATTTATTATACGACTGATATGTTCGGTGTTATTATTATTGAATACTGAAAAATAAACGCTGTCAATCAAAAATGCGTTTATATGAGACATCATATAGTTAGCGGAGCGGTCGAAACTGTAAATGGCTCCATCGTTTTTATCATTCAATATAAAGTCGGTAGAGAACATGTTATCACTATCAAAAGTGAGGGTCTGTATAGATTTTAAAGTAGCAGTAAGTTGATAAATTCGGTCGGTAGCATAGCTCGCTTCGCCCGATATAGTAATTATATATGAACCCTCCATTAAAAACTTGTCTAAGACGGAAGAACCGAGATCGAGATGATTGAATGACGTATCTACTATAACTGTGTTTGCCGAATCAGTAATATTGATATGCACATATTCCGCCCCCGATGTATCAATTGCATTGACAACTATGGATGGGATAAAACGCCCTTGTGAAACGTTTATTAGCAGTTTGTCTACATCATTGCTGGTTATTGTATTTGTAATAATATACACATTACCAACATGTAATATTTCAACTGGATTAATATTATCATAATCGGTCGTCATTTTATCGATTGATTGCCTATAGTATATTGATATATTACTTCAAAAAATTGATTCATTTTGTCGGCAAAACCATATAGCAATTATACCACTATACTTCTATAAGTTATGCCCTCTTCTAAATCAACTACCGCTACTGATGTCGCTCTTTCTGAGCAATACCAGCAGAAAACGGACAAACAGCACATTCTGGACAACCCCGATACTTATATTGGTTCAGTTGAGAACGTGGATGCAAATATGTGGATTTACGACAATGCAACCAATCGCGTTGTTCTAAAAGACATTGAGTATATTCCGGGTCTCTATAAATTATTTGATGAAGGAATTGTCAATTGTCGTGACCATGTCGTGCGCATGATTCATTCTCCCATATTAGATAAAAAGTTCGTTACCTATATTGAAACCACGATTGACGATGACGGTTCGATTACACTGTCAAACGATGGCAATGGTATCGATATTGCCAAGCATCCGGAATATGACATTTGGATCCCAGAAATGATTTTCGGTCATCTTCGCACGTCAACTAATTATAATAAAAATGAAAAGCGCATTGTTGGCGGCAAAAATGGTTTCGGTTTCAAACTGGTATTGATTTGGTCCACATATGGTAGAATTGAGACCATTGACCATACCCGAAAATTGAAATACGTGCAAGAGTTCAATGGAAATCTGGATACGATTCATCCTCCTCAAATCACCAAGGTATCGGCTACAACGAAGCCATATACCAAGGTTACATTCAAGCCAGATTATACCCGTTTCGGTATCAGTAATCTCACACCTGATATGGTTGCACTATTGAAGAAGCGTGTATATGATATCGGTGCAGTAACAGACCATTCGGTGAAGAAAATCAAAATATTGTATAACAAAGATGTCGTTCCCGTGAAGAACTTCACACAATATATAGATTTGTATATTGGTCCAAAGGCGGAAACACCTCGCGTCTACGACAAATGTGAAGAACGTTGGGAATATGCAGTGGCACTCTCACAAACACACGAGTTCATGCAAGTATCATTCGTAAATGGTATTTGCACTTTTAAAGGAGGTAAACATGTAGATTATATTATTGGCCAGATCGTCCGCAAATTATGCGATTATATTGAAAAGAAGAAAAAGGTCCGCGTCAATGGGAACTCCATAAAGGAACAACTCATCTTGTTCTTGCGGTGTGACGTTGAAAATCCAGCATTTGATAGCCAGACGAAGGATTACATGAATACACCTGTAGCCAAGTTCGGGTCAACGTGTTCGGTAAGTGATGCGTTCATTGAAAAGGTAGCGAAAATGGGTGTAATGGATGTTGCATGTTCGCTTACCGAAGCGAAGGAAAACCGCATGGCGAAGAAGACGGACGGGTCAAAGACCAAGTCGGTAAGAGGCATCGCCAATTTCATCGACGCCAATTTCAGTGGAACGACCAAATCCAATGAATGCACATTAATTTTGTGCGAAGGATTATCAGCATTGTCGGGTATTGTTTCAGGCCTATCAAGTGATGACCGCAATGTCATTGGTATTTATCCACTGAAGGGAAAGCTACTCAATGTTCGCGGTGAACAAATCAAGAAAATTAGTGAAAACAAGGAAATAAATGACATCAAGAAGATTCTTGGATTGGAAACGGGCAGAGAATATACATCACTCGACGACGTAAACAAGTCACTTCGTTATGGAAAAGTGATGTATATGACTGATCAAGATTTGGATGGTTCGCATATTAAAGGGTTGTGTATTAATATGTTTCACAGTGAATGGGCGTCGCTCGTAAAAATCCCTGGATTCTTGTCGTTTATGAATACTCCCATTTTGCGAGCAAAGAAGGGGGCACAAGTAAAGCATTTCTACAATGATGGCGAATACAACCAGTGGAAAGCGTCTATGGGAGACGATGGCGTGAAAGGCTGGACTGTAAAATATTTTAAGGGACTGGGCACGTCAACTGCTGCCGAGTTCAAAGAATACTTTGCGAATAAGAAGATAGTAGATTTCGTATATGATACCAATCAGAGCGACAATGCGATTGACAAAGTATTCAACAAGAAACGCGCGAATGACCGCAAGCAGTGGTTGGAACAATATGATTGTAATGCTTATTTGGATACGAACCGCCCATCAGTTCAATATGAAGAGTTTATTGACAACGAGATGATTCATTTCAGCACATATGACTGTGCCCGCTCCATTCCAAACATGGTGGATGGTCTCAAAATATCGCTTCGTAAAATCCTCTTTTCGGCGTTCAAGAGGAAACTGACGAGTGAAATCAAGGTTGCACAATTTTCAGGATATGTTTCGGAACATAGCTCGTATCATCATGGTGAGGCGAGTTTGAATGGAGCAATTGTGAACATGGCACAGAACTTTGTTGGGTCGAATAATATCAACTTGCTTGAGCCCAATGGACAATTCGGCACCAGATTGCACGGCGGTAGTGATAGTGCATCGGAGAGATATATATTCACAATGTTGAACCCACTCACGCGTCATTTGTTTCCCGACTTGGACGATTCTGTATTGAATTATTTGGATGATGATGGTACACAAGTGGAACCCGAGTATTACGTTCCAATTGTGCCATTTGCGTTGGTAAATGGTATTTCTGGTATTGGTACTGGTTTCTCGTGCAGCATTGCGCCTTATAATCCGAAAACCATTATTACATATTTGAAAAATATGTTGCAGAATAAGTCAACCAATGATATTATGTTTACCCCGTATTATGAAGGGTTCAAGGGCACGATTATTTCATTAGAACAGAATAAATATTTGATCAAGGGTGTCTACGAAAAGGTGGATTCGGACAAGATCCATATTAAAGAACTACCAGTTGGCACATGGACAATGTCATATATCAGTTACTTGGAAACACTCGCGGACGGGGTTGTTAACTCCAAGACCGGAAAAAAGTCTACACCACTAATCCGCGATTTCAGCTCTATTTCAACGGAAGTGAATGTAAATATTTTGGTTCAGTTCCCGAAAGGAAAATTGGAAGAACTAGAAAGCAACGAGGACGAACATGGTTGTAATGGCGTTCATAAATTGATGAAGCTGACTACCACATTGAGCACAACAAATATGCATATGTTTAATCATGAGCGAAAGCTTCGCAAATACGAGAATGTGGAACAAATTATTCGCGAATATTATGATGTTCGGTTGGGGGTCTACGTGAAGCGCAAGGCGAGTCTTGTGGCCGCAATGGAGAAGAAAATGTTACGGCTTTCGAACCGAGCATTATATATTCAGAAAACGCTTAGTGGAGAGATTGACCTTCGTCGCAAAACCGCCCAAGTAGTAACGGACTTACTTACTAAATTGCAGTTTGATTTGCTGGACGGAGATTATAAATATTTGATCAAAATGCCGATGGATTCGGTGACGGAAGAAAACGTAGCGGCGATTATCAAGGAGCGTGATGAGACACGGACGGAACTGGAAAAGTTAAAGTCAACGACAACTGAAAAGATGTGGTTGAAAGAGTTGAGTGTATTGGAAACGGAATACGACAAATACAAAGTGAAGCGCGATAAACTACAAGCTGCAACTCCACTTACAAAGCCAAAGAAGGCGGTAAAAAACACAATTAGAATTAAGAAAACGAAGTAAAAATCATAATACACAATTTGAAATCTTATACCCAATGGGCTTTTTCTATGTGCTTGAAATCGCGGTCGACTTGTCGTGGTCGTTCCAATGGTACAGCGATTGTGCTTTGGTCTTCCCTATATTTAATATAACTAACCGCTTCATTATAAACATTATGGATGGCATACCCGAGAACGATATCATTTAATTTTGCGATTTGTCCGGGAACATCTTCTTTTTTATGTTCGGCATATTGTAAGAATGTGCTTCTCATAATGACTTTCAATGTATCGACACTTTGGGGAGCAATGACAAATTGATTTCCGGATTTGGCGTAAACACCCGCACGGAGACCATTTTGAATTATTTGGACATTTTCTGCTGAAAAATATGCATTTGAAAGGGGTGTGCATTCCAACTCGCCGGTCAATGCGTCGCGATATTCAGATGATTTGTTTTTTAATACGATACGCTCTTGCATTTTAAATTGGATGGTAGGGTCTTCGGGTTCGATAAGGTTCACACGTCCGTTCATACGAGGGTCTTGAACAATAGGTGTATTACGGTATATTTCATTATAATCGGACATATTTTTAATCAATTACTTCTATAATGTTAGTGTAGAAATAATATTGTGTATTGTAGTTGATTGCGAAATGCTAAAGTTTAGCAATACCCATTACACGCATATCTACAACAAAAATATATGATTATGTTATAGATAATAATGGATTACTTTTATTTGGTTACATTAATAGTGGCTGGTATTTTACTTATATTGGGACTTACCTATGTAGGTATTCGTCTTGGGCAGCAATATAGTAAGGGAATAGAAGACGCGGTTTTCCCACCAGTGTCAAAGACATGCCCCGATCGCTGGGGGTCAGAAAAGGACGAAAATACGAAAAAGGTGTTATGTAAAATACCCGGTGCGACTGACATCAACAGTGGGGTGTCACCAGATGGAACGATTGGTTATAAAGACCGCACTATAACGCATGGTTTAAATGCGAGCATGAATGCGATTGATTTTAACGACGAAGAGTGGGCAAAAACGGGTGTTTCAAATACATGTGCGCTTAAGAAGTGGGCAAATACTTACAATATTCAGTGGGATGGTATAACCAATTACAATGGGTGTTAAACACTATAACAAATATTTTTACAGTTTACACCTTCGGACATTTAAAATGGGACAAAAAATCCCAAAATAAAAAATCAAAAATGTAAAATCAATAGTAGGAGTTTCACCTACGATGGTCTAACTTTTTCCACTTCTTCTTAGGT
>Ga0213868_10006579_pt1 | contig 10248 bp, 13 predicted proteins | sample PICome_9_FD_160087 | JGI IMG/M metagenome (GOLD analysis project Ga0213868, IMG submission 160087) | Coastal seawater microbial communities near Pivers Island, North Carolina, United States - PICO127 | ecosystem: Environmental > Aquatic > Marine > Coastal | place: USA: North Carolina...
CTAAATGGTTCTATTTTAAGTTTAAAAACGGGTGAAACAGAGCGAATGCATATCACCTCTGGTGGCAACGTAGGTATTGGTACTAATAGTCCATCAAGCTTATTAACTGTAAACGGTTTAAGCGCAAATACTGAATCTGGTCAAATAAGAATTATTAAAACGGGCGCAAATGAGCAAACGCTACATATAGGTTATAATACAACTAGTGATTATGCGTATTTAAATGCGTATAAGGCTGGTCTTGGATATAAACCAATTTCTTTAAATCCTGATGGTGGTAATGTGGGTATTGGTACTACTGGTCCGGGGGCTAAACTTACTGTTCAGTCTGGAATAAACACTTCTAGCGCCACAGTTATATCGTTACTTCAAACAACGAATGGAGCAGAAAAAGAAGCCGCTGCCTTCGGGCTTTCTATTCAGAACGGAGGAGAGAGCACAAACGCCGCCGATTTTTGGTTTAAAACGGCAAGTGGTGGCGCTACTTCTGAGCGTATGCGCATCACTAGTGGTGGCAACGTAGGTATTGGTACTACTAGTCCAGCATACAAACTAGATGTCGCTGGTTCAGCTAGAATTGGTGGCGTTACAGGAGATGCTGAGTTAATTATTGAAGCTGATACCGATAATAATGGAGAGAATGATAACCCAAGAATTGTCTTAAAGCAAGACGGCGGTGTCGTTACAGGTATTGTTGGATTAAATGGAGACGCTGACAATGCATTTACAGGCGCATTAGGAAACGCAATGTATATTTCTGCTTACGGTGCACTTCAATTAAGAGGTGGGAGCGGAGGAGTTGTAACTATTGATGGAAACGGCAACGTAGGTATTGGTACTACTGCACCAGATTACGAATTAGATGTTGTTGGCTCTATAAAAGCTTCAGTACAGAGTAGATTTAGCAATGGCACGGCAGCAACTCCTGCTTACTCTTTTGATGCAGATTCAGATACGGGTATATTTAGAGGCACAACAAATGCTCTAGCCTTCTCAACAGCTGCTTCTGAAAGAATGCGTATTGACGCATCTGGCAACGTAGGTATTGGTACTACAAATCCGGGTTCAACTCTTTCTGTAAACGGAACAAACACAGGTACTGTACCTCTTCTTGACTTGACCGCCTCAGGAAGTGGCGCTTTTCAAAGAGGTGTTAGAATGCTTAACACTGGTATGTCTGCCGGGGACAGCATTATGATGGCTGTAGGAAACAGAGACAACTCCAAGAATATGGGGCAGTTCTACTTCTACTATGCCGGGAATGCATCCAACTCAAACAGAATATCTATGGGGCTCCATAGTGTTGACGATGTATTTAACATCTTAGGCACTGGAAACGTAGGTATTGGTACTACGAGTCCAGATAGAAAACTAACTGTATCTGGCAACGGAACTCTTTTTGGTTTACAAAGCGCCCAGGTAGGTGGATATTCTGAAATGGAATTTACAGCCGCTGGCGTTGATGGAGCATATCTTTTCAAAGCAAGTGCTGGATATACCAGTTACGGTGGTGCTGGAGCTTTTAACTATTATAATACTGGAGCTCACGCATTCCACTCAAATTCAGTAAACAACATACTTCACCTTACAGCAGCTGGAAATGTAGGTATTGGCACCACAAGTCCTGCATATAAGTTGGAAGTATCAGGAGGCGCTATATCAATAAAAGGAAACGCCGCTGGTAACTCCCTTCGCTTTGATGACTCCGGTGGTACTTCTCGTAATGCGATTTACGTTGACACCTCAAACTACCTTAGTGTTGGTAACGCCAACTACGCTGGCATCAAGCTGTACCATACCGCTACTGCGCCAGGAACAACCGGCTTTGAAGGTAGTGCGGTTGCAGAGGCATTCGGAACGACAGAAAACGGTAAGGTCCTTGCGGAGCCAGATGCTTGGTTAGCGGTTCGTGTCGGAACGACAGACTACGCAATTCCAATGTACACCACAGGATGATAATGAAACCGCTTACACCAGAACTCCGCAGGGAGATTGAAGAATCGGGAGTTCCTCTTATAGAGATGTCTATGGGGGAATTCCAATCCTGCATCGTTGGGGTGCATAAAGAAAATCCATATATTTGTAACTCTAAAAAGAAGTAAAAATGGCTAACACCTATTCATGGGACTGCAAGACGGTAGACACCTACCCCACGCAAGATTCATTCTCTGATGTCGTATACAACGTACACTGGCGCTTAACAGGTACGGACGAGTCAGGCGAACACTCCGCTACTGTTATCGGTACTCAGACAATCTCTGTAGAGACGATTGATGCTGAAACATTTGTCGCTTTTGAAGACCTCACCCACGATGATGTTGTTGGATGGGTAGAGACTGAGATGGGAGCTGACCGTGTTGCCGAACTGCAAGCGTCAGTTGACTCTCAGATTGCTGACAAAATTGCACCTAAGTCTGTCACTAAGACGATTGGCGCAGTTGTTGAAACTCCTGTTGACGAAACTCCTATTGAGGAGTAATATTTTTTTCTAATCTCTAATTTTAATTCACATGGCTAAGGTCAAAGAAGAACTGCTTGCCCCCGTAAATGAGGCACGCCAAGCAATGCAAGCCATCCAACTTGAGTTGGGTGCCATCGCACTCGCTGAACTCCGTAAAGAAGCCCTCCTGGAGGCTTACAAGGAGCAACAGCAGAAAGTAAAAGAATCAACCGATGCTATCCAAGCAGAATACGGAGATGGCTCTGTAGACTTGGAAAGCGGTGAGTTTACTCCCGGAGAAGCCCCTGCTGCTGAAGTAGTGGAGGAGTAAGATTCCATACATTGAACGAAGAAAGGGTCGCAGAAATGTGACCCTTTTCTTTTTTATCTTTGTCGTAAGAGAACGTAATACAATTCAATATGGGACTTTTTCAAACTATAAAGAATAAGATTATGGCCTTTGTTGACATATTCAAGGATAGCAACGACTACAACGAGAAGACCATCATTGGATTTATGTCCTTTGCTGTGATGGTGCTGGTGATGCTTGCAGACGTAATCACTGGTTGGGTAGGGCAAGACCTCGTCATCAACGAAACCATCTATAACAGTTTTGTATTCGTAACTCTTGGAGCGTTCGGCATTGCTGGCCTCGAAAAATTTGCTAAGAAATGAAACAATACGAAGGCAATGGTAAGTTCACTGAAGTAAGTGAAGACACAATGCTTGGCGTTAGCGTCAAAACTCTCATCGCCTTGGGAGTTGGCCTTTCCATTGCGGTGGGTATGTATTTCAATCTTCAAGCAGAGATTCAAATAGCAAAGGAGTTGCCTGAACCCGCAGTATCAAGAACCGAGTTCGACCTTAAGGATGAGCTTGTGCGTTCTACGATTATGTCTAACGCCAAGAACATTGAGGAGATGAAGGCACAGTTGGACAAGATTGAGAACCGAATATTTGAACTAAGATGAGAGCCTGGCTTATCGCTTCGTTCCTTCTCCTGTCATTCACCTATCAGCCCGAAGGTAAGAGCGTAATTGAGTTCAATGCTGGATTCAATGCAAAGAATGGCTACAAGGATTTAGGCAGGTTGCAGAATGCTAAACTCTACCGAGTGGACATTGAGGAAAAGCCTTATATGAAGGACAAATTCAAGATTAAGAGCGTTCCTACTTTGATTCTATTCAGAGATGGTGAGGAGATGTGGCGCTGGGAAGCTGGTATTGATATGAAACTCCATACCCATCACCTTGACATCCAAGATGCAATAAATCGTTTCTAATGGAGAACCGCTTAAAAAATCTACTCAAAAAGCATGGGCTTTCTGGCGTCAATAAGCCAAAGGGAACCCCATCGCATCCCAAAAAGTCTCACATTGTTCTAGCGAAAGTTGGCGACAAGACTAAGCTTATTCGTTTTGGTGAGCAAGGAGCCGATACGGTTACGGAATCAAACCCAACCGGAGCAAGAGCGAAAAAGCGTGCATCCTTTAAGGCTCGTCACGCTAAGAATATCGCCAAGGGAAAGATGAGTGCTGCATACTGGGCCAATAAGGTAAAGTGGTAATGCAACATAAGATTGACTATTCAAGGTTGATGCAATACCTAAAGGAAGAGTTAAAGACATTAAAAGAACCAGCAAATGAAAGCTGCGAAGAAGAGTAATCCAGGATTATGGGAGAAGGCTAAATCTCAAGCGAAAGCTAAGATGGGAGGAAAGCATTCTGCTCGCGCTATGCAGCTTGCTGTTTCTATTTATAAAAAGATGGGCGGAAAATATTCTGGACCCAAGAAAGAAACAAGCTTGTCCAAATGGACAAAGCAAAAATGGAGAACAAAAAGCGGAAAACCATCTGGGGAAACTGGAGAACGCTATCTACCAGAAAAGGCAATCAAGTCATTAACCGCCTCTGAATACGCATCCACCACTGCTGCTAAAAGGAAAGGTACTAAGGCTGGCAAGCAATTTGTATCCCAGCCAAAGTCTATCGCTAAAAAAACCGCTAAATACCGAAAGTAATGTCTGAAAAAGAAACAGATTTCGGCTCATGGCTCAACGAGCTAGAAGAAGCTGAGCAGCCAACATGCAACATTGACAACCCCGAAGACTGCGAGGCTTGCGGCAGTTAAAGCGTTACTTTAACCTTATACTTATAACTTATTGGTAATAAAGTATTTTTCGTAGATTTGTCTACGAAATAAAATTCTTTTTAATTATGAGTGAGTTAAACAACCAACTTGAGGAAGCAGTTCGCCAAATGGGTGGCTCTATTGAAGGAAACGAATTAGAGCAGCCTCAACCAGAAATTCTGGGTAATGCGTCAGAACAGCAAACACAAGAACCTGTAGCAGAGGAGCCCGTAGCGGAAGAAACCGTTGCCGAGCCAACTGCTTCAAAAGAGGTTTTAATGAGCGAGCCGCTCGAAGGCGAAGACGTTCTTACTATAAATGACAAGCAGGAAGAAGAGCCTGTAAGTTCTTTGAATGACGAAAATGAACAAACTACTCCCGAAGAGGTAGAGGAGGATTTTGATATTGATAGCGCTGTAACTAGCTACTTGAGCGAAAAGCTGGGTGTGGATATAAGCTCTATTGATGATATTCCTAATCTATTTCAGAAGGAAGAACCCAAGGCTGAGATTGACGAAAGGCTTAAGGTAATTGCTGATTTCATGGAGAAAACGGGCCGCAGCCCCGAAGATTGGTTTACATACCAATCTATCAAGCCAGATGAAATATCTGATTTGGATGCGGTTCGCTATCAACTTCGGAATCAATACAAGAACTTAAGCACGGAAGAGGTAGACCTTTTACTCTCCAATAAGTACAAGCTGGATGCAGATATGTACTCTGAGGATGAATTAAAGTTTTCTTCTCTTCAACTGAAGATTGACGCCGCCGATGCCAGAAAATCAATTTCAGAATTAAGAGATAACTACTTAATGCCTGTAATTGAGCAGAAGGCTCAACCCACTGAAAGCGTTGAAAGTCCAATCAATGACCAATGGATTTCATCAATGTCTGCTGATGCAGAATCTCTAGAGGCCATTACTTTTCAATTAGGTGATGGTGAATTCAACTTCGGCATCTCTGATGAATACCGTCGGACAATGATTGACAAAAACGCAAACCTTGAGAATTTCTTTGATGATTACATCTACGACAATGGCTCTTGGGACTATGAAAAACTGAACATGCACAGAGCTGTGCTGGACAACATTGACGAAATTGTCAAGTCTGTCTACAAGCATGGCCTGAGCGATGGACAGCGTAATCTAGTCAATAAGGCTGCCAATGTAGATATATCAACTCCAAAAGTTAATCCTCAATCAGCTGACGGCAATCAAGATTTGATTAACGACATTGTCGAAAAGCTGAGACCAGACAATCGTTTAAAATTATTCTAAAACCCTATAAATCATGGCTGCATCAAATCCCACTGATTTTTCTCCCAGCTCGGTACGCCGTCTGGACCCAGCTAAGTACACCGCATTAGGTGACTTCTTGGCTCAAATCAACAAGCCCGACAACCGCGATGCGCTTGTCAAAACTTTCGGTGCTCAAAGCATCACCGGATTCCTCCAGTTGACTGGTGCCGTTAAGGCCAATGGCGCTGACGACCAAGTTCAATGGTGGGAAGAAACCCGCTTGCACACTAAGCAAGCTTACACTGGCGCTACTGCTGCCATTGCATCTACTGCTACTACTGGTACTTTGACCTACGCTTCTGGCGAGGGCAACGTTATCCGCGAGAACGACGTTATCTTGTTGCACAATGAGATTCGTGCTGTTGTTACTGCTGTAACTCCTACTGCTGGTACTACCGCTTCTGGTACGTTCACGTTCAAGACGTTGGCTGACCCTGTCGGTACGGCTATCGCTACTGGTGATACTGGCTCTGTGCCCGTTATCGGTAACTTGTTTGCTCAAGGAACTGACCAGCAGTCTATGTACGTTCAAAGCAACGTCCGCAAGTTGACCAACAAGTATATGATTCTGAAAGAAGTATACAAGGTTAACGGTTCTCAAGCTACCAACATTGGTTGGGTTAACTACAATGGTGACTACCGTTGGTACGTTAAGTCTGAGAATGACACCCGTCAGCGTTTCTTGGACAAGCGTGAGATGATGATGTTGTTGGGCCAATCTGCTTCCAACTCTATCGACATCAACGGAACTATCGATGGTTCTGAAGGTTACTTCGACGCTATCGAAAACCGTGGTATCGTACAGGGTTCTGCAATTGGTGCCGCTACTGGCATGACCGACATTGATGGCATCATCACTGTATTGGACAAGCAAGGCGCTCCTTCTGAGTACGCTATGTACGTTGACCGTACAACCGACTTGGCTATCGACGACATGTTGGCAACCAACATCACTGCAGCTTCTGCTATGACGACTGGTGGCAACTTCGGTCAGTTTGCTAACTCTGAGAACATGGGTCTTCACCTTGGCTTCAAGAGCTTCAACCGTGGCTCTTACAAGTTCCACAAGACCTCTTGGAAGTTGTTGAACGACCCCACGTTGTTGGCTGGCTCTAAGTTCCACGGCGTAATGATTCCTATGGCTACTGTAGCTGACCCAAGAACCGGCGAGCGTGCTCCCGCTTTGGAAATGAACTACAAGGCTACGAATGGTTACTCTCGCGAAATGGAGCACTGGATGACTGGTTCTATCCTCGGTGTTACTAACAGCAACGTTGACGAACTCCAGTTCAACTACCGTTCTGAGTGCAACTTGGTTACTCGTGCTGCTAACCAGCACGTACTTATCAAGTACTAAGCTTAGGCAAAACCATGGGAGGGGGTTCGCCCCCTCCCTTTTTTACTCATTTAATTCTATTCAATAATGGCACGCCCAAAATCAAATCCCGAAGCGGCATCAGCTGCTCCTAGCATTAAAGCTACTGCTCCTAAAATAGTAAAGAAGGAAGCAGAATTTAAAAAACCAAAAGTTTACTTACTAAGACGTAAGGGTGGAATTGTATACCGCATTAGTTCGGATGCAACCTCTTACGACGTTGAGAACGACACGATTCGCCTCATTCGCTACTCTCCAAGCGAGCCTAGCATTTATGCCGATGAGCAGTCTAATTTGGCACGCAGAGAGCATATTGTCTTTGAAGATGGAATCCTTACTGTTCCAGTAAACAAACCCAACCTATCTGCTTTTCTAGATGCGCATCCAGACAATGTTGCCAATGGAGGTAATATTTTCATGCTGGCTCAAAAAGAGAAAGAGGCAGCGGAAGAGATTGAAGATGAGTTCTTGGTCCACGATGCCATTGGCTTGGTGAAGAACAAGGAGATTCAAGACCTTCTTCCAGTTGCAATGTTCTATGGCATTGATACATCTCAGAGCAACATGGAGATTCGCCGAGAGCTTCTTAAAGAGGCCAAGGGCAGTCCTAAGCGGTTTATCGATTCTTTTGACAATCCAATAGTTACCACTAAGGCCGAGATTCTTCAAGCTGCTGATTTTCAAATCATTAACATTTCACCGGAAGCGGTTTATTGGTTTGATTCAAACCGCCTAATCCTTTCCGTACCTTCAGGGCAAGATGGAGCAGACATCCTGACTCGCTATTGCTTGACCGAAAAAGGCGCAGTAGTTCACAATGCAATCAAGGAAAAGCTTGCTGAGCTTTCCTAATTAAGCACTGATTTTCAGACGAGAAGGCTCCATTAGGGGCCTTTTCTTTTTTGGTATATTTGTAACTAAATGCTTTATAGCTATGGCGAGTGTAAATAGAGTGTATTCTGCGTTGAAAGATGTCGCTAACAAAGACCAGCGGGGCTTCATCAGTCCTGCTGTTTTTAATAGCCTTGCAGCTGTTGCGCAAATGAATATCTACAACCGCCTCTTTGATGAGCACGCGAAGGTTAAAAGACTCCGAAACGCTCAATTAGATGGCGCAAGAGACAAATCTCGGTTCAAGCAACTGAACGAAGACTTGGCTTATTTTTCTAAGACATCTACTCTCTCTTTGGGGGCAGATGGATTTTTTGCTAAACCCTCAGACTTGGGAAGGATTATTTCTGCAAGTACTATCGGGAAACTACTGCTTGGTCAGATAGAAAAGACTCAGATTCAGATGATTTATGATGAATCCATCATGGATAACATCTTGCTTAGTGACTTATCTAAACCGTCTGAGTCGGCTCCTGTTGGAATGGTAGGGCAGGGAATTGAGGTATTCCCAACGAGTATTAAGAAGATATCTTTGAGATACTACAAGCTCCCAGAAGGAATTAACCCAACAACTAGCGCACGGGTAGCCTCGTCTCCAAAGTTTGGATATACGAGCGTTTCTGGTAAAGAGATATACTCTGGTTCAAACAGTGTTGACTTCGAGCTTCCTGAGCATTATTTTGAAGAGCTGGTCATTGAAATTGCAAAGCTTATAGGCATTAATCTCAGAGACCAAGATGTATATAACTACTCCAAGGCAGAGGAAACACGTATTGTAAATGGCTAAGGATACCGTATCAGTAGAACAAATAGTCAATGACTTCGTATTAAGTGTTGACAATGACGACTATGCAAACAATGCGTCTGATGTTGTAATTAGAAACTTTGCGTTGCGTGGCATTCGTGAAATGGGATTTGACATCCTTCGTAGAATCAAGTCTACACAACTTACGGTTGACAGCTCGCTGGGGACTGTTGCTCTACCCACCGATTTTGTTGACCTAGTCAGAATAGGGATATTGGGCTCCGATGGAATCGTATATGTATTTGGCCAGAATGATAATATTAATCTTCTTAAGAACGAGCCAAGAGCTGCTGTGCCCGATTACTTAAATGGCTTTGAAAGCTATGTCTTTAGAAACTGGGTCAGTGAAATATCTGATGGAGGAATCTATGGCCTTGGCGGTGGCCACCTTCCTGGTGAGTACCGGATAAACTACGAGCATAATCGCATCGAGCTTTCCTCCAATTCAGGAGTTTCTCAGGTTATTCTGGAATATGTTGCGGATGAGGCTTTGTCTGATAACCCAACAATACACGTTTATGCTGAGGAGGCGTTGCGTGCATACATCTATCTCAAGCTTGTAGAGCGTAAGAACAACGTTCCAGCGGTAGAGAAATCTAGAGCTCGGCAGCAATACCATAACGAGCGCAGACTTGCCAACGCAAGACTTAAGACATTCACGAAGAACGAGGCTTTGAAGATTATTAGAAAGAACTTCAAGCAGTCACCTAAATACTAAAGGATGGCTATAGATAAAGTTTTACCGCGCTATCTAAACAAAGATGACGACGAGCGCCTGATTAAGAAGGTAGAGATGACGGATGCACAAAACATCCGCATTTCTTCTGAAGCAGACGGTGACGGTCTTGTCATTAAAAATGCCTACGGTAACGAGGCGGTTCTTTTGGTTGATGACATGCCAGCTGGAACCAATGAGGTTATCGGTGCTGTCGCTGACGAGCAGTCTGGCGAGATTTTCTATTTCGTATGGAATAGCAGCGGAAATCACTCTATATATAGATACACAACCGCCTTAAACACCGCTTCTCAAGTATGCTCTGATAGCGTACTGAGTTTCTCAAGAGACAGGCACGTTCAGGCTGAAATATTAAGGAACACAAACGATGATACTCTTCTTTATTTCAATGATGGTGTTACGTCTCCAAAAAAGATAAACGCAAGCAAAGCTTTGCGCGGGCAATATTCGGCTGCTTTCACAACTGGTACAGACGAAGAACGATTGCTGTTCTATACTGTAGCAAAACAGCCGCCTCTTGCACCGCCCACCTTTACATTCCGGAACAATCCAAGCATTGACAATGAAATCAGAA
>Ga0213868_10006583_pt1 | contig 10239 bp, 12 predicted proteins | sample PICome_9_FD_160087 | JGI IMG/M metagenome (GOLD analysis project Ga0213868, IMG submission 160087) | Coastal seawater microbial communities near Pivers Island, North Carolina, United States - PICO127 | ecosystem: Environmental > Aquatic > Marine > Coastal | place: USA: North Carolina...
ACTAGTTGTACGAGATGGTGAAATAAAAATTATAGATGGCAATAAATATCACAGTAAATATTTTCTAGAGTTTATGGATAAAGGCAAGTATAAAGGTAATGCAGAGTATTTTGCAAAAGCCTATAAGGATGATCTTTTAAAAGCAGGTATTTTGTTTTAACCAACTAATTTGAATAGATTCGAAACGGCTGATTTAAGGAAAAACTACAATTTAAAATAATAAAAGGTTAGTCACGTATACACTATGTATTCAACTCATTTATTTTATCTTTAAGCTATAAAAAACCTACAATTAATGACAGGAGACCAACTCAAAGCCTTAGAAAGCAGATTATGGAAGGCAGCAGACGACCTAAGAGCTAACAGTAAGCTAACAGCTACAGAATACAGTTTCCCTGTTTTGGGAATCATCTTTTTAAGACACGCTCACAATAGATTTGTAATAGCAAAAGAAGAGCTTGAAGAAGATGAACTATTGGTATTTGACATGCTTATTGCAAACAAGAAGATATCGGATAAGGAGAAGGCTAAAGTTAAGGAGGCAGCCAGAAAACTTTTAGAACGCTTAAAAGAAAATGAGTTTAAGGTTGATAAGTGGACAGAAAAAACACAAACAGCATCAGCAGTGCGGAAGGTTATTGAAAATTATCTATATATAGAATTGCCTTCACCATCCTATGATGATGACTTCTCTATTAAAGCAGAGCTGTTATACAATGAATTTAAAACTCGATATGCTGAGTATGGGGGAGAGGCGGCTTAAATTGGGTTTAGATTTAATCAATCTTTTTTTATTTTAAATAATTATGAAAAATAGATAATATGAAAGAGTTATTAGCATTTTTAATGTTCGTAATATTATTTACATCTTGTAAAGAGAATGAGATAGAAAAATTATATGTTGGTGAATATTATGATGGAAACAAGTTGGTTTTAATAATTAATGATGACAATACGGGTGAAGCCTTTTCTAGCAGACATATAAAAGAAGGGAAATTTGATTGGCATGTTACGTTAGGCAGAGATGGTAAAATCTCAGAATTGAAGTCTATAGAGTCAGACTCCCCAATACGGAGGTATTATATTTTAGGTTCTGTTATATCTCCTAATTACCCACAGAATTCTTTGTTTACTGCACGATATGATGATAAGAAAAAAGGTTACGTATATCAAGAGATTGCTGATAAGAAATAGAATATTATTATCTTTTTTTAATGGAGGAACCTAAAAATAGATTGGACAATATGTATGATTTCAATGATGATTTGATGGGGTATTCATTTAAATACATGAATATGGAATTATACTCAGACCCTTTCTATATTAATTCTGATTGGTCATATTTTCATGAAGATGCATATTATGGTAAATTGATTTATGAAGATTATCTCACTTTTTTAAGATATAATAATCTAAATCCTGATAATAATACATTTGAAAATTATTTAATAAAATCTCATAATTCAAAGTTTAATTATAAACATGAATCGAATGTATATAGATGTTATTTGGATAGTGTATATAATGAAGATATTTCTTTTCATCCTCATGAAGTGTTTAGGGGTAATTTTCTGTTTTTTAAAATAGATTATGAAGATAAATCTAATACTAAGCTAGATTATGAAAATAATGTGAGAGGGAGTTCAGAATTTAATTTTCTATGGCTTTTAATACCAGGTATTCTACTATTTGTTTTTCTTGAAATTCATGTTCCAATTTTCTTAGTAATCATTTGTTCTTTGATTATTGGCTTGGTTGTATTGATTAATTTGTTTAAAAAAAATTAGCTTAGATGAAGATTTGTATTTAGCACTATTTAAAGAACTTATGTTCGCCTATTTTTATAGCTTTTGCAAATCGTTTACTTCAATATAATGTTAGAAGGCTCTTCAATAAAATCAGAGATAGAAATTTTGGTAAAAAAATTTTAAAAATTATTTTTTTAGTTGCTTTTTGAGTGAACTAACTACCCTATACAAATACCCCCACTCATTCACAGGAGGAAGACTCCCCCTACCACGTTATATAGAAAATAGATGTTCCTGCCTGCAATAAAAATTCAAGTTGATAGCTGTGATTTTTTCAGGAGTGAATAGGTTTTCTTGGTGGTTATGTTCAACTCAAAAACTTAAGAACAATGGTTAGAATTATTAATTACAAAGCAAGAGAGAAGGAGGATGGTACATCATTCTTTGTTCTGGAACTTCAAGGAGGCATTGAAATGGTAAAGTCTAAGGAGACTGGCAATTTTTATGCAACTGCAAAGAAAGCGTATATACCTTCAACATTTGATGAAGATGTATGTTCTGCTTTAATAGGTACTGAAATGCCTGGTAAGATTGCTAAAGAAACTTGTGAGCCTTTTATTTATACAATTAAAGAAACAGGAGAAGAAGTTACTCTGAACCACAGATGGGTTTATGCTACAGAAAATGTTGAAAAACCAAAGCAAGTAACTGTTATGCAACATCGCAATGTGATTGCAGACTCAAAAGTATTTTCCTCTAATGGAATTTTAGAGCCTGTAAGCTAAAACCTAAAGCCTAGTCTATTGTAGATTAGGCTTTTTGTTTAAAGTTGAGCTAGCCTAACTGCTTACGCTTTATGCTTGTTTGCTTTTACCTTCAAAACAATAAGAGGGTAATGAGTAGCCTTAACTAGGTTTAGTTGTAGGGAAAAGCTCTGTGTGAGTATATATTAAAAGTCATGAAGGTATACGTGTCTTGGAGTAATGTAGAGTGCTTTAATCTAAACAAGTCTTAAATAAAAATATGATGAAAATTTCAGAAATAAGTGTATCGTACTCTAATAACAAGAGTGATAAAATGAAAATAAGTAGTAGTAAGCAATCTTATGATGTTTTATTGGCCTGTTGGAGCCTTTCCACCATAGAATTACAGGAAGAATTTAAGGTATTGTTACTGAATAGAGCCAACCAGATTTTAGGTGTTTATCCACTCTCTAGAGGAGGTGTTTCAGCAACTGTGGTAGATGCTAAATTGGTCTACAGTGTAGCTTTAAAATGCAATGCAAGTAGTATTATAATTGCTCACAATCATCCAAGTGGGAATTTAAACCCAAGTGAAGTAGATAAGAGCTTAACCCAAAAACTAAAAAGTGCAGGTCAATTCCTAGATATAACTCTACTAGACCACTTAATTGTTACCAAAGAGGGTTTTTATAGCTTCTCAGATAATGGATTGATTAAATAGTCCTCTTTTTTCCATTTTTATATATAGTGATTTGGAAAAAGCAGGACTTTTTGTATTCTCTTAATGCGCAAATACTAGTGTATTCAGCCTTTTTAATCTAGATATTCAAAGTTTTAAATGTTATAGATTAGTATTAATAGCCAATCTTAAATGTCCTCTAGGTTTACTCTATACAGAGACTGATTCCAAGATTATTAGCAATTCTTTTTGAGATGTATGAATTAGGATTAGTTTGCCCAGATTTTGAGGGACCTAAATTAGATTTTTCAATGTTGTATTTAGCAGTAACGTCTTGATGAGGAATATTTCTTCTCCTAGCATTTTAACTCGCTTTCTAATTGTTGCCTCAGGCAGCTCTTTATCTTCAATTATAAATCACTAATTATCTAGTTATCAAGATTGAATTAATGTAGTCTTTTTCTATCATAATAAGTGCTAAAATTAGTATATTTGTCAATCTTAATCTACTTCAAATTATGACTTCACAGTAAGATAAATTAAATAATGACTTGATATATTAACCAAATCAATTAACAATAAAAACCAAATTTATTATGAAAACATTTTTAAAACTTAGCCTTACTCTTGTGCTATTTGTATTTGCAACCTCTTGTAGTTCTGAAGATAGTAATAGTAGTGATTTAAATGAAATAGAAACACAATTACTTGGTACGTGGTACTTTGAAAATCCGAGTACCAACCCATCTAATAATAACTCATTTACTTTTGCTTCTCAAGGTAAAGTGACTTACTCTTATTGGGATGGCAAATCAGGGGATAATTATTATGATGAAACGGGTACTTTTAGTTTTAATGGAGATGTAATGACAATGATTTTTCCAGAAGGCGTAAGCTTAGTTTTTGTACAAAAAGTAGTTTTTATTAATGATAATGTAGTAGAATTTGAAGAAAAAGGTGTGTCCAATGAGAATGCCTATGATGGTGTTTATTATAAGATGGTGCTTTAAGTTATGAAGGTGTAGTAGAGCAATTGTCAGCGAGTACTCGGCTTCATATAGTAGAATTTAAAACAGGTACATTAGATTCTTGGGTTTCTGTAAGTTTAACAACAAATCTAACTTTTGGAGATGAGACAAAATCAGCCATTAATTCAAATTTTGATAGTACTCAAAATATGGTTAATGTTGAGATACCTGTGAATACAGCAAACTTTGAGATAGATTTCTATATCGAAGATTCTTCACAAGTTGAAATGCGTTTTTATAACTCTGTAGATGATATTACCGTAGAGCAAGAAACCATAAATCAACAAAGTTATGAGTATTAATATATTTTTAATTAAATTTATTGTTACAGGAATTGCAACAATTACAGTCTTACATCAATAACAAACTAATTTAAATCTGCCTGCAACATTTCGGCAACATTTTGTCAGATATATACATATATTTGAAAATCAATGAAAATAGAATATTTTTTATTATATTGAAAATCAACCTAATGAAAGTAAATGAAAAGGATTGAAAAGCATCTTTAAATGACTGGCAGTCAAGAGGTCGTCGGTTCGAATCCGATCTTCTCCACAGTGATAGCAAGGCTTCGGAGGGTTTACGCTTCTGAAGCTTTTTTAATTTGCACGCAATTTGCACGCAAAAATCGATTTAATTAAATTTATATTTATTTACTTTCAATTTAAGATAGTAGACCCTTTTTGAAATGTGTTTAAATATTATCATCCCAATTTTTCACTTTAGGCTCACCTAATTTTCCAATTGATTTTGCAACCATCATAGAAACAGCTGCATCTCCAGTTACGTTAACTGCTGTTCTACACATATCTAAAGGTCTATCCACAGCGAAGATTAATGCCAAACCTGCCTCTGGGATTCCTGCATAACCAAGCACACCAACTAACATGACCATACCTGCTCCTGGCACAGCAGCACTACCAATAGAAGCCAAAGTAGCCGTAGCAATAATTCCTAACTGTGTTCCAAAATCTAAATTCATACCAAAGGCTTGAGCGATGAACACAGCAGCAACAGCTTGATATAAACTAGTTCCATCCATATTAATAGTGGCTCCTATTGGCAAAACAAAACTTGCGACTTCTTCTTCAACACCTAAATGCTCTGTTACGCGTTCCATTGTAACCGGTAAGGTTGCAGCACTTGAACTTGTAGAGAAAGCTAATAATTGAGCTGGAGAAATTCCATTGATAAAAAAACTAGGTTTCTTTTTAGTGAATACCAAAACCATTAGTGTATAAATAGTTATCATTAAAAGTAATCCAATTACAACGGTTAAGGCATACCATCCTAATGCTTTAAATAAATCTATACTTGGCGACTCAGCGACTAAAGCAGCTAATAATGCAAACACCCCATAAGGTGCAGCAAGCATAATTAAATCGACCATTTTTAAAATAACTTCATTAAACCCATCAAAGAAATGTTTAACTGTTCTTCCTTTTTCTTCTGGAATCAAAATAAGACCAATACCAAAAAATACAGCAAAAAATATGACTTGTAGCATATTACGATTACTAGTGGCAGAAGAAAATATATTCTCGGGAACCAAGTCTTCTAATGGTTTTAATGGGCCTGCTTCTTTTTGTGTTTTAGCAGTTTCTTTGTACTTCGTAGTATTATCACTATAATTACTAACCATTTCAGTTCTGGTTTCTTCAGAAATAGAATGTCCAGGGTTTACCAAATTCACTAAAAGCAAGCCTATTGAAACTGCAATTATTGTAGTTGTAATGTATATCCCTATAGTTCTTCCACCCATTTTTGAAAGCTTTGATATATCCTTTAAATCGGATACTCCTTTAATAAGAGCTGCCAATATTAATGGGATTGCAATAAGTTTAAGAGAGTTAATAAATATCTTACCAAAGGGTTTTATCCAGTCTTGAATGAGTTCTTTTCCTCCTTCAAAATTTGTCATTAATAATCCAATTATTACGCCTAAAAACATACCTAGTAATATTTTCCAATGTAATGCGAGTTTTTTCATTTTGAATTCTTTAAAATTATATTTTACTCTTATCTTCTAGCCCTTTAGTTTTTTCATTTTTCTGATTAAAATTCTGCATCAATTGATATACATGTGGAATTTGTTCTTGAAATCGCGTTAAAATATCATAGGAAATATTATCTCTACTAAAGGGTACTACTTTTACATACTCTTGAATTTCACCGGCATGCCTCCCGTACTTAAAGTCATAAGGAAAACGCCCTTGTTCATCTATTTTATTATTAGCATTATCCTTATTGGCAACACTAATGTAGAACTCGCTATCCTTCATGCTTCCATTAGGATTAAACAATGTTTTTTCTTTTAAATACTCGTGTAATTCTTTAGCGGTATCAACTGCTGGATCAATCAAATTAATGTTTTCAATCATAAAATTTCGATACAAATAGTTGCCATCTTTTCCCTTGTAGTTATATAATTCCTTTAGAATTTTAGTAATTTTTTCGGTCATATAAGGATAATGTGTGCACCCTAAAATAATGGACTTTAGTTTATTTTTTGTTTTAGACTGACGGATTTGTTCCATGAGCGTAACCAAATGATAGCGTACATAGTTTCCAGCATCGTTAATTTGAAGTATCGAACAATCATCAGATTTTTCGGTATCACATAACATTTTACTATTATCGAAATCGAAATTATAAATATCGAAAAGTGTTTTGTCTATTTTCACATCGCCATCTAAACCCGGGCCTTTATAATCGTTACGTGGTTGTTTTAAATTTTTATCAAAATAGTTTGGGTCTTCATCTATAGCTTCAGCAATCCCTATACCACCTTGCGAAAACACTTCAATTTTACCTGTATAACCTAATTCATCTTTAAATTTTAAGATGGTGTTCTTGTAGCCTTTGGATGCTACTGTACCAGCTGTTGCTAGCACGCCTATAATAGCATCTTCATCTTTCTTCAAGCTTGCTAAAGTCCCTCTCACACCAGCATCAATAACCCCAATGACTTTTATATCTGAATTTGCTTTTTTTAAGAATTCTTCAATGTATTCTTTACCGTAAGCTGTTGCTGTATTTCAAGCAATCACCAAGGCTTTTACGGGTTGTTTATCAGTGTTAACGGAAGTGTCAGAAGCATCAGAATAATACTTATTACTCAATAAAAACTGCGCATCTTTTATTATATGCTCGTTTAATAAATCTACTTTATTTTCTTTGGAATAATTCCCGTAAGGCATATTGACTTGATCACCCAAATAGATAAAAACTTCTTTATCAAAATCTAAAATACCATCCTTGCCAGCTATGTGAGAATCATTTTTATTTTCATCATAATTAATAATGGCTTTTAAAACGGTTAAGCCTCCTGTACCAGAATCGAAAACCCCAACAGGTAAAGATTTATCTGAATTTGGATAGTTTTTAAAATCTACGTGATAAAAACTTTCCTCATCGTTAATTATAGTATTTACTATATCGCCTTTTTGTGTTTCAGTTTTGGTTAGCTGTTCTTTCTTTGGGTTTTGTTTACAGCTAATGATTAAAAAAGCTGTTAGAACTAAAATTTTAAAACTAAATCTTCTCATAATTTCTTACTTTTTTAAAACTTTGCCATTTAATTGTCCTGTGAATTTTCCGTTTTCAACTGAAAGCTTTCCATTAATAATACTGTATTCCAAACCTTCTGCTAATTGAAAAGCATCTTTATAATCTGCAATATCTCTGAAGGTTTCTGGATTAAAAATGATGATATCGGCATAATAGCCTTCTTGTAGTTTTCCTCTATTTGGGATTTTAAAAATATCTGCTGTTATTGAAGTGCTTCCGTTAATAAATGTTGCTACATCTATAACCTTTTCTTGTTTAACATATTTATGATATTTTCTTGGGAATGAACCATATTTTCGAGGATGCCCAGTATTTCCATCAGACCCTGTAACCACCCAATTTTGTTTCATAAAATTGTGAATATCATAACGGTTCATATTGAAAGATGCCACGCGAATATATCCAGTTTCTAAAGCTTTAAAAACTGCTTCTTCTGGAGTTGTATTATGATTTTGAGAAACTTCTAAAAGGGTTTTATTTACAAAACTAGAGTCAGGGGCTTTTACAATTAACAACTTTTCTGGACCTCCACGACGGGCAATATTGATTTTGGTTTCTTCTAATATTTGTTGTTTTAATTTGGGTTTTTTGTATCGTATAAACAAAGAGTCTTTACCTCCACTTTCTGCCCAACGAGGAGCAACAGCTGCTTTTAATCCCGTTGCTGAAGCATCATAAGGATATTGATTTGCAGTAATATTAATACTTGCTTTTCGTGCCTTTTCTATTAATTTAATAATGGAATCACTCTGTTTCCAAACATCAACTCCTAAACACTTAATATGCGAGATATGTATTGGCAAACTGGCTTGTCTTCCAATGTCAATAGCTTCTTGAATCGCTGGAATTAACCCAACGGTATAAGAACTTTCATCACGTAAATGCGTATCATAAATACCATTATTTTTTGAAACCGTTTTTGCTAATGCAATAACTTCTTCGGTATTAGAATAGCTGCCTGGAGCGTAAAATAAACCCGTTGAGATTCCAAATGCTCCAGCATCCATTTCTTGCTGAATGAGAGCTTGCATTTTAACAATTTCTTGTGGAGCTGCCAATCGGTTGTTTATACCTATTACCTGATTTCTTATAGTTCCGTGGCCTACCAAAAGCACCGCATTTGTACCAATACCCTGTTGCTCGTATAAAAGCATGTATTTTGAGATGGGGTAAAAGCTATCGCCATCATTACCCACTACCACTGTGCTAATACCTTGCATTAAAAATGGCAAATTGCTGGAGGTTTTGGGGTGATTAAGGTCTCTATCGGCATGTGTATGTGGGTCGATAAACCCCGGAGACACAATAAAACCTTTTGCATCAATAATTTTTGAAGCTGTAATTGAAGCTGAACTTTCGTCACCAATAAAAACAATTCTATCGCCTTTTATTGCAATAAAAACATAGCTTGGGATAGTATCTGTTCCATTATAAACCGTTCCGTTTGTAATAAGAATATCGGCTTTAATTTCTTTTTTACATGAAATTAAGCAACTAACTAAAATTAATGATAATAGTAGTTTTAGTTTTTTCAATGGTTGTATAGTTTTAGTTTTTAAATTATTTATTCAGCAAAACATTCATCATCTGTTCAGCAGTAACTTTACCTATTAATTGTATTCTGTCTTTAGGGGTTGCGTCCCCAATTTCATAGGTTACGCCTGTGGCGTTATGTCCGTATAAAAACCAGCCTTTAGATACGGGTTTAGTGCTATTGGCTGCTGCTTCATTAACTTTATAGTTAGGTATATTTTCTTCTAACGCTATAAACCAATTGTCAATAAAATTGGGCAGAGTAGTACCTTCTCTGGTTTTATTGGTATAAAAAACATCTTCGTATGTGGAGTGAAAGTCCAATCCTAATATTATTTTAGTATTGTTTTTTCTTAAAGTTTTAGTGATATAGTTTACGGTTTGTTTTACTTCAGGCTGATTGTAAATAGACCAATCTCTGTTTGTATCAACACCACCTGCATTATGACGCCAATGCCCAAGATTTACACCGTCTGGGTTCATTATTGGAAAAGCCAGCACGCGATACTTGTTTAGAAATTTATCTGACAGATTAGAATTGCTTAAAATAGTTTTTAAAAATTCTTGGAATGCAAAATAACCTGTAACTTCTGGTGGATGTTGGCGTGTTAATAATACAATAATGTCTTTGTTTTTTTTGTCGCCCTTATAAATATCAAGAACAGGTAAATCTTGCCCTAATCTTGATTTTCCAAAATTGCTAAAATGCACATAATCTTCTTTTCCTTTAATTAAGTTTGTGTACCATGATTTAACATCTGACGAGGAATTTATTTCTTGAGCTGCTACAGTTAAAGGAGATTTTGTCTTGTCCTGAAATACGGCTACAGGTTAAAATTGATTTTACGCTGATAATTTGTATACCATATTTGGTGTTTTATAATCTAAAGATAAATGTAATCTTACTTCATTGTATAAATTAATTGCACTTTTTG
>Ga0213868_10006586_pt1 | contig 10233 bp, 9 predicted proteins | sample PICome_9_FD_160087 | JGI IMG/M metagenome (GOLD analysis project Ga0213868, IMG submission 160087) | Coastal seawater microbial communities near Pivers Island, North Carolina, United States - PICO127 | ecosystem: Environmental > Aquatic > Marine > Coastal | place: USA: North Carolina | collected...
GGGTTTGGGGGGTTTTCGAGTAGCCGGTAGCCTAGCCGCTAGCCGGGCACCGGGCACCAGTTCAGTCATAAGCAACAACATCAAAGAAGTGCGGAGAACACCTTGTACAATATTCAAACATGAAATTATTCCCATTTTGCTATTTCATCATCCTCATGAATATAAGTAGTTTATGTTCTGTTGGAGTTGATGCCATCGATAGTGACGGTGGTTCTGAGTTCCATGTTGATCTCTCTTTTCTTGACGAGAACAACAACGATCACGAAGAAGATAACGATCAGATCATGAGTCTTTCTTCCACTATTGTTGGGATATGTCTTTTGACAACCTATGTTATTGTCATACTGTTTGGATTAGTTACTATGAGGAAGGAAATCGGACAGGTACGTTTCTTTTTTGCTTAGTCATAATATCGTAATATCAGTTCCTGACGAGAAAAGAAACCTAACTCTAATTATGTTTTAAATACGTTCTTGACTACTGAACCATAGTTATGCACGAGACTATTCGTTACCACTCGAAGAAGACGCACGAATGTAGAAAGTGGAGGGACGTCGACGTTAAATGATATTATTTTCGACCCCGAAGAGGAACAACGTGCAAACCTGGAAGAGAGTCTATTGTCGTCTGCGGAAGAATGAGGGAAGGGATCTATTGAAATCTATGTATAAAAAAGTATATTTATATTTGATATCCATGTATTACCATCGATAATCTATGTATACATGGTTTATATTTTTCCATCCAATATATCTTGTCTGTAGGATGTCATCAAATCATTCATGTATTGAATGTTATGAACTACCGCAAGCTGTATGAATAAAGGTTCATGCGCTCGAAATAAATGAGAAAGATATGCTCGATCATAATGTTTGCATGTTGAACAGCTGCATTCAGAATCGATCGGGATTCCGTAGGCCCTACCATGTTTGGTAGAACTCTTGATACTGATCTTTCCACTTCTCGTCAAAAGAGTCCCATGTCTTGCAATTCGAGTTGGATAACATGAATCAAATGTATCAATACCATATTGAATTGCACCTTGTATACTCGCTTCATCAGCAATCCCCAACAAATGTCGTGGTTTTTGCTTACGATGACCTTGATCAAACATGGGCATCATCCATTGTAATAAATTTAGAAGTTCCTCTGAGTTCTTACCCAAGGACCCACCAATGGCGTACCCATCAAATGGTAAGGATGTCAGGTACTCGACGGATTTGGTTCGTAATTCGACATCCACTCCACCATGAACGACACAATACATGGCTTGTTTTTTGACATCTTCCAAATGTTTTTTCAAGCTCCGAGCCTCCCACCGGTGAGAACGATTCACAGATTCTTCAAGCAACTGTCGATCAATGTGATACGGAGGCAATTGATCCAAAGGTATGATAATATCTGCTCCATAAGCCTTTTGAGCTTCTACTGTCGATTCAGGAGTAAGAAATATCTTTGTCCCATCTCTATAACTACGGAAGTACACACCTTCTTCCGTAACTTTCACCGGTGGTGGTGAAGGTCCTTTGGATGCACCATTTGTCAATTTGTCATTGCTATCATTGATGTTACTGTTAGTACGACTCGTATTGTCATTTTGTTTTTTACTTTTTGATCCTGATCGTTTCAATTCACCTTCGGATTCCAAGGATTCTTGTACAGATCCATAGGCTAAAGAAAATACTTGAAATCCACCACTATCAGTAATGAGTGGTCGATTAGGTCTATTGATGAATGTATGCAAACCACCCGCATCTTGAATGATTTGATGATGTACACAGAAATAGCATGTGTAAGATGTAATATCAACCATAATGATGGAACCAATCATCATGTGAATCAATACGACAAAGAAAAGCAAAACACACACATCAATACATGAATGTCGTCCAAAGAACTTCAATGAAAGAAGACACAAGACAATCATGACATCTTTCCCTTCAAGTTCTTTTCAAGACATATTTAATATTGCATGGATCGATTGCTATCTCATACACTATTGAGCGATGACCCGGCTAATGGATTGCTGCCCAGTGAACCACATGCGTGTGACGATTTACACAAAAAAAACGAAATATAAATCATGGATGTAGGTGTCATGCGACTGACTCTTACCTTGAATTACATCTGGACCTGGTTGCAACATCAAATGATATGAATTACAAAATACAAGTTGTTGCCCAGCTTCATCAGCTTGTCTAAAATCCAATCCTTTGAGTGCACCATTTGTAGCAACAGCTACAAATCCAGGAGTATCAATGATACCATGCGGTGTGTGTATTCTCCCCACTCTTGCCTGAGATATTTTAGATTCATATATAGATTCATAACGAAAGAAATCTCTTTCTTCAAAGGACCACGATGGGAACGTAGATGGTTCAAATGGTGGTTCTACGAAAGATGATATTTTCCGTTTGTTTCTTTTACTATTTGATTTCTGTACATCATGATTCGGAACTGTATCATCCGGCGCGGCTTTACCATCTACAACTGATAATGTTGAGGAACATCTTCGATTAGTACAGGAATAGACGAAAGCATTTGCTGATATTCGTTTGCTGGTAGACAGTGATGAGATTAGAAATGAAATCATGAGTTGTGACCTCATGTTTTCAAAACATGTAAATACACTTGCTGTCTCTGAAAAATGCGTTACTTTAGATTTGCAGTGTTATCTTTATGTGTCGATGGTCCACAAATGACATGCTTTTTTTTGTGGTGAACAAATGAACGGCTGTAAATTTCCCGCAAAAAATGTACGCCAAAGCCAAAACCACAGAGAAAAAAAATAGAGAGAGCAAGAAAATCACCACACGCGTCACACACACACAAAGTAGGATAAACAAGGAAGTTATCTAGTTACCAATCGCACACACCTACTTATTTATATAACTCCCACGATCTACAGAGAGAGAGAAAGGAACATATTCCCAGGTTTAAGAGTGAGATGATAAATGTCAAAAATAACTGAATAAAGATGACTGATTTAATGTTAACAAGCTCCAAATCATGGAGAGTGAAAAGTTGTAATTCAAATGCACCCTGCTGCTCAGAAGAATCATTGAAACGAAGAAAAAAACTGAAACATACGAAAGAAAACGTTGCATCCAATATTAGGATGTCCCATTTGATTTGGGTTTATACTCTTTTGATTTATGTCCATTATATGCAGCGTATATGTGCCTTTTCTATCTCAACGAATGTTGCACATACGAGTTTCAGAATGGGCGCTGCTTCTGGTGGTGGTGGTAGTGGTAGTAGTAGTAGTAGTAGTAGTAGTAGTCCTTTCCATCGTTGTGTTCCCACCGTGGTTCATCATCGATTGCAGTTACAACAACCACACAAATTATACGCCACGACAAATAGTAACGATGAAGAAACAGCATCGACTGATACAGAACACGATGACATTCCTCGGCCCACAGAAGCAGGAGGATACACACATACGTCTGCATCCAAGGCCAAAATATCAGCTGCTAATAAGGGAAAAACACCATGGAATAAGGGTAAGACACGATCGGAAGAAGTGAAACAGCGTATTGCCGAAGGAGTTCGGCGGAAAAATAGAGAACGATTCTTATTGAAATTGCAAGAAATGGGTATCACAGAAGAAGAATATGAAGCAAAAAAGAAGGAAGAGAGGAGGATCAAGGATGCAGAACGAAGAGCTAGAAGGACAGAAAACGGTGGATATAAGCCTACAGAAGAAACCAAAGCCAAAATAAGTAAGGTATTGAAAGAAAAATTTGCCAAGGGAGAAATCAAAAAAAGAGAATATTCAGGACCCTTTCGTAAAGGTTTCACTCATAGCGAAGAAACACGAGCCAAAATATCAGAATCATTGAAGAAAAAATGGGCAGAGGTATGTGATTTTGTCATATGACTTAATTGATTTATATGAGTTACATCTTATACTTTTACTAACGAACCTTTCTGTTCTACTTGTAAGGATCCTATGTATCAAGAAAAAATGAGAAATCTTACTGAGAAAACAAGCAAAACAAATGTAAGGTCCAAGATTTCCAAGACATTGAAAGAAAAATGGAAAGATCCTGAATTTAGACAAAAAATGATTGATTCTATGAAAGACAGGAAATCAACCGCATCCAATTCAACGAAAAGTCTAGAGTATCGTGCAAAGATAAGTGCAGCTATGAAAAAGAAATGGCAAGATGATGAATATCGTGAAAAGGCTATATCAGGGATTCAAAAGTATAGAGAGCAATTGCCGGCAAAACCCGTCAAAACAAAAGTGCCATCGATTAAACTAGCTCCTGCACCTGCAGTGACGGCCTTAAAGCCAATGACGAACGCTTCCGTGAAGACCAGGAAAACAACAAAACGAAATTCAACCGCAAAGGCACGTTCTACAAAGAAGGAAGATATTGAAACAGGCTCGGACGCGTCCAAGAAAAATACAAAGAAATCTACTGTGAAGTTAGCGCAAACTGCTCCTCAAAAGAGTGTCAATTATACCTCTCCCCCTGAGGAAAAGAAATTAAATGACGATGGAGATATTTCAAGGATGCGGGAGGAGCGGAGAGATTTATATGATTTGCTTTATGGAGATGATGGGGATACGGATGATGATGAAGCTGATGAAGATGATATTGACTCAGAGGGAATGATTGGCTCTTTTTCTAACAGTGGCATAATCAATGTGGATAAAGCCGAAGAGATTTTTAACGATGAGAAACGTATCGAAATGACCGCGTCCTCCTTGTCCTTCTATTCGAATTCAGATTATTTAGAAGACGACAATTTGGATGACTATGACCCGTACAATTTAAGTGATTACTAAAGTATACAATATCAGATGATTCTACTTGTGATTCGAAGAATATTTATATGTATTTATTTATGTAGCTCATCAAAATAGTTGTTTTCGTCCTTGAAACGCTGCTCTAATCACCTGGTAACGGAGTAACCAAACTTGGATAAAAACTTGCTATCGTCGCATTCTCCTACAATAAACTCATCAAACAGATTCCGAGTTGAAGCATCGAAATTAAGAGTGTCCACGTATGATGCAAGATCATTATTAGTCGCACCTTGGCATGCATTAAATGTAACGTCGATTGAATCAAGTGTGATAGAGATGTTTCCTGCACCACCAAGCTCGACAGTGAAAGATTCTTCCACATCAGTCTGAGTACAGTCCGCTCTTGAGATAACAGGCATTTTTTCGACACACCCACACATTGGCGCACCAGGAACTTCGCGAACGTAACCCCTTTGCTCTAGATGATCGTACATGGAGACATAGAACAAATTATTTCCTCTGTATCTATATCCAGTTGTATCTTCGCCATTCCATGCAAAACCATGACAATGAGCGGCACCCTCGGTATCACCCGAAAAAAGAGAAAAGCTTTTCGCTCCGTCTGTAGAGTCTGAACCCCTGACATGGTTCGAACTAGGAGCTAGAGAGAGGTCGACGCCACAAATGTCAGTATTATCCGCTGGGTCAGCATTTTTACATGTTGCCTCTGGATCTTCTGCACTGCAGTTACCATTGTTGTTTCCATCTGCGTATCTATCTTGCACCCAGCAGCAAACTACAGCATTAGTTTCACAGGAACCAAAGTTTTTCTCAATATAGTCATCAGGGTACGAGATGATTCTGTTGTTGGCAGGTCCAGTCTGTCCATCGTAGATTGTCTCAAAACTAACTGTCTCTGGTTCATATTCTTCATTTAAGTAGGTTCCTCCGTCATAGAAGTTGTTATCGAACTGCCATCCCTCTCCTGTAATGTCTTTGAATGAGACTAAAATAATGGGAAAATAATTGTATGAGCATACGATATTTGCGATAAAACTCAACAAAAAGGAAAGAATATGAAGAATTTTACTTACATATTTGTTCTTTCATCGCTTTCTGGCAAGCATCTTCAATAAGTAGCTCTGCAGACACCTCATCCATTTGCAAAATCGACGCTGCATTCCCATCGAATGCATTATTGATAGTATCGAAGTTACAAACAGAAACCTCTAATGCAAGAGAAAAAGAGAAGATGGTTGAAATGGTTATTAAAGTAGTTGAAAGCTTCATCGTATATGTGATCGTGATTTTATGATACAGTGTCAGATTGATTCCAAAATATGAACACGAGAATGAATTGTAAACCAAACGAGACATATGACTATTTTGGCTATTATAGCCAAATAACCCACGACCATGGACCAATCAGTTCTAATGACCGTTCATGAAGTTCGGGTTATCGATGACTTCATAATTTTCATGAGACTTTTCTCAACGTTTTGCACTATCATAAAATATTGAAACCACGATGCAAGTATTTAAAACAATCTTGTTCCTCGCTTCACCTGTAGCCACTCTCTCCTTGTGTCTGAGAAACACAGATGCAATTCTTTCAGACTTCAATGCAGTAAATTGTAGCTACGGCCAATTTATAAATGGAATAAAGAATGCTATTGCCGAGGCTGAACTTGCTGGTGATACCACATGCTTTGGCTGGAAGAGTGAAGTTCTTGATCTATTTGGCCTCTACGATGAGTATCATGCCTGTTTCGCTGATCCATCGACTCCTTGTTACGAAGCTTTCCAAGTTCTCAACATCTCAGAAGATTCGTATGCCAACAGACGTTACAATCGATACCAAGATGATTTGAGGGAAACACTTGATCAATTCTGTCAAAATATCATAATTGAAGATTCTGACAAGGCGACCTATAATGACATCGGTCTCCTCTTCACTGACGAGAACCCCCATCGTTGGATAAAGGAATTTTATGATGGAAATACCTATCTCAATCAAGAGGTTCAAGAGAGACGTGGAGGTGGACCTGCTGGCAAATTTGTCGACGAAGGAAATCAAATCAGAAGCTTTTTCCAAAATGAATCCAGATCTGGATCTATTACGTGGCCAGAAGAGTATGTTACCAACTTTGATCAATGTGAGCTGAACACAGTAATGTGCTGTTGGGTCACTGATCGTGTTATCAACAATAATGGAAACGGCGACTGTTCAAGTCCTTACCCCAGAGCCGATGGCATAGACGTGGACACTTCTGGATGCATTGATGCTGACCCTGCTGATAATACGTAAGTTCTAGTCAGATGACAATTGTTTTCATTTATTATGATATAACATCATTCTAACTCTATTTATATTTGATAACAAGAAAGTGATGTATGCTATGCCGACCATTCGCGATCGCCTGAAGCCAATCATGTAGCTGGAGGCTTTACCATCTTTCCTGGCGACTCTGAGGGTGCAACGCATTGTCACGGATTTGTTTGGACAGATGATGTTATAAGTGATTCCAACCGTTTCAAAGCAAACAACTTGTTCTATGTTTCCATCTTCGACCATCTACGAAACAGAGGATATACAAGAAATATCCCAGGTGCCCCAATGTGCGGATGCTTAGAACAAATGCCTACTGTTTCAAGGTCAGACTGTACCCAAACTGATAGTAGGTATGAGTTTACTTTCAGTATCAAGAGCGGTGAATTGACTGCCTCACTCACGGATACGCGTGTGAACTTCAACACGTGTGACGATGGAAATGGCAACACAAACGATTTAGAGTCCAAGATTAAGCAGCTCTATCCTGAAGAAGAATCTTATGCCAAGTATCTCGTTGGTCCTAATGATAATGGCGTACAGAGCAACTGCGCTGGGGCAATAACATCTTTCTTGGCTACAAATGGGTTACAGGCCAGTAGCGCGTAGATAAGGATGTAACTGTCGAGTGTTCCTTTCGTTATACATATATAAACAAATAGCTAAATATTCAAAAAAGTAAAAATAAAATATTTCATATAATTGATGTTATTATCCACTAAAACTTATTTATTCGTTTGGAGCCGCAACAGAAGTCATCAATATTGCTACTCCTATAAACGACGCAATCAAACTAATTTTCAATGTTTTTCTGGTGGTTGGGGATGCAATTTTCCACTCTCCTAATAAAACAGATAATAAGGTACCCTGTGCAGTTGTTACCATCATCAGCATTGGCCAACCAATGGATGCAGCGATTCTTTCGGGGAAGAGAGTAGACGCGCATACTCCATAAATATGTATATGAGATATCCAGGGCAGTGATGTTGTTCCTATTAACTTCATGTGTCTCCACCATGGCGTACGGATTGCAGACGAAAGGGGAACTGGCGACGACATTAATGCGTTGATAATGGATGCAGGAGCACCTAAGGATATCGCCAACATCCAAATGATGGCAGCTCCTCCAGTTTCAGGCGTAGATCCCGGAAGAGTACTGAGGACAGAATCATCGTCTATATTAGTCCCAAGAGACAAATCACTGATGCGACTACCAAAAATAAATGCAAACTGAAGCTGAACACAACATACACCAGCCAGAATACAAATACCAATTTTCTTCCACGCTGGGTTTTCTGCACTTTCCTTTTCCTTTCTAACAGGTGTCTTTCTAAATGATGCAGTGAGTCTCTTTAGCCCAATATAATGCGAAGTTCTCAAAGTCATGGACCATTTCATATTGCTTTCAGAAGATACATTTTTGTCCACCACTGTTTCTTTGCCACTGGTTTGATGTCCAATGACAGTATTTGTATCAACATGATGCGAATCACTGTGTCTATGATCAACATTGTTTTCTTCTAGAGAACCTCTTTGAATTGTATTGATAGCTGGGTCTTCTTGTTCTTCTTTTTCTGATAGACACTCGATGTTAGTATGTCCTTGCTTATTTGTCACATATGCTATTTCATCCGCGTCTCTTAGTTTCAATGCTTTGGTAGATAACCATAGACCAATACAACACACAAATAAACCAAAAAGAATGATTCCACCAGCAGGAGTCGCCAATGTCTGTTCCGTCAATAGTGGAAGTAACGTTCCAATGACGGCAACAACACCAATGGTTAAGTTTGTTCCCAATCCAACGCCAGCAATCTGACATGCTAAACCAAATAGAAGTGTTCCTATTCCCCATATTAAAGAGAATACAATGACTAATGCAATGGATGAAGCGTCTGTTGCCTTTAATATCGCAGAGACGCGACTAGGTCCTCCAGCCCAATATAAACAAATAGGAATATTGATTGCCGTGGCATAAATTTGAAATAGAGCAAATGCATGATGATACATCAAATCATTTAATGGTTCATCAGATCCATCATCCTTCCTACTTTCTCCTTCTGTTGATTCTTCATCCTCTTTGGTCTCTTGTGATCGTTCCTTCTTTTTGTTTGTGACTGCTAAATTAAGTTGCGGTGAGAATGCGGCATTCCAACTCCCGTTGCATATTCCTGCTAAAAAGATGAGAAATATTCCCCCTACGATACTTGCAGCTGAGGTCATGGCGCGTGATTAACAGCCGTTCTTATTTTTAAAATGTTTTAAGAGTGATCAGATTGTTCAGTTTGAGAAGAATCTAAGTCTAAGTAAAGTATCACATTCATTCACTTTTTCTGCATTGTGCGCAAGTAATGCGTACTCGGTACTGTGTTGTTCATCTGGATACCAATTTTAAGAATATATGATTTTAAAAACTGGTGTATAGTATACCGTGATTCATTAGCTCAGTTGGTAGAGCATCGGATTCCAAATCCGAAGGCCGTCGGTTCAAGTCCGGCATGGATCATGAAAAGTCTTTTGCAACAATTATAAATGCCAAACACTATTTTTATCATCATCAAACACACAACGCTCAATGCAGTTTTTAATTTTTGCAACCGTAGTCATCATAACATAGAATAGTTTGTATTAGATTGATACAAACAAACTTTTATAGAATTTACAACAAACACAAGAAAAACGAATATAACCCGTCCCCCGTTCATTCATCCCCATCTTTCATTAGTAGCTTTCTAAATCCTGGTCGAACGAAGCACTGAACAGATGCCACGAAAAAAAATAAACACGAATTGACATTTTATAAATGAATATCAAAAGAACAATTGGCGATGGAATAATGAGAAAAAGAAAGGCACTTGATTGTGTGTCTTCCGTTATCATGTATTACAAATGATTTTCACTTTTCCACACTTGGAAAGATCGTAATGCAATAAAACCACAAATATTTATTAGCAAATCAATCAACAAAATAATAATGTTCTTGATTCATACTCTCTCCATGGAATAGCTACTATTAGTACAAAGTTGCTCTGGCGTTTAAAACATCCGATACGGTTATTCTCGGTGCATGAAATTCTTCTTCTTTCGATTATTACAAATGGGCATACATATCATTCATTTGTAATGGTAAGGTGATGTGAGC
>Ga0213868_10006590_pt1 | contig 10230 bp, 7 predicted proteins | sample PICome_9_FD_160087 | JGI IMG/M metagenome (GOLD analysis project Ga0213868, IMG submission 160087) | Coastal seawater microbial communities near Pivers Island, North Carolina, United States - PICO127 | ecosystem: Environmental > Aquatic > Marine > Coastal | place: USA: North Carolina | collected...
ATCGGCGCCTGGCAGCGGGATCGAACGAAACAACGCCTGCGTATATGGGTGCTGCATTTTATCGAACACATCCTCGATGCGTCCAGTCTCAACCGCCTCGCCGGAATACATAACGCAGATCCGGTCACAGGTTTCCAGGACCAAGCCAAGATTATGCGAAATGAACAGCATTGAGGTGCCGTATTTTTTGCCCAAGTCTTTCACCAATTCGACAACTGCGGCTTCAACAGTCACATCCAAAGCCGTGGTCGGCTCGTCAAGTATCAAAAGGCTTGGTTTCGACATAAGTGCCATGGCAATAACGATGCGCTGCTGTTGACCGCCGGACAATTGGTGAGGAAAGGATTTTAAGATCCGCTCAGGATCTGGCAATTTCACATCCGTAACGACTTCCAACGCCCGAGTATAGGCAGCCTCTGAGCTGACCCCCTCGTGGATCATCGGCACTTCCATCAATTGTTTGCCAATCTTCATAGCAGGATTTAGTGAAGCCATAGGTTCTTGGTATATCATCGCAATTTCGGAGCCGCGAATATCCCGAAGCTCCTCGTCGGACATGAAATTAAGGTCGCGGCCTTTAAATTTGATTGACCCGCCAACAATGCGGCCATTAACCCCTAGGTCCTGCATGACCCCAAGTGCCACAGTGGATTTGCCACATCCAGATTCGCCAACCAGTCCTACCGCCTCGCCGGGTTGGATTGTACAGCTGAAATCCATGACGGCCGGTATTTCCCGAATCCGCGTAAAAAATGAAATTGATAGTCCTTCAATTTCAAGTATTGGTTCATTTTCATTCTTGCTCATTTCAATCTCTCAAACTTTCTTCGCGCAGACCATCTGCAAGTAAATTTAAGCCAAGCACGAGTGACATGAGTGCAATTGCTGGAACCAGAGCTGGTATCGGTGCGACAGACAAGAGACGCCGGCCTGCGTTAATGGTTGTGCCCCAGTCTGGACTTTCAGATTCAAGACCTAAACCAAAAAAACCGAGTGTTCCCAAGAGGATTGTTGTGTATCCAATTCTTAGGCAAAAATCCACGATTAGCGGCCCACGAACATTTGGTAAAATTTCCCAAAGCATAATGTACCATCCTCGTTCACCGCGAGTTTGAGCCGCTGCGACATAGTCGCGAGACTTAATATCCAGCGTCAAGCCTCGGACAATTCGGAATACTGTGGGGGAATTAACAAATACGACTGATACGAAAACGACCAGAATCTCAGGGGGCATAGTTATAAAATCAAGTGGTATTGGTAAAATGTGAATTGCGGTGTCAGGTTCGGATATCATGGATAAATAGACCCACATAGACAACACTGTTGCTCCGCCAACAATCCATAGACGGACATCCGGACGTGTATGATATTTGGAGTTTAACAGCACAGCGAGAAATATGACAGGAAAGAAAAATAAAATCAAAGCCATATAATTTGGCAGTCCTGTCTTCACTATTTCTGGGGTCACGAGAAGAAAGAAAAGTAGAATTACTGGAAAAGCGAGGATTAAATTGGCTAAGAAACTTAAGACTGTATCAAGTGAGGACTTAACAAGAAGCCAAAGGATAAGCACCACCATCAAAATTAACAAAATTACTATATCGGGAGCCGCGCCCAAAAACATTAATAAAGCAATAAAAAGAGCGCCCACAGTGCAAGCTATCAGAAAGGCACTATTGCCAAATTTTAAAATTGGGTCTGAGTAATAACCGGCGGGTATTCCTAAAGTTATCCCAACCATAAACGCGAATAACGTGGCTAACGGTGCTACAACTATGACAATTGCTGAACCCTTTACGGCTCTACTGAATACATCTCTTGCTAGGCCGTCACCTCCTAATAAAAAATATTGAAAGTCGGTACCGCCGGCACCTCGCATGGGAGTTCCAGGTAACTTATTTTTCATTCCAGAAACTTGAGAAAGTTCATTGTGAGTTACGATCATATCAAACATGCCACCAAAAATAGCTACGAGAACCCAAAATAAAATCAGGCCGAGGCCAATCATTCCCACAGGGCTATCGAATAATTTGCCGTAAAGTCCGAGCTTCCTTTTAAATACAACTGAAAAACCGAAAATTAAAATTAGTGTTAACCATACGGGGGTGAGCCGTTTTGAAATACCACCGATGATACCGCCACCCTCTAAGCCAAAAATCATTCCAACAATGAGGTAAAGTGAAGAAATTCCAATAAGCACACAAAAACTAATCCAGACTGCTAGATTGATTTTTGCAGTAAAAGGATGTTCCATTAGACTTCCGTCAGCATCATAACCTCGTGCTGAGGGAATAAATAACCCGCTTATGAGTTGGAGCATAACTGCCACTAATAGACATACGAATGATATACTCAGTATCGGGTTTAACAAACCTCCAAGATTACCTGTCCAAGTTAACACTTCCATTACTCACAGCTCCTATGAAATGCTTATGCGAGGGTTTAAGAAGACATAACCGATATCTGATATAAGTTGGGTCATTAGGACCACTATTACAGAAACAACTGATACGGCGAGAAGTAAATCGATATCATTATTTCCAGCTGCTTGCACGAGCGCAAATCCTAATCCTTTGAAGTTAAATAGAGTTTCAACAATCACAACACCTGTGAGAAGCCAGGGTATTTGTAACATAATCACCGTAAATGGGGCAATTAAAGCGTTTCGCAGCGCATGTTTAATTACAATATTTTTAAAATTAACACCTTTGAGTCTTGCTGTTCGAATGTATTGACTTGTCATAACTTCCGCCATGGAAGCTCTTGTCATTCTGGCGATGTAACCCATGCCGTAAAGCGCGATTGTAAGAACTGGTAACATAAAATTTTCTAATGTTGGGGCTTCTGCGACTTTCCACCAGAAACCCTCTAAAAAATCTGGCAGCCAGTATATATCGTAGTCAGCTGGCATTTCTTTGGCCGCCGAAGTCGCCGACCCTTTGAATAAAATCCGTTTATCAGACCAACCGAGCGAACTAAAAAGTGGGCTTAGGCCAAATTTCGATGATGCTAAAAGAGCAATAAAAACTACCCCTGACACATATTCGGGTGTTGCAGTCGTTGCAATTGCACCCGTTGACAAAGTTCTATCTAGTCGTGATCCCTCTTTCATTCCGGCTAATACGCCTAAAAATAATGCACTCGGTATCATTACTAGAAATACCCAAAACATCAAAACACCTGTCGCGGAAAGACGCTTCGCTATGACATTAGCGACGGGTTCTTTGAATACCCAGCTTTGCCCCCAATAACCCTGAATGATGCCACAATATTTGGATGTATTTGATTTAATTACTCCATGGGCAGAGCACCGACTACGGGTTTCACCATCTCGTCCTTCGATACGATAACTCGGGACTACCCCTAGCCATTCACCGTATTTAAGTGTTACGGGCCGATCAAAACCACGATCTCTTAAATAACTCGATACTTCTGCTTCTGACATACGGAAATTGCCCTGTGTTTTGGCCAATTTCTCCAAGTTGGGCTGTAAATTAGTCATCACAAAGACTATAAATGTTAGGGATAGGGCCGTGAGCAACATTAATGCTGTGCGGCGGATTATAAATGTTCCCATTTTTTGGGGTCCTTAGGGTACTGATAATAGTATTTTTGTATCTAAATACTGGGCCACTCCAAATAATCGAAGCGGCCCAGTTATTAAATTAGGCTTTCAAGCCCCACTTATAAACTTGTGGTAGATATGCGATGTGCATATCAACGCCTACTAAGTTGTCCGTGTGGTGCCGAACGACCTGACGCCAATACGGTTGAATCGTTACGCCCTCTTCAATTACTAGAGCCTGCATTTTTCCCATGACAACCCGCCGCTCGTCGGCGTCTGCCAATGAATTGGCTTCGGCTAGCAATGCATCAAATTCAGGATTCGACCAACCAAATTCATTCCAAGCCTCTCCAGAACGGTATGCAAGGCCAAGAACTTGCGTTCCTAATGGACGGTGGTTCCAGTTGGTCGATGAAAATGGATAATTTGCCCAGTCATTCCAGAAAGTTGATCCTGGTAGAATGGTACGCTTTACCTTGATACCTGCATCCCGAAGTTGGGCTGCAACAGCGTCAGTTGTATCTTTTCTCCAGTTGTCATCTATCGATATCAGCTCATGCTCGTAGTCCTCCATACCAGCTTCTTTCATCAAAGCTAGTGCTCCTGCAGGATCATGCGGTATGCGAGTGACTGACGGATCATGCTCTGGATGTATCGGCCCAACATGGCAGTTGTCTGCTGGAATACCCTGACCATTTACCCCAAGTTCTAGTAGCACATTATTGTCAACAGCCATTGAAATAGCTTTTCGAACTCGTTTGTCTTTATACTGGTCATGTGTTTGATTAGTGCGAACCACGATAGTCGAGCCTGAAGTAACGGCTGATTTCACGAGACCAATGCTGTCGAATATATCAGAAAATTCACCCACCGATTCCCAGTTCATGTCAATTTCTTCTGACTCATAGGCCGCAACAGTTGCTGACATGTCTGTCCCGTAATCAATGTATTCAATCCGGTCCACGAAACCGCCTTTGCCGGCAGCATATCCCCACCACTCGTGGCTGTCATTGCGGACATTTACTGCTTTAACACCCACCTCGTAGGTATCTGGTCTCATAAAACCAGTCCCAACTGCGGTACCGATCATATCGTCAGGATCGTGACTGCTGTGGACAATTGCCGCAGGGTAGTCCGCAAAACCAGGAACAATTGTAATATCCGGTGCTAATAAATTCAACTGCACTGTCGATGCATCAACTACAACTATAGCCCCATCTCGGGCTCTATTCGTCTCTGGATCAATCAGCGAAGCCATCCGACCAGCCATTGAGTTCCCTTCAACATCTTTTTCACACCAACCGATAATATTTCTTGCTACATCATCGGCCGTGAAATCGTCGCCGTTATTCCACTTAACGCCCTCGCGAACTTTCAAAGTGTATTGCGTAGCATCTGCATTTGCAGCCCATGAGGCAAGCAACATTGGCTCAAATGAACCGTCCGAATTATACTCAACCAGATATTCTAGCCAACCTGCGGTTACGGTAGCAATTTGAGTCCAGTCATAAGTTCGAGGATCTTTTAAAGCGCGAACTTCCATCTGCATGCGGATTGTACCGCCTTGTTTGGCGTGGCCGCCTGCTTTTAGAGGGGTGTTGATACCCAACAAGCCATAGGCCGCTACGGTTGTTACACCCAGCGCTGTTGCACGGGACATAAATTCGCGACGGTCAAGCTTGCCCTCATTTACTTCGTTAGCATACATTTCTGCAGCTGGATGCATGGATATTTTTTTTTGGGTCATCTTTTTCTCCCTGTGACGCCGTAAGTCATTAAAACTAAAATAATGGCTTCTTATTTGGCCTTCTTAATTTAGCTCGTTCGAACCCCATTCATGCTTAAAAACTAGCTGAGGTCAACGTGAAAGTACACTAAAAAGAACCCAATAACGACGTTTGCTAACCATAATGCTTTATTTTGAAATACAGATGGAATTGCGTTTTCATTTTTCAAATTAGTACAGTTGAGTGCTTGACCTCATACCTTTTAAATGGTGCGATTTGATCCCGTAAAGCTAGGTAATTTTCCTCTCGAGCTTTTGCTAAAGCCCTTACTTGAAGGGATTTAGCCACGTCGTAATGCGTCATCCTAAAGTGGGCACTGCAGTTAACAGAAGGTCAATTTAATTTAAATTAAGTTTCTATATATCAGACAGCATTTTTGTGGTGTTTGCGATGCCAACCCAAGGCTTGGGCTCGCGTGGGATAATTGTGTTGATGCCGCTGACAAAGTCGTCTTTAGGATCACACACCGGCAAAGTACTCAACTCTGCACGGTGCAAGTTGCCATCCTTGCAGCGAACATCGAGGATATCGCCTGGCGCAAGGTTGGCTATTGAAGGTGTTTGCCGCAGGCATGAGGGATAAAACTTTAGATTTTATATTTTGTACTAGGTGTATGATAGTGTTGCCGCACACCGAGATAGGTACAACCGCTCTGCCTGACTCAAAAATTAGGCAGGTGTTATCGTTTGCAGCATATCCCTTAATATCGGGGGCAATTTAAAACACAGCGTTTTCTTACATAACTATGCAAGGCTTTTTTGCATGACAGACTAGACCTAAAACATCAGATTGTTCGATATTTAATTTCATAAACACCTTATCCAAATGTTATTCGAACGTGACTTATAGTTTAAGTGTATTAATTTTTTTACCGTCGGAAGTTCTAAAAACATTTGGGATTTGTACCGCTCAGCGAAATAAAATTGCCAATTTAGCAACGCAGGCCTTTAAATAGAAGAAATTTTGCACGCGCAAAGCCACTATGCGGCGGGTACAAATACTGATAGCAGGTTGTATAAATTAATGAAGTTTGAAAATGGGCAAATCAAATTTTTAGCGCGCCGGTTTGTTTATTTTGTACTTTAATTCAGTCTAGATTTGCCGTCCACTTTGATAATTTGAGATCTTGAACCCTGAAGATTACTGACTAGATTGCAACAGCTCTGCCGTACCTAATGATTTGGGAACGCGATTTTAAAGTTGGTCAGCTTTATAGCTTTGCCAAGACGCCATACGTTTTCTAAACCAGGTTCTTTGACGTTTGGCAAATTGACTTGAGGCTGTCACGGCGAGGGCCTTGGCTTCATCTAGACTGAAACGCCCTTGCAGATGAGCGATCAATTCAGGGGCGCCGATAGCCTGTGAGGATTGCCATTTCGGCTCCCAAAATACAAAATTGCGGCGGGCTTCTTCAAGAGCTCCTTCTGTGATCATGATATCAAAGCGCCGCTTCAGCCTATCATTGAGCCAATCCACAGGACTGGTTAAATGCAACGCGTGACAGGCCGCTAGGGGTAACGGCGGCGGCGGGGTCTTTGCTTGCCAGCACAGAATAGATTGCCCGGTGCTCTGCAACACCTCCCAAGCCCGCGCAACCCGCATCGGATTTTGTACGTCAATCCTCGCGCATGTTTCCGCATCTAATTCCTCCAGCATCTGTTGCAAACCGCCCTGGGCCAGGAGATCTGCTGATTGGGCGCGAATACCACCAGGAATGGGGGGGATATCTGCGAGCCCCTCAGTCAAAGCTCGAAAGTAAAGCCCAGTGCCACCCACAATGATCGGCCGTTTGTCTCCACTCAGAATTGGACCAATGTCGCGCAGCCAATCGCCAACCGAATAGCTTTCATGATTAGCCACATGACCGTATAACGCATGAAGTGTACGGCTTTCTTCTTCATCTGAAGGGCGGGCGGTCAGAATGCGCCAGCCGCTGAAGACTTGAAGCGCGTCGGCATTGACGATGACGCCGCCCAATTGTGCCGCGATATCTAGCGCAAGGGCGGATTTGCCACTTGCTGTTGCCCCGGCAATCAAAACGGGGCGAGTTTCCCCAAGCGTTGAGAGCAAATAATTACGCACCATTTATAGCATTTTCCCGCTTTTTTTCATTTGCTCTGTCACACGCCGTTGCTCTTGGTCAATTTTTGAGACATTCTACGCGAAAATAGCGTGAGGGCACAATGCACCAAACTTCTGGTTTCCAAGTTCAATTTAAACGTGTTCTATTAAAAATTTCTGGTGAAGCCTTGATGGGAGATCAAGGGTACGGTCTTCATCCCCCGACCGTAGAGCGGATCGCCGCTGAAGTGAAAACGGTTCATGATCTTGGCGCCGAAATTTGCATGGTCATTGGCGGCGGTAACATCTTTCGGGGGCTGCAGGGCTCTGCGCAGGGTATGGAGCGCACGACTGCCGATTACATGGGCATGCTGGCAACAGTTATGAATGCGTTGGCGATGCAAAGCTCTTTAGAAGAGCAAGGCGTTCATACCCGGGTGGTCTCGGCGATCCCAATGGATCAGGTTTGTGAACCCTACATTCGCCGGCGCGCGGTACGGCATTTGGAGAAAAAGAGGGTGGTGATTTTTGCAGCAGGGACGGGCAACCCCTATTTCACCACCGATACCGCAGCCACCTTGAGGGCCAGCGAAATGGCCTGCGAGGCAATTTTTAAGGGCACACAGGTTGATGGCATTTATGATAGAGATCCCAAGCAACACAAGGACGCGTTACGCTATGACTCGGTGACCTATGATGAGGTTCTACAGAAGCGCCTGAAAGTTATGGATGCTTCAGCAATCGCTTTGGCGCGTGACAATAATTTACCTATCATTGTATTCTCACTCGATGAGCCGGGCGGGTTCAAGGGAATTTTAGCGGGCAACGGAACTTATACCAAGGTTTTCGGTTAACCAACTTAAGAAAGAAATAACATGTCGGATGACCCATTAGATATAGATATTGATGACCTTCAACGTCGAATGAACGGTGCCATGGCCTCTTTGAGAACCGAATTTGCCTCGCTGCGCACAGGTCGGGCCAGTGGATCTATTCTTGACCCGGTGATGGTGGACGCTTACGGGCAGATGACCCCCATAAACCAAGTCGGTACAGTCAATGTCCCGGAATCGCGGATGGTTACAGTTAATGTTTGGGACAAAACATTGGTTGGAAACGTCGAAAAATCTATTCGCGAAAGCGGTCTGGGAATCAACCCTCAAACCAACGGCACAATGATCATGTTGCCGATCCCTGAACTCAACGAAGAGCGGCGTCGGGAGTTAACAAAAGTGGCGGCGGGCTACGCGGAGCACTGCCGGGTGTCGGTGCGCAATATCCGCCGGGACGGCATGGATCAGATCAAAAAGGGCAAAGCGGCGGGTATGCCAGAAGATGACCAAAAGCTCTGGGAATCAGAGGTCCAGTCTCTGACCGATGTACAAATTAAAATGATAGATACCGCGTTAGAAACCAAGCAAGCCGAAATTATGATGGTTTAGATTGGACTGATTTGATGGCACAATCGGCGGAACACGTTGCGATTATCATGGATGGAAATGGCCGTTGGGCGCAGCAACGCGGCCTGCCTCGGTTGGCCGGCCACCATGAGGGGGCCAAAAGGATTCGTGAAATAGTTCAATCCTGTCCGAGTGTTGGAGTTAAGCATTTGACAATATTTGCTTTTTCAACAGAAAATTGGAGGCGTACCCAGGCAGAAGTTGGTGGTTTAATGCGGCTGTTCAAGCATTACATGCTTCGTGAAGCCAGAGATTTGATGAATGAGGGCGTTCGGGTTCGGTTCATCGGGGATCGCCTGCGGCTTGATAAAACGTTGGTCAAACTTATGGATGAGCTTGAGGCATTGACGGTGCAAAATTCTGAAGTGCATTTGACCATCGCGCTCAATTATGGGGGGCGTGATGAGGTAACCCGTGCGGCGCAGCGTATGGCCGGGGATGTGGAGAGCGGCGCGCTGGCCGCAATAGATGTGACGGCCGAGGTCTTAGCGCGGTATTTGGATACACATTTGCTGCCCGACCCTGATTTGGTGATCCGTACCAGCGGCGAGGCGCGCATCTCTAATTTTCTTTTGTGGCAATCTGCCTATGCGGAATATGAGTTCATCGACACGCTTTGGCCTGACTTTCGTGCCGACGAGTTCACCAACCTGGTGTCCAATTTCGGAGCTCGTGAACGCCGATTTGGAGCGATTTCCGCATGACACAGGACCGATGGGCAGATCTGCCGTTACGCATGGGCTCTGCGGTGGTACTGCTTCTTATTTTTTCTGCATCTCTCTATTTTGGACTTGTCGGGGTGTTGATCCTTGGCTTGGTGGCCGTGGTCGCCATGCAATGGGAATTGGCACGCATGTTTCGCCTGAATAGATCGCGCTTGCTGACGGTAGTGCTTGTTGCCGGCCTGGGATGGTTGCCTATGGCAGCGCAGCCAATAGTTTTGAACCATAGCTTGCCCCTGGTAGCCGCGACGAGTTTTCTTCCAATCATGCTGGGAGCACTGTTTATAGCGCACAATCGTATGATTTACATCGTTTATGGCGTTCTTTTGACGCTTGGTATGCTGTCCTATTGGTTTCTTGCGCTGACGTTTGGCGCCCTTGGTATTGCGGCCTTGGCAGCTGTGGTCATTCTGTCGGATATTGGTGGCTATATCGTTGGACGCTTGATCGGTGGAGCGAAGTTTTGGCCAACTGTAAGCCCGAAAAAAACCTGGAGCGGCACCGTGGCGGGATGGCTGTTGGCAGGTTTTTTTGGTCTGTATCTGATGCAGCAGATCGGCGCTTTGTGGCCCGTTCCGGTGGCGATGCTTGTGGCCTTTGGCGCGCAGATGGGTGATATTGCAGAGAGCTGGGTG
>Ga0213868_10006592_pt1 | contig 10229 bp, 12 predicted proteins | sample PICome_9_FD_160087 | JGI IMG/M metagenome (GOLD analysis project Ga0213868, IMG submission 160087) | Coastal seawater microbial communities near Pivers Island, North Carolina, United States - PICO127 | ecosystem: Environmental > Aquatic > Marine > Coastal | place: USA: North Carolina...
GAACCTTGTAGCAGCACTCATAGCCTCAAGATGATTGTCCACAGGCCCTAGTCGAGGTCGAAGAGTTTTTTGAACCGGTCGAGGTTCTCAGTCGAGGGCCGCATCGGGTCATAGCCCTGCTCGGGATGCGGCTGAACCACATCCCAGTGTTCGGCCATCTGGCCGTTCTCATTGAACCGAACGAAGTCGGCGAAAACATGCGTTCCACTTATCTTGTGCAGGATCACCATATCGCCCTGCGAAAAGATCTGGACTGGGCGCCAGTCATGCCGGCCCGGACGGCGGTGGCCGACCTCCTGGATGTACTTGCGCACGCCTTCACGGCCCTGACCGATGCCAGGTGTGTGCTGGATGTAGTCCTCTGCCACCAGTTCATCGAGAAGCGCGAGGTTATCGCCGTGCATGATCTCGTCCATGAACCTCAGCACGGTCTTTTCGTTCTCGGTCAGATCATCGCGCGTCCACGGATCGTAGGGGTTGGGTTCCATCAGTCTAAATCTCCACTTGTGTCCACGGCCCCGGAATGTGTGACCGCCCCGCGCTCGGCCCCCTGTACCGAAGCCGCGTATTTTTCCAAAAGCCCGCCGTGGCGGGGCATGGTGGGTGTGCCATGCGCCGCGCGGCGGCGTGCAAGCGTGGCGTCATCGACCTCGAGCGTGATGCTGGCCACTTCGGGATGGGCGTCGATGGCGATGATGTCGCCATCCTCGACCAGCGAGATCGGCCCGCCGATTGCAGCCTCGGGCGAGGCATATCCGATGCACATGCCGCGCGAAGCCCCTGAGAACCGGCCATCGGTCAGAAGCGCGGTTTTGGCCCCCATCCCCTGGCCGTAAAGCAGCGCGGTGATGCCCAGCATCTCCTTCATTCCGGGCGCGCCTTTCGGGCCTTCGCCGCGGACGACCAACACGTCGCCTTCTGCGTAGGTGCGGGTTTCCACGGCATGTTGTGCCGCTGCCTCGCCGTCGAAGACGCGGGCCCGGCCGCGGAAGGTGAGAGACGGGAGGCCCGCGACTTTCAAAAGGGCACCTTTGGGGCAGAGATTGCCGGTCAGAACAACGACGCCGCCGGTTGGTGCGATGGGGTTGGAAAGGGGCCGGATCACCTCGCCGTCCGGTGGTGCGGCGTCGGCGACAGCCTCGGCCAGCGTCTGGCCGGTCATGGTGAGGGTGGTGCCATCGACATATCCGCCTGCGATCAGTTCCTTGAGGATCACAGGCGTGCCACCTATGGCGTTGACATGGGTGGCAAGATACGCGCCGCCGGGGCTGAGGTTGCCAATCAGCGGGGTGCGCTGGAAGACGCGGGCTGCGTCTTCGATCCCGAAATCGATCCCGGCCTCGTGGGCGATGGCTGGAATATGAAGCGCGGCATTGGTCGATCCGCCTGTCGCCGCAACGATGGCGCAGGCGTTTTCGATCGCGGTGCGGGTGACGATGTCGCGGGGCAGAGGCCCGTTGCCCTCGATGGCCGCCACCACATGGCGCGCGGCATCGTGCATGATCTGCACCCGGGCGGGATCTGTCGCTGGCACCATTGACACGCCGACCGGCGAAAGGCCCAGTGCCTCGGAGACCATACCCATTGTGTTCGCGGTAAACTGGCCTGCGCAGGCCCCTGGACCGGGGATCGCGTGGCGTTGATACTCCTCCAGCTCTGCCCGGTCCGCTTCGCCCGCGATCATCCGACCGACGGTCTCAAATGCGTCAAGCGCAGAGACTTCGCGTCCGCGGACTTGGCCTGGCCGCGTCGCGCCGCCGTGCAGGAACGCGCCCGGAGCATTCACGCGGACCAGGCCCATCATCAGACCCGGCAGGTTCTTGTCGCAGCCGCCGATCGAGATCAGCCCGTCCCAGCAATGCGCGCGCATCGTCGCCTCGACACTGTCGGCAATGAGCTCTCGTGAGATCAGCGAGAAGCGCATCCCCGGATGGGCCATGGTCAGCCCGTCGGAGACCGAGACCACGGGCGTTTCGTGCGGGTAACCGCCCGCTGCCCGCACGCCCTCGGCCGCGTCGCCGGCCTGTGCGCCAAGGTTCATGTTGCAGGGGCTCATTCCACCGCCGGTATGGGCGATGGCGATCTGGGGTTTCGCGATGTCGTCATCACTCATTCCCATGCCGTAGAGAAACGCTTTGGCGTTCTCACGCATCAACGTGGAATAGATGGTCGGAAATCGCCTCATTGCATCGTCTGCGGTAGCCACAGGACCAGCGCCGGGAAGGCCACCAGCAGAACCAGACGCAGGATGTCAGCGCCAACAAAGGGCAGCACGCCCTTGAATATCTTCGTCAGTGAGATGTCCCGCGCAATTGAATTGATGACAAAGACATTCATACCCACAGGCGGCGTGATGAGACCAAGCTCCACGGTCATCACGATGATGACGCCGAACCAGATCGGATCGAAACCCAATTGCGTGACGATGGGAAAGACGATGGGCACCAGCAAGATGATCATCGCCATCGCATCCAGAATGCAGCCCATCAGCACGAAGAACAGCAGGATCAGCGCAAGTGTGCCGTAAGCGCCAAGGTCGAGCGCCACGAGCCAGGCAGTGATCTTTTGCGGGCTTTGCGTGATGGCAAGGAAATAGCCAAAAATGATCGCGCCGATCAGGATCGTATAGATTGCGACCGACGTGCGGAGAGCCTCGACAAGGCTGTCGAGCAACAAACGCGCCGATAGCTTTCCGCGCAGTATGCCGATCAGCGCAGTCAGGAAGGAGCCGACCGCAGCGGCCTCGGTCGCGGTGGTGAAGCCGAAATAGATCGATCCAATGATCAGAAAGAAGAGCAGCATGACAGCCCAGACGCCCGAGAGCGAGCGGATCGCCTCGCCCAGCCGGAAAGGCTCGCCTGCCGGCAGGCGGCGACCATAGGCAAAGCGCACCGCGAGCATATACATCAGGATCGCGAGGAGGCCCGGCACGATTCCCGCGATGAAGAGGACGCCCACGTCCTGTTCGGTGATGTAGCCATAGACCGCCAACACCACAGAGGGAGGAATCAGGATGCCGAGAGTGCCGCCGGCGGCGATAACGCCGGTCGAGACCTCGTCGGGGTAGCCCGCCTGCTTCATCTCGGGCAGCGCGATCTTGGTCATGGTCGCAGCGGTCGCAACCGAAGAGCCACAGATTGCGGCAAAGCCCGCGCAGGCCCCGACGGTCGACATGGCCATGCCGCCGCGCATGAACCCGAACCAGTGTCGGCCCGTACGGAAGAGTTCGCGGGACATCCCGGAATTGGTGGCCAAAACGCCCATCAGGACGAAGAACGGAATGAGCGTGAGGTTGAAGTCGGTTACGGTGCGGATCGGAGATTGGGCAAGAAGGTTGAGCGCGGGTTTCCAGCCAACGACGGCGGCAAACCCGCCAACGCCGACAAGACCCATGGCGATGCCGATCGGGACGCGAAGGATCATCATTGCAAAGAGTGCAGCAAACCCCGAGATTGCGATAAGGTCGCCGCTCATGCTTCGTCTTTCACATCAATACTTTCGTAATGGTCGAGCGTACCTTGCCCGGTTACGATCAGGATCAGGCGTGCCAGAATGGCGGGCAGGCTGAACACGACACCCAGCCAGATCAGGCCCATCATCGGCCAGGCGCGCAGGCGCAGGTCCATCGTGGATTCGTTGCTGGCAGCGGCACTGGAGACGCGCCCGAACATCTTCCATGCCAAAAGAATGGTGAAGATCAACAAAACGGTCCAGGCGAAGGCGTCCACCCACCTGCGGAGACCGGCTGGCAAACGCTCAGCGAAGATATCGACCTTGATATGCGACCCACGGTAACCGACGCTGGCAAAGCCCCACATAATTGCCGCCCCCAGCAGGAGGCGCGACATGTCGAAGGCGTCCGGCAAAGGATACGCAAAGAGATAGCGCCCGGTTGCGGACGCCACGACAAGAACCGTGACGAGGCCCATGATGATGCCTGCCACGATCTCGATCCCGTGCGAGATCCGTTCGAGTATCGCTTGAAGTCGCTGCATGCGTCTAAGCGGCGGGCAGCCGGATGGCCGCTCGCCTCTTGAACTCAGAAGCGAGCGTCGAGGCGCTCAAGCGCCTCGACATAGCTGTCGTAGATTGCCTGGGCGTCCGCGCCGACCTCTTCCTTCCATTGGTCGATGAGCGGCGTGGCTGCATCGCGCCACATCTGGACCTCGTCCTCGGTCGGCACATAAAGCGTGTGCTCACCGGACTCGATCATCTTCTGCCGACCCGAGGCTTCGTTCGCTGCCCAGCCTTCAGAGAACCGGCGAGACCATTCCGGCGTGCAATGGTCATCAAGGATGGCCCTCAGATCGTCGGGCATCCCGTTATATGTGTCCATGTTGATCAGCAGAAGCTGCGCCGAGATGTAGAACGGCATGTCGAGGTGATACTTTGTCTCGCTGTCGATCCCAAAGATGTAGATCGAGTTCCAGGGAAAGGTGATCGCATCGGCGGTACCGTTTGCCATGGCCTCGCGGGCTTCCGGTGCGGGCACCTGGACCGGGCCACCGCCAAGCGAGCTGACGAAACGCGCCATCGTCGCGTGGGCGGGGCGGACGTTCAGACCGTCCACGTCACCCGGCACCTTGATCGGTGCTTTCGAGTGGAAGGTGCCTGGATCATGCGGGTTGGCAACGCAGAATTTGACGTCCTTCATCTCGGTCTCGGCGATTGGGGCGTACCATTCGTGTAGCGCCTGCGCGCCGCCGGTGGCGTTGTTGGCGTGGAACGGGATCTCGATCAGGCTGTAGATCGGGAAGCGCCCCGCCTGATAGCCGGGGTTGGTGTATGTGATATCGGCAATGCCGTCTCGCGCCATATCGTAGTGGTCCGGTGCGGCACCCAACTGCTGTGCCGGAAAGATCGTCACGGCGATACGGCCATCCGAAGCCTCGGACAACGATTGCACCCAAGGCTCGATCCCCAGGGTCTGGATCGGATGCGTCGGCGGCACCCAGTGCGACAGCCGGAGCGTGACATCCTGTGCCACGGCGGCCCCAGCGGTGAGCGCGGCGATTGCGGCACCCGAAAACAACGTTCTGAATTTCATAATTTTCCTCCCAGACTTCATGCCCGGCTCGAACCGGCCGGTTTGCCGTTGGAGAATGGCCGATTAAATTCCATACAGCAAGTCTCTCGCGAGTTTCTGTCAGAACGGAAAGAAAGTGGATGACGATCACCCTTGACGGCTCCAGCCTCACCCTGTCCGACTTGGATGCGGTTGCGCGCGGCGAAGCGCTGGTGGCGGTCAGCCACGACGCTGCTGTCTTTGCACGTGTGCAAGGTCTGTGTGAGGCAAAATTCCGCTATGGCGGTATCTGAAAATCCTCGCTGCGAAGCGGCGAATGTCCACTTCCCGCCCTTCACGTCGATGCGTTCGTCTAAATGTTGGTTTTTCCGCGATTGCAGCGAGAACCGCATATGTGTCCCTTGGATCTTTATCCGAGCAAATGTAAAAGGCGGAGCAATATTGGGCCACAGAAACGGCTGCAGTGGCACTTTCACCCTCAGGGTAACTAGACGCTCATGGGTCTATCAGCATCGACCCAACCTGACACTTGTTGAACTTCAGCGGGACGTTAAAAGCATTCCCGAAAATAACCCCTAAAAACCAAAAAATGGGCCCCCGATTCCCATCAAAATCGAGCCTTCAAATAAATCAGTATTTAATCGTTTTAAATCATACAATTAACACACATAATTGATGCATTTTTAAAGCAATACTACCTAAGTAACCCCCACGTAAACCCTACGAAAAAAGCCGTTTTTCGCATGCTTGTATGGAGGCCCCTATAGGTGCATCTACCACACACACCGCCCGCATAAGATGCGAAGTCCTAGGTGCTGGAAAGCGGCCTATGACCACGTTGTAGGGTTCGCGCACCATCAGGTACGCGGTCCTTGTAGAGGCATCATAAGATGCTTCCACATGTCGGGGCACAAAAAGTAGCAGGCTTTCAACCCAAACAGCCCAGAGCGTTGAGAGATGGGGCCTAGGGGTCCTACCAGAGCCACGCAGAGCGCCGATGGTGAGGTTTAAGCCTTCCAGCCACACAAACACCGCAGACCCCACCTATGGGCCTCGTAGGGGCTCTCAGAACTCCATCCTGCAAATAACGCCCCCGGAGAAGGCAAGATGTGCGCCACCAAACAAAACAGCGCAGATTCACATGCTCCAGCGGACGGAACTCATCGTTCATCAGGATCGCTGCAAATTGCACAGGAGGATCATAGAAGACGAACGTCATGCAGTCAGATTATGAGACCCCAGTAAAAATTGCAGTACCAAAAGACAACGCTCAGTCATCAGCCTGATAGCGCAGCTCTCTCTGTCAGATCGACCCTCATCAGAAACAGAGGAGATCAGAGCGGCTGATGTTCCGACACACAGAGCCACATGCGAAAACTTCAAGACAATCCATGCGAAGCTCGTGAAAGGCTAAGGGCAGAAGCTTGATCATCGATACAAGGGTAGGAGGTGGGGTTCATACAGTCCGCAGACTTATCCCTCTGGCTTTGCCTGAGGCTTGTATCGGCATTTGGGAAAAAGCTCAGCAGAATAACTGGTCAACAACCAGCCTATGCGCAAAACTTCGGTATAGACCGAGATGGCCTCGAAGGCGTTCCGCTCAAGTCTCTCGTTGGCAAGAGTCCGATAGGGGTCGCAAAACATGAGTTACGCGGTCCTTGTAGGGGTATGTCGCGATATCTGAGCCAGCCTATACTAAAACCCATGTGCTGAATCTGCTCCACAGGCTGCTGGATGGCAAGCTGACTGACCAGCCAGACGTGAACCCTCCGGCCGCCTTGTCGCTGAGCAAGGAGCCCGAGGCCAATGTCGCGCGCTATGACGGGTTGCGCGCCCAGAAAGGAGTGCGCGATGCGTCATGATCCCGCTGGCGCGGCCATCGTCATCATGCTGCGCAGCCTGAAGGTGCCAGGAATGGCGCAGGCTGTGCAGAATCTGCATGAGCAAGGATCGCCCGCATTTGAAGCTGCCATGCCGATCCTGTCGCAACTGCTCAAGGCGGAAATGGCCGAGCGCGAGGTGCGCTCTATCGCCTATCATATGAAAGTGGCCCGCTTTCCGGCTAACAAAGACCTCTCTGGCTTCGACTTTGCCGCCAGCGAGATCCGTGAAGCCTTAGTCAGACAACTCCATCGTTGTGAGTTCATGGACGCGGACGAGAATGTGGTGCTGATCGGAGGCCCCGGGACAGGGAAATCGCATGTTGCAACTGCCCTCGGCATTCAGGCCATTGAGCATCACCGAAAGCGTGTTCGCTTCTTCTCGACGGTTGAACTGGTCAACGCGCTGGAGCAGTAAAAGGCCCAAGCCAAGACGGGGAAGATCGCAGAAGCACTGGTGAAAACCGACTTGGTGATCCTGGATGAGCTGGGATACCTGCCGTTCAGCGCCTCTGGCGGCGCGTTGCTCTTCCATCTTCTCAGTAAGCTATATGAACGCACCAGCGTCATCATCACCACCAACCTGAGCTTCAGCGAATGGGCCAGCGTCTTTGGCGATGCCAAAATGACCACAGCACTGCTCGATCGTCTCACCCATCGCTGCCACATCCTCGAAACCGGCAATGACAGCTACCGCTTCAAGGCCAGCTCCGAAACAGCCAAGAAAAAGCGAAAGGAGGCAACAGCATTGACGCCATCGTAATCAGCAGATCATAACAACTGGGTGGGTCAGATCTCGATGAAAATGCCGGGTCAGTTCTCAGTGACAATCAACACCTTCGTGCCGCGATGCGAACAAGTGGTTTCAGCCGGAGCCGACATTCAGACAACCCTGAAACTGGTTTTTACTCTGCACCCCCGCATGACAGTATAGTGCCCGTAATCGACACTTGAGCACTCTGCTGTCATTGCGTCCTCCAAGCATTCAAGGGGTGCAGCAGCTCAGTTATCCGGCTTCTCAACCATATGTGTGGCGGACTTGCAGAAAAGCGACGGTGCCAAATCAGAACCAAGCGGACCGGATCCACGGGGATCGGAGGCTCAAACACATAGAGATTTGCCGATTTGGCAATGCGATGTGCCAACGCGGATGGAAGCAAGGCAATGAGGTCCGAACCGGCGACGGCGCGGTATACTCCAGAGAAAACTGGCATGGTCATTGCTACACTACGTTCACGCCCGATCCGCGCAAGGGCCTCATCCCCAAGGCCTCTAGGATTGCCTTCGGTCGAAAACAGGACATGCCCTAAGTCGCAGAAGAGGTCGAGCGGCATTACATCGCCTGGCGCAAGCTCGGTTGTCCTTGGATGAGCCTTCCTGGCAATGACAGAGAAGGATGAGCTGAATACCGGTTGGCCTTCAGCCCAGTCAGGCAAAGGCGTTTCAGGGAGCAAGGCAAAATCCACGTCTTGGCTTGCCAACGTGCTGACACGGTCGTCTGGGACAAGGTCAACCAAGTGTACACGCAGTGAAGGCGCTTGTACTTCCAAGTACTCGGCCAATAATGGCATGAGCATTTCGGCAATGAAGTCGCTGCCCGAGATCCGGAAGCTGTGTTCCGCCGTCGCGTGGTCGAACGCATCCTGTGAGCGGATCAGAGCTTCGACACGGCTCAGAATGTCTTGAAGCGGTTCTATGAGTGAGAGGGCGAACTCGGTCGCTTCGAGCTTCTGCCCGCTCCGAAAGAACAACTCGTCGCCGAGAGACAGGCGAAGCCTTTTAAGCGCTCCGGATACGGCTGGCTGGGACAGGCCCAAACGCGCACCGGCCCTACCGGTGGAATGCTCAATCAGCAGCGCATCGAGCACGCGCAGAAGGTTCAAATCGAAACTGGATAAATTTGCCATGCCAATCAATATCATACAGTCTATCGATTTAACAGATTAACCTGGCACGAGTAGCCTGCGATCAGTTCCAACGATCAGCCCAAGGAGGATCAAGATGCTGAATCGCCCCCGTACCTACAACGTTCTGAACATACTCATGAAGTTCCATGCTTTTCCGTCCGAGACGATGGATAAGTTCTGCTTTGTCGAATGCCTTGTCCCAGTTGGAGCCGGCGCGCCACCGAACCACCACGCAGGCGAGACGGAGTCGTTCTATGTCATCGATGGGCAGATTGGTTTTATGGTCGATGGGAAGGAAATCCTGGCTGGTCCAGGAGATCACGTCGCAATTCCCGATGGGGCCGTTCATGCGTTTCAAGCTGTCGGAGACAGGCCGGCCCGCCTCTTGATCATCAACGCGCCCGGATACATGCACGACAGGTTTTTCACCGAAATCGGACAACCCCTTCCCGAGGGCCAAACGGAACTGCCAGAACCCAGCGAGCCGGATATTTCTTCAGTGTTATCCATCGCAGAGAAAGTTGGCATGACATTCGTTGCTCCGGCCGAAGCACCAGCTTGACGCGACCCGCAAAGCCCAAGCACGACAGGTGCGGGACGCAAACAGTGCCCGCTCCTGTACTACCCAGAAATGAGAAAGTCGGCTTTGCCGCGCGTTGTGTAAATTCGCTCATCGCAGATTTTGCATTTGCAGCGAAAGCCCGGTCTGCTGGGCCACGGCGCAGCATGCCCAAAGGTGGACGAAAGGCCGGTCAGGGCCGGGAGCGCCTCCGTGGAACTATGCACAGGGGTCTTTTGGTTGGAAAATGGTACCCATATGTCACCCCAAAACATCCTCGGTCAAACGCAATAAGCGCAGAACTGATCTAAGTATTTGATTATCATTTGTAAAAATGGTGCCCGGGGGCGGAATCGAACCACCGACACGAGGATTTTCAATCCATTCGGTTCTGAGCGCTTCGCCTAGCATCATTTACGTTTCAAGAACGTAAATGATCATAATCTGCTAGCGTTTCTTATAGCACAACATTCAAGGTAACGATGTGATACTCTCACTCGTTACGCGCGTGGATGTTGATGAAGTCGAAACTTATCGGATTATGAGTACCTAGTGTTCTGCACCTGACACAAGGTTCCCGATGGAAGCAGGGTATCCGACACTGGCCGAGTTATCCCCGACTGAAACCGTCAGATGACGGCTTGGAGCCCAAAGCGGAAGTGCTCCTGCGCCAACGCTCGCAAGTGCAGAAATGCGGTCGCCTAAAATCGTTAGCTGCGCCGCAGAGAGAAAAGCGGCCATTCGTTGTAGTTGTAGCTAAATCAGGATGGGCTATGACCGAGTTGTGGGACAAACTGACCTTTGATCTGGATTCTTGATTGAAACCGACATTCCGGTCGCTGCGTGGCGGGATGCTC
>Ga0213868_10006593_pt1 | contig 10228 bp, 8 predicted proteins | sample PICome_9_FD_160087 | JGI IMG/M metagenome (GOLD analysis project Ga0213868, IMG submission 160087) | Coastal seawater microbial communities near Pivers Island, North Carolina, United States - PICO127 | ecosystem: Environmental > Aquatic > Marine > Coastal | place: USA: North Carolina | collected...
GAATAAGACCAAATAGAATCATAGTGTTTAATGTGTTACCCATAGCACCAAGAATTGCAATTGACATAAACATTGACATTGGTATAGCTATACCAACAAAAAGAGCATTTTTAAAACCTAAGAAAAAAAGTAATACTAAAACAACAATAACTACCCCAAATATTATACTATTAACTAAATCTGTGACTTGGTTTTCAGTTAATTCAGATTGGTCGTTCGCTATTGAAACAGTTAAGTTTTTTGGAAAAACATTTTCGATATTTTCCTCAACAATAGAGCGTATTTTTTCAACTGCTCGTAAGGTGTTTTCTCCGGATCTTTTTTTGACCACTAACATTACAACAGGATTACCTTTTTCACGAGCATAAGTTGTAACTTCTTTTTCTTTAAATTTTATTTCGGCTATATCTTTTAACAACACTGAGTTGTTATAAGATGATTTAACAACAAAATTCTCTAATTCAGAAGGTGAACTTATTTCGCCAATTATTCGAATTGTCTTTCGTTGATCATTGGCTTTTAAATTTCCAGCAGAAACGGAAATATTTCCAGCTTGAATAGAATTCATAACATCATAAAATGAAATTTTAGAAGCCATCATTTTATAAATGTCTACTGCAATTTCAACTTCTTTTTCTAATGCACCAGAGATATCTACCTTCTTAATTTCATTTAAACTTTCAATTTCGTCTTGTAGAATTTCAGAAAATTCTTTAAGTTTTTCAGTAGAATAATCCCCCGAAATATTAATATTCACTATCGGCATTTCTTCTGTAAAAGTCATGTTGAAAACATTAGGATCAACTTTTACATTGTTAAACATAGGCCAATCTTCACTGGCCACTGCAGCTTCAACTTCATCTTTTACTTTAAGCTTAGCTTCGGTATATCCAATTCCATCATCAAACTCTATAATTATTAACGATAAATTTTCTTTAGAAGAAGATTTTATTTCAATTATATTATTGACAGATTTAAGCTTATCTTCAAGAGGCTCAGTTATCAACTTTTCAACATCCTCAGCTGTATTACCAGGATATATAGAACTTATGAATACAATATTTTCTTTAATTTCAGGATATTCCTCTCTAGGCATATTAAAATAAAAATCAATACCTAAAAAAAGAACTAACGCCATTACAACATACATAGTAGTGCTGTTGTTTATTGCCCATGATGATGGAGCAAAATCTTTTTCTTTTTTGTTCAATTCAGTAATTTTTTAATTGATTATTTTAACTCTTGCTTTATCTACTAATTTTCTAATACCTTCAGAAACTATCATATCTCCAGGATTAATTCCAGAAAGAATTTCAATATTTACTCCATCATTTTTTCCAGTTTCTACTATTGTTTTAGAAACATAGTTTTTATTATTATTTGTAGAAATTTTATAGACATATTCTTTGTTTTTGCTATCTATGCTTATAAAGTTTTGATTTACCATTAAAGCAGATGAATTAGAATAATCGTTTATTCTTACTTTGGAATTTAAATTGGGTTTAATATTCAAATTGTTTTTATCTATATCCATTTCAATTTTGAATGTTCTGTTTATTGGGTTTATATAACTGCCCGATTGTCGAACCGTAGTTGTTATTGTTTTGTCAAGCAACGGAAAGTGGACAATAGCTTTATTACCAGAGCTTATAGATGCAATATGTTTTTCAGGAACATTAGATTCAATATATAAATTATCTAAATTTAAAAGCATCATAAGATTTGATCTTCCTGGATAAACAACCTCTCCTTTTTTAGCTATAACGTTATCAATTGTTCCGCTAAATGGGGCTTCAATTAGTGTTTTTTTAATCTGTTTTTTTAGTTGATTTATCCCTTGTTTTTGAGCTTCGTACATTGATTTGGTCTCCAGGAATTTAATTTCACTACCAATATTTTGATCCCATAATCTTTGTTGTCTTTCGAACGTTGTTTTAGTTAACTCAAATCCAATTTCAAGTTGAGATAATTGTTCTTTTAGTCCACCATCATCAATTTTTATTAAGGGCTGACCTTTTTTCACTTTCTCACCACTCTTAACGTAGATATCTTTAACAGTACCCGAAAATTCTGGATAAATATTTATTAACTCGTCAGAGCTAACACTTCCTTGAACTTGAATATAATGATCAAATTCAACAGGGCTAACCTTATATGCTTCAACTATTGGAAGTTGGGGGTTAGTATTTAATTCTTCAAGTTTGTCGTCTATAATTTGAAGTTTGTTAGAAATATTTTGCTGTGATGCTACTATTTCTTTTCTTTTAAGTTTTATTTTTTCAACATCGTTAGATTCTAATATACTTTTAAATGAAGGGTTATCATCACATGATATTAGCAATACAATAAGAAAAAGTGTAAGTGTATTTTTCATTTTTATTAATTCTGAGTTAACATAATTTCAAGAGCTGTTTTTTTATTTATAACCTCAAGCATAGATTGAAGCAATTCGTTTTGTATTGAGTATAGCTGAATTTGCGCTTGTCTTAATTCAAGACCAGAGATCAGTCCCTCAAGAAATTTGATTTGATTTTTTCTCTCTATTTTTTCAGCAAGTTTCAAGTTTTCTATTGCATTGTTATAAGAATTTAGAGCGTATTGGTATTCACTCTCAGCATTTTCAAGTTCAATAAGAATTCTTTTCTTTGATTCTGAATAATCTATTACAGATTTTTCAAACTCAATTTTAGCTTGTTGAGTTTTTGCAGATTTTCTTAAAGAACTAAATATTGGAACAGACATCGACACTCCAACAAATGAGTATCCATACCACTTTTGGTTAGGCTTAAAAAATTTAAATGAGTCATTATTTCCATCATAACCACCTTTTATAAAAGCTCTTAAAGTTGGAAGTGCTTTAGCTTGCTCAAGTCTTAATAAAGTTTGTTGAGATTTTTTATTATTTAGAGACAATTGATAATCAATATTTTTTTCGATTTCAAAATTTTCTGATGACTTATTTAAATCAAAACTTTTCAAAGTTAGTCCAGATAAATTGTCCAATAGAGCAATCTCTTTTTCAATATCATAACCAATAATCAACTTGAAAAGGTTGAGAGTTGTTTTTTCTATTTTGATGGCGTAATCTAAAGAATTCTTTAATGATTTGTAAGATATTGTAAGTTGCTCTACATTTTCAAGTTCTGTAAAACCATTTTGATATATTTTCTTTATTTCGTCTAAATTGTTCTTTACGTTTTTAAGATTCTTATTTAAAATTTTAACTCTTTCTTGGCTAATTAGAGCATTTCCATAAGCTGAAATAGTTGCTTTTTTAACTTCCTGATCTGTTTTTATTTTAGCTTTTTCAGCAATGTCCATATATAATTTTATAGATGCTAGTCCGATCATATATGATCCGTCAAATAAAAGTTGACTTAGCGTAACTGACCCATCAATTGTTTGTTTAGTTCCAAAAGAAAGTTCAGCAAATTCACCAGGATTACCACCAAAAAATTCAGCAGGAACTAACGAAACAGGTTGTTTTAAATTGTTATTATAATCAATAAATGCATTTATTTGAGGAAGTCCTGTTGCAATTGTTTCCCATTTTTTTGCATTAGCAATTTCTAGGTCACTAGTTGCATTTTTTGATAGCCTATTGTTTTCTAAAGCATAATCAATAGCATTTTCTAAAGTAAATGCATTCTGTCCAAATAAATTATTTGACAGTAAAATAATAATCATTAATAAACCTATTTTTTTCATTACTTATTTATAAAGTGGTTTAGTTTTTTTAATCCCTCATCAGTCACAATAGCTCTTAAGTGGTATTCAATAAAATCTGTTTTTAAGCTAACTGGATCGTAAAGTTTGGTTGGAAAGGTGTCCAAATCTCTTATACCCATCATACCCTTAAAATAAAGTCTGGAAATAAAATCAATTTTAATGTCTTTTCTAAACAAACCTAATTTGATTCCGTTGTCTAAACTTTCTTTAGTTGATTTTGTAATAAACTCAAATTGCTTGTTGTTTAAATTTTGATGAATTTTTGGATAATATTTTTCAAGTTGGTAGAGAGGTGACACACTTTCTCTTTTGAGATATTTAATCAGAAATAAATTAATGTCATAAAGCTCACTTATTGGATCATCTGATGTTTTTTTTATTTCAGTAATTCCTCCAGTAATGCTTACAAACATATAATTAGTTACCTCTTTAACAAGCTCAGTTTTATTTTCAAAAAAATTATAAATTGTTTTTTTAGAAACTCCCATTGCATTAGCAATGTTATCCATAGTAATGCTTTTAAATCCTATGGTGAGAAAAAGTTCTCTTGTTTTTTCTAATATTAAATCCTTCAAGTATTACTTTTTTTGGAGTGCAAATATAAACAGGAAACTTTAAAAACGCAAATAGTTTCCAAAGTTTTATGTTTAATTAATAATAGGAATTGTAAAAGATGTATTTTTGAATCAAAATATCATTTTGAATAATATCAAATTTTATGCCGAGTTAATTAATAACAGTCTAAAAGATTTGTCTTTTTCGGATTCTCCTAAAACATTATATAATCCTATTAAATATATTATAGAAATAGGAGGAAAAAGAATCAGACCTTTTTTGGTTTTAATGTCTGCTGAATCTTTTGGTGGAAATTATAAGAATGCCTTAAATGCAGCTCTTTCAGTTGAGTGTTTTCATAATTTTACATTAATGCACGATGATATAATGGACTCTGCAGATCTTAGAAGGGGTAATGATACAGTTCATATTAAATGGGACGTTAATCAATCTATTCTTTCGGGTGATGCTTTATTAATTTATTCCTATAATTTATTGGAGGGTTACGATCCAATAACTTATAAAAAATTAAATAATGTTTTAAATACAGTTGCTCTTCAAGTTTGTGAAGGACAACAATTGGATTTAGATTTTGAAAAAAGCTCTAATGTTTTGTTTGAAGATTACATTAATATGATCAAATTAAAAACAGCTGTTTTAGTTGGAGCTGCTTTAAAAATGGGTGCAATAATTTCTCAGGCAAGTGAAAATGATTTGAAAAGCATTTATGATTTTGGGGTTAATTTAGGAATTGCATTTCAACTTCAAGATGACTACTTGGATACTTTTGGGGAAGAGTCTTTGTTGGGTAAATCAATTGGTGGAGATATTAAAGAAAATAAAAAAACAGCTTTATTTCATCTGTCATTGCTTAATGCTAATGATAAACAGCACAAAGAACTTCTAAAGCTCTATAATTCATCAGAAACAGAAAATAAAATTATAAAAGTCACTAAACTTTTTAAAGAAACAAAAGCAGATAAAGAAACTTTAAAACTTGTAGAAGACTATACAAATCTAGCGTTAAAATCAATAAATAGTTTAAGTATTCCAGTTGAAAATAAACAAGTGTTTATTGATTTTTCTAATTCTCTTCTTGAAAGAAAACTTTAGTAATAATTAAGTTATTATTGGTTAAAAATATAAATATTTTTAGGTATGCCTAAAATATTTTTTTATTATGTCTAAAAATATTACTTTTGGCGTATGTTAACATTTTCTGAAGAAAATCATATAAAATCAATTTTTCATTTGTCAGCAAGTTCTCAAGATGGAGTTTCTACCAACTCAATTGCTGAGAATCTTAACACTAAAGCTTCTTCAGTTACAGAAATGTTAAAAAAACTTAGTGAAAAAAGTCTGATAGTTTATAAGAAGTATCACGGAGCACAATTAACAGAACTTGGAAGAAAAACGGCCTTAAATATTATTAGAAAGCATAGATTATGGGAAGTTTTTTTAGTTGAAAAGTTAAATTTTAAATGGGACGAAGTTCACGATATAGCTGAACAGTTGGAGCACATACAATCTGAAAAATTAACAAATCAGTTGGATAAATTTTTAGATTTTCCAACACATGATCCACACGGAGACCCAATTCCTAACACTGCGGGATTTATAAAATTCACACCAAAATTAAAGTTAAGTGATTTAAATATTGGAGAAACAGGGAAGTTCATAGGTGTTAAAGATTCTTCCTCAACCTTTTTAAAATATTTAGATAAAAGAAAAATATCTCTGGGTTGTAATATTAAAGTTTTACATCAAGAAGACTTTGATCAATCTTTACATATAGGTCTTGACGATACAAATCTGACAATTTCTATAAAATCTGCAAGTAATTTATACATAACAAAAATTTAAATTAATGTTTCAAGAAATAATAATCTTTTTTCAGAATACTCACCCTGTTTTGGGAGCTTTGTATGCAACCCTATTTACATGGGGGTTGACAGCTTTTGGAGCCTCTTTTGTTTTTTTATTTAAAACAATGAATAGAGTTTTTTTAGATGGAATGTTAGGTTTCACAGGTGGAGTAATGGTTGCTGCAAGTTTTTGGAGCTTACTTGCACCTGGAATTGAAATGAGCGAAGGTGAAGGGTTTATTAAAGTTATTCCTGCAGCTGTAGGATTTGCACTTGGGGCATTATTCATTTTTGGATTAGATAAAGTGTTACCTCATTTGCATATAAATTTTAAAGAAGCTGAAGGGATCAAAACGCCATGGCATCGTACAACACTTTTAACTTTAGCAATAACGTTACACAATATCCCTGAGGGTTTAGCTATTGGTGTTTTATTTGGCGGAGTAGCTGCTGGATTACCTGAAGCTTCAATTACAGGAGCTGTTGTCTTAGCTATTGGAATTGGAATTCAAAATTTTCCTGAGGGTATTGCAGTGTCAATGCCTTTGAGAAGACAAGGAATGAGTAGATGGAAAAGTTTTTTTTATGGACAAGCATCAGCAGCTGTTGAACCTATAGCAGCAGTTATAGGAGCCTTAGCAGTTACATTTTTTACTCCCATTCTTCCCTACGCCTTAGCTTTTGCAGCTGGGGCTATGATTTTTGTCGTAGTTGAAGAGGTTATTCCAGAAACACAACTTGATAAAAACACTGATATAGCAACTTTAGGTTTTATTGGGGGGTTTATTATTATGATGATTTTAGATGTTGCTTTAGGGTAGTTTAATTTTAATGAAATATTTTTTTCTTCTATTTCCATTTATACTTACCGCACAGATAACAAATATTAAAGGATTTGTTAAATCTGAATCTGGTGCATTAGGTTTTGCTAGTATTAGTCTTGTAGACACAGAATTTGGTATTATTAGCGATGAGAATGGTTATTTTGAATTAGAAGTTAATTTATCAAAACACAAGTATATATTAGTTTCATATATAGGCCATGTTTCAAAGAAAATTTCTTTAATAAATAAGGATTCAGATTTAGACACTTTAGTTATTTTACTTGATGAGGATATAAATGGGTTAAACGAAATTATTGTCACTGGAACACTCAAGGATGAATTTGTAACACAGTCTCCAGTAAAGGTTAGTGTAATAACAACAAAAAAAATAAATTCATTTCTTCCATCTGCAGGAACTAACCTCACAAAAATTGTTCAACTCATTAGCGGAGCGCAAGAGGTTATAGCATGCGGTGTTTGCTATACAAACTCAATAAATATAAATGGACTCGAAGGACCATATACATCTATATTAATGGACGGAGTACCTATGTATGGTAATCTTGCTTCTGTTTATGGCTTAAATGGAATACCAAATATGATAATTGATAGACTGGAAATCATAAAAGGGCCAAGTAGTACCTTGTATGGATCGGAGGCTGTTGCAGGTGTAATAAATATTATAACAAAGAACCCTGAAGATCAACCGTTTTTATCATTAGATGTTCAGGCAACTTCTCATTTAGAAAGCTATGTTAATATGGCTTTAACTCCAAAATTTGGAAAGACAATTGGATATTTTGGTTTTAATTGGGATCGTAAAAACAATTATGATGATTATAATTTTGATGGATTTGGAGATGATATTAATTTGGACAGATTCTCAATTTTTAGTAAATGGAATATATATAGAAAGTCAAATAAAAAGTTTGTAATATCATCGAGGTATTTTTATGAGGATAGAAGAAATGGTGTAGAAGAATTTTTAAAAAATAAAAACTATAAAAAAATCAGAGGCTCAAGTGAAATTTATGGTGAAAGTATTTTTACTTACAGGTTTGAATTATTTGGAAAATATGAATTCGATTCTATTGAAAACTTTGAGCTAAACTTTTCATATTCAAAACACAATCAAAATAGTTATTACGGATCAGATTATTACCAGGCGAATCAGGATATTTTTTTCTCTCAATTTACTCTTAAAAGAAAATATAAAAAACATGATTTATTATACGGCTTTTCAATAAAAAATAATTTATATGATGATAATACTATTGCAACACAAAAAATAGTTGATGGACAACTTATAAATAATGAGTCTAATCAATTTATACCAGGATTATTATTTCAAGATCAATTTAATCCAAATGAAAAAACATCTATTGTTGGGGGGTTAAGAATAGATCATTTCAATGAACATGGATTTGTTTATGCTCCAAGTTTTCATATAAAATATAATCCAGGAGATTGGCTAGCTTTTAGACTAAACTTAGGTACTGGCTTTAGATTAGTTAATTTATTTTCAGAAGACCACGCATTTGTTAGTGGACAAAGAGAAGTCAAGATTTTGGAAGAATTAAACCCTGAAAGATCTAGAAGTGCAATTCTAAATACAAATTATATTTATACAGGTTTAAATGGGTCAGGAAATTTAGATTTTGATTTATTTTATACTTATTTTTCAAACAAAATCATTCCAAATTATGATGATCAAAGGTATATTGTTTATCAAAATACTGAAGGCTATTCCTTTTCAAAAGGATTTAGTGGTGCATGGAATCATACATTTTTAAACGGAATAGCAATTTCACTTAATTTTAATCATCAATTAGTAAAATATTCACAGTCTCAAAATAATAAAAGTGTTCTTTTTGATGTTGAGCACTCTCCAAAATGGACTGCGGGTTTAAACTTAAAATTTCCATTAAATAAAAAGTGGTCTTTAAATTCTTCTTCAAATTTTGTAGGAGTAATGCAATTGCCAAAGGTTTTTGACCTAGATCAAAATGGGGAACTTAATTTGAAATCAAGACCTGAAAAAAGTAGACCTTTTAGTATTCATAATATTAATGTTGAAGGAAAGTTGAATTCCAATAGTGAAATTTATTTTGGGATACTTAATCTATTTAATTTTAGACAAAAAGAATCACCTCTTGTTGGATATAATGATCCAAATTTCAATAAAGGATTTAGTCCTTTTTTTGACACATCCTATAACTATGCCCCCAATCATGGGCTAGAGTTTTTTATTGGTTATAAATTTGGACTACTAAGGAAAATTGAAAAATAATTTTTTTTATTTTCTAGATGCTTTTGCTATGTCTTCAAAATCTACCTTTTTATATGTAAATTTTGAGTTTTTGAAAAGAGAATTTCCATATGTTTTATTCCAGTCGTTATGTAGAGCTAGTTCAATATTAGTTGGAGGGACAATTGAAAACTTTACGGTATATAAATCATCAATTTTTCCAGGAAGAGAAATGTTTCTGGCATAATGGAAATTATCAATGAGGTTAATATGGGCAAGTAGGTCAATAAAAGTACTGAGCCCAGTTTTTTCATTTATAATCTGTGCAGTTATATGTAAATAAGGAATAAAACCGCCAGATGGAGCACCTTTAGGAATATTAATTGTATCCCAGTTTACTCTTGCCTCAATATGAACATTTGTTTGTTTTTCTTCTAAGTGTAGAAAACTAGGAGAAACATGATCTTTAATAGCGCCTTCAAAAATAAATAGCAATCCAGGTTCAACTCTTTCTTCTCCAATTATAAGTTCCTGAGCATTTGAGTAAAGGGTAAAGGTCAATATAGAGACAATACCAAAAATAAATTTTTTCATTTTAGTAAGAATTTTTAAGAATTTTAATATCATTTAAAAGTTGATCCATTTCTTTAGAATTAGTTCCGTCATAAAAACCTCTAATTCTTTTTTCTTTATCAACTAAAACAAAATTTTCAGTATGAATCATGTCATATTTGCCCCCATCTCCGTTAGTTTTTGCGACTAAATAAGATGTTCTAGCTAAGTTGTAAATATCTTTTTTGTTTCCTGTAACTAAATTCCATTTAGAGTCGATAACATTTTTTTCTAAAGCATATTTTTTTAATTGTTCAACTGAGTCAATTTCAGGAGTAACAGAAAATGAAAGTAAAAGAACGTCAGAATCATTTTTTATTTTTTCTTGGACATAACCCATATTTTCTGTCATTATTGGACATATCGTAGGGCATGTTGTAAAGAAAAAATCAGCA
>Ga0213868_10006594_pt1 | contig 10228 bp, 7 predicted proteins | sample PICome_9_FD_160087 | JGI IMG/M metagenome (GOLD analysis project Ga0213868, IMG submission 160087) | Coastal seawater microbial communities near Pivers Island, North Carolina, United States - PICO127 | ecosystem: Environmental > Aquatic > Marine > Coastal | place: USA: North Carolina | collected...
TGTGCAACTCTGTTACCCGGAATCCTCGTCCCGCCGTTTGTATCGGGCCGATACGATCAGCGGTCGTTGTACGGGCGACTGGGCTTCGTCATCGCCCACGAAATTGCGCACGTCGCATCGCGAATCGAATTATGGGACCCTACAGAGCGTGCTCGATTATTGTCAAATTATTCGGACTCGGCGCACGTGGAGGCCGCGGCGGATCTCACCGCGGCGGATGCTATCGTGTCGACCGGTAAACTGACCGCTGACGAGTTGTGTGCCGATGTATCGCAGTTGTGGTGTGGCCGTGTGGCACCCGGGACCGTCGCGGCGGCATCTCACCCATCAGTGAACGCACGTGGCGATCTGATTTGCGAATTCTTGCGTACCTAATGTGTAGTGTGGATTGTAACTCGTTTTTCCAAACTGTCCGCGCTAAAGTGAGTTCCAAAGCCACAGAGGAGACCACCACCGACAAAAACACACGCGGACTCACACATCACACAAATACAAAATGTCGGTAGACGACGATGCCACGGTGCAGACGACAGCCATTTCCGTACGTGATTCGGAGGCGAATTACCGGCCGCTCTGCCGCTGGGGGCGTGGCCAGTACCGCTTTTCCAAGTCCGATGCGATCGTGCCCGCACGCGATTCGCTCAAGATTTCGCTCGCGGAATTCACGAGCTTCATGACGACGGGAACCTCGCCGAGCCGGTCGCCCGAGAAGTGGAAGAAATTTATCACCGTCTCGAATTATGGCATGGCGCGGGTAAAGGAAGGTCGATATCCGTACGCTATGTTCGACGTCGAGGGCTTCCCAGCCATGAAGGAGGTGATCATCTTCATCCCAATCGAGCCGGCCGCAAAGCTTTTGCCTGCACTCTACGAAGAGGCGAAGGCGGATCCGGAAAAGTATGGCCTTAAAGTGGATACTGCGAAGACGGCCGAGTCGCGGGCAAAGCACCAAGCTCGTCTCGATAATTTGCAGTGGAAACCATCGGATTGCACGAGCTCGCAGAATAAGAGCGGCGTCGTCAAACCCACGACACCCAATCCGATTGTGAATTCTTGGGTCCATGTCCCGGCATCCTTCCAAATCAAGTGGTGCTGCACACAGACCAAGGCGTCGAAATCGACCGCGTCGAAGAAATCGGGGAAGCGTAAGGATCGCGATGGCGATGGTGACGACTTGCCAGGCGGCGTGCGCGTGAAGACGGACGTCGATTTCGGAAATGTCACACTGCTGGCTTCGGTTCCAGTCGGGTCGAGCTTTACGACCAAAGTCGTCGATGGCGTGCTGCATGTCGTGGTATACTCGAATGGCGGTCATACGACAGTGGCCGAGGCCGAGCCCGACGTCTATCCCGACGTCGAGCCGGAAGAGGCAGAGGACGAAGGCGAAGAGGATGACGAGTGAGCGAAACGTCTCTGAGAATTGTGGTGATTTTGTATAACGCACGCTAGGTCGATGACGACATGTGTATACACCACACCACTGTTTTTGGGTGCCTCTTGCCAAGAAGGTAGCACAGCTCTGCACGGTGGAGTGTCATGGGTAAAGACGCGTGGTGGTCTTGTGCTTAGTTTCGATGTTGCGGTGCGAGAATAACGAAACTCCCGACTTTATGGCGTATCGAATGCGGCTAAAACGCCCCAAAGCGTTGTCATATCCTACCGAATCGTATTTTGGTACCTACCATGTGGACCAAATACGAGCTCTTCCAAAAGCAAATCATTGGTTAAAAAAGAAGACGCGGGGGTTGCTCGTGTTCTTCTTCACGAGTCCGGAAGCAGACGAAGAAGACCGCAACAACCGAAAGCGTCAACGAGCTGCGGAACGGTCAGGCGAACGATACGAACCGATCGCTCCGCGATTCGTCTACGTGCCTCTGGAGCCTGGTCATGCGCTCTGGGTCTCAATTCCCATTCCTCTAGAAACAACTGTCGAAAACGCCATTGCCGACGCATTGTGGCGCCCAATTTCGGACGAATTTGTCGGAATCCTAAAATGGTACACAAATTTTATCGACGATCTCGATTTATCCCTCAACTATACCGTTGCAGAGCCTACCCAACAATTCGTGCACGACTACAACGACAACGTAGAGTCTAACACGCCGATGGGCCTGTTGATCAACTACATCGGTGACCTCAAAAACGATGGGAGCGCCCATCCGCGTCGAATGCCGCCACACGGGTTCCCCTGTATCGTGTGACCGATCATTCCTCGACAAAGCCCCAATTTGATATGTCTTTCCGTTCGAGACCACCCCAGTACAATATCGTCCACGCGGCCTTTCCGTAATCGTTTTGATCGGCCAACTTGGCGGAGGCGACCGCACGCGCCATTCGCGGCGTATCGGACAGCTTGCAGATTGCGATCTGTACCAATCGAGCGATCGCGGCCGTAAGGTCGATGCGCGCTTCGGTCGCCTCGGCATCGGTCGCTTTTCGTGTGAGCGCCCAGACTGGACTCATCTTCACGAGAACGCTGGTTTCCTGTCGAGCGATTTGCACGATGGCCGCCCACGTAGCGTCTGATCTCATTCCTTTCAACTGGCAAAAGTCGCAACCACAGAGACACCAGCCAGCCGAGAGTAATGCCATTGCACCGCGGTGGAGATGCTCACAGCGACGTGCTTCGTCGCTCGTTTCAAACAGCTCGTTCATCAACTCGTGGTGTAAAATATCGAGATCGAAACACGCGTGCAGTGTTTGTGGCGGCGCGTCGCTATCCTTTCGTTTTCCAGTCGTCTCTCGGAAGCATAGCACCGATTTAATGGGTTTGCCGGTAATGCACCCTTGCTCTTCGGACGCTCGTGACGCCTCATTCTTCGACGATTGATGCATTAGTTCGATCGCGATAGAGTCTGTATCGATCGTACAAATAAAAATAATTTCGATCGAAAGAAAGAGTTTCCCTTCGTTTCGATTGTATTGAATGTCGCTCTCGAGGTCGGTGAGCTTGAGGTCGCCCTCGCCAATTTTGGCGTCGCACTCGCGTCGTGCCATGATGGTTTCGATCTTGTCCGACGAGCTAAACATACCGGCTTCGCGTGGCTGCGACGGCGGCCGTGACCCGCCGCGTTCGTCGATTCCGTCAAACGTGAGTGACTTCCCGGCGTTGCATCGTCGCGACATTAGTTCGGCCATCACCCGTTTGCATAACGCGTCATAAAACCGAGGCCTTGCTTTCCGATTTGCCATCAGATCGTGAGGGTTGCACCGATGGAGCATCTCGAGACCATAGTCGTCGTCTTTAGGTGCCAATTTTTCTTGTAAATCCGATGAAACCACGATGACCGTCTTGGCGCGCGCTCGATCGCGACGACGTTGTTCATCGGCCTTGGATTTTGGGACGTGTTTTGGCTCGTCCCAAACCACGAAAACGTGGTCGGCCGCGACAAGCGCCTGCGAAACGAATCCCGAAAAGACGCGTGTGTAGCCGTCAAAGTCGGTCACTACATTCGGAACTTGGTTCACCATGACGTTTCCATCGAGTAACATAACGCACTGATCGGGTCTATGTCCACTGGATTTGACGGCGTCGGCCAGCGAAGCGAATTCCCTCAGTGCGTTCGGAAATTTGGCCTTGACAAATGTCTTGATTCCATGCGCTCCGCTTGCGAGACCCATTTGAAGTGCTTGGTGGTATGTGTTTTGTGTCGGAACGAGTAACTCACTAAATTCCAATCTTAGCGCGGCGTTGTGTACGGCGGAGAGTTTAGGTTTGCTTTTCTGGCAGCGCGACGCTAACGGTCGTACACATGATTCTTGGGTGCCTCCGGGCAGCCAGTGTGTAGAGCTCTGCGGTCGGTGGTCCTTGGGGTGTAACACAGAACACCCAGCCTCCAACGCGTACATCCGTGTCCATGGACCTTTCCGACTACGACTCCAAATCGATGCGCATCGCACGTGCCGTCTTGATCTACGGCTACGCAATTCACGCTGCGCGCGATGCAGACGATCGGGTTGCAATGATGGATGCCGCCGCCACGGCGCACAATACGACATTTGCAGCGTTGCAATCCGAAATTTCCAAGTTCGTGGGCGAGCTGAAATACTTTTTGCACAACGGTTCCTCGGTGCGCTGGTCGGCCTCGGATGGCGCATTCTTAAAGGTGTTAAATGGCACCTACTCCATCAAGTCAACCCCGATCGATGCCATCACCAAGAAAAAAGTCCGTGGCAAGTTCAAATGTACGCTGTGCGGGCAGATTGAACACCAGTGTGGATTCGCCGTCCACTTTTCGGGCACACCGTTCGTCGATCGCAAGCGGTCGATTCCAGCGTATTCGGCGAGCGATTTCAACTCGTCCGATCCCCAAATGCTTGCAATTGCGTATGGAAAATACGCTGATAACTACAACGCGGCCATCGACTCGACGGCGAACGATCGCTCTGGGTCGGGTGTTCCCGTCCCCTCGTACCTAGGGGTGGTAATTCCCGGCGAGACGTGCCTGCGTCGTCTCTTTGCGGCGTTTTCGGCGCAAGATTTCATGCGCTCGGTATTCGACGAGATCGCCGAGTTTTCAACCAACGAATTTGCATTTCCATACGAACGAATTCCGCAGGAGCGAATCAAAGCGCTCGCGTCGCGCGTCCAGCAACAATACGATTGCGCCAGTGGATCGGCCCATCCACCGCCTCCGCAGTCGTCACACGAGATCGATGCATACTGGAACGATTTGCTGACGTGCTTTTCGTCCACGAATGAAGATGAAACGTCCGAGCTCGAGCTACTCACTCGCGGGTACGGCCGAATGGAAGAAAATATCAACAATCTCGGCGAATGTGTGCATTGTGACGACGACAGAGACACTGGCGACAGCGGCGACGAATCTGACGCCGGTTGCGACGACGACAATCCAAGAACGACCCGGCCGCGTAAGCGCAAGCGATCGGCTGTCATCGAATCCGACGACGACGAGCCATCGCCTCGCCGTGCGGCTCGGTGGGGCGAATCGGAGGCTTCGCGTCTCGGTCCGTTTGCGGCACGACGCCGCGCGGCGCCGACGCCGGAACTGACGGCCGCAACAATGCCGACGCCGACACCCACGCCGGAACCCACGCCGGCCCCGACGCCTACGCCAGAACCTGCCGAAGCGGTCCAACCCACCGAGCCCATCGACGACGACGACATGCATCCAATAATTGCGGCGCTTCATACCGTCGACGAATTCACCGCTCGGAAGCTCCGCGCGCCTCCGCTCAAATGGCTCGGATCGAGACGCTCGACACTCATAAAACTTGCCGATATGTCGACTACACTACTAATCGATGGCAATCTACAGCTCTCAACACGACTTTTCAAAGCAATCGCGGAACTATCGGACGTGCTAGACAATCGCGAACGATTCTGTGGACCGAGTGACCACTCGGCCGCTCACACACTGGATTTATTGGACAGTACATTGCTAGTACCAGTTTACAACACACTATCGCTCGAAGGGCGCGTCGAAGAGGCATTGATTGTAGCCGAGGCGATCATCGTTTGCCACGAGCTTCTCGGCTAAGCGGCGACGGGCTCGTCGGTTGGCTCGGGGACAGACTCTGTGCTTGATGTCTTCTTCTTAACGATACGCCGCTTTTGGTCGACCACGATCTTACCCGGGCACATGGTCGACGATGCGAACACCTCACGGTTTACAATGTCAACGGCGGCGACCATGGCACCTTGGCTGACCTTCGAATGGATTTTCATCGAGTTTTTGATGCGCACGGCGCGGTCGAAGATAGTCGCGGCGTACGTCGAGAGCGCGTGCTCGAGCTCGATCTCGGCGCCTTCGGACAGCTTGGGAAGCGATGCGGCCACTGACAGCTCGCCGTCAATCTGCGTTTTCAACGTTCCCGCCTCTGCCTTCAAGAGCTGGTCGACGGACGCGGCGGCGCCGGACAACAAGGCTTTTATGGTGGCCGATCGAAGGCATCGGTTCTTGCGTTGCGGAATCGGAGCATCGATGCCGTGCCGATTCGTCATCATGGCCCTCGTTTTCGATTTTCCACTTCCTACAAATTTGGGGCGTCTGAGGAACAGTGGGGTGCGCTTTGCGATCGACCAGGCCACATTGGTGGCCTTTGCGAGTTTTGTCGCGTCCGCACGGAGGCTCTTTGCGCTCTTCTCGGCCGAGAAAACCTTGGGCTTTGCCTTCCCCATTTATAGCGTTTGTGTGTGTATGTATCGACGGGCTGGGTCGATGTTATTATGTGAGTATGTTTAGCGCGACCTTCAATGTTATATACAAATTCGTGTCGTTTGGAGGGGTTTCACGGATGATATAAAATAGGGATTACGTCACACGGCCGTGTGGAACGCATCTTGGGTGCGTCTGAGAAGCAAGCAACGCTAGGCTCCATTGTGCAAGCTGTCGGGCTGTGTAGCACTAGAAAGCTTGTCTCGTGTGCAAATGGATCCATTTGAAACCGTGTGTTCCAGCAGTCCGCAGTTTGACGAGCTATCTTTACTTGCGGCACAATACCGGACGGACATAAAAAATTTTCATATGTTGCAATCCATTTTAAAGACAAATTCCAATTACAATGAACGACGTGCCGTCGATTTGGGCGTAGAACTGGCACGATGCCGCGTATTAAATCGACATCGGTTGGAACGGTGTCTTGCTGGCCCGGTCGCAAAGGAGACCGAAGAGTTTGTGCGCCGCGTATGCATCGTTTTGCGGCAAATCGAGAATCCACGCCATACCAGCCACACAGTCGCTCGCCACGGAATCCACGAATTTAGGCTCCTTCCGGCCGTTTCCGGTATAATTTCGCGCGCGGTTGTCAAAGCTGCACTTCTCGCCGACAGCGAGATGCGCGTCGAGGTTGCAAATCGGCTGGTTGCCGAACTCGACGAGTTGTGGTTTGAAATTTGTCTGCCCATTATCGATGGCGAGCGCAAACTGCTCGAAAACACACTCTTACAAACGCGCAAATTGGCGGCGTTTGTGTCGCGATTGGTGCAAATGGTGCAAAATAAAAAATCGGTCGAGACTGTCCACGCGATTGCCAAAGGCGAGTTCAGTGGCGTTTCCCACATGATCTATCGTATCAGCACCGACGATTGGTACCTCGCCTCGCGTGTTCCAGTCAACGACCTCGTTGTTTGTTGCAATGTGGAGTTCGACGAGGCGATCGGAAAGTCAATCCTAGAGTGGATCGACGGTAGTGGACGATCGTTTCACGACGCGATCGTTGCCGACTGTGTCCGGATCGAAACCTTGAGCACGACGAGCGAATTTGCTCCAGCGTGGTACGCCCTAGGGCTCGGCGAGTCCGCTGACGACCCAGCGGCGGTGGCGTTGATCGAAGCGCCGCAATACATTGGATCGTTCAACAGCGAAACTGGCCGCATTTACGCGATTTCTCAACAGTGTGCCTCGCCAGTGCGCACGATCGGAATCGTGCGCACCTTTTACGTCCTCCGCTCGCTGATTGCAAACGGTTCTTTTCCGATTGGAAAATTCGATGTGGCGTACGCCACCGAACTCGTCGATCGAGAACAACAGGTCCTTTCGTTCAAGAATTCCGGTATTTTATCAAACCTTTTATTGCTTTGTAACGACTTCAATTGCAACGCCGACGCGAAGATGCTGGACAACTTTGTCGATGGACTGGCACGTGACCGTCAGCTGTCCACCGGACAGTCGTCGTTTTCTAGTTGTTGTTGTGCAGTCCCGTCTGCACACACGTCGACATCGGTATCGTCGGTCGAACCCACCGTTGTGCCGACGCCCATTTCGCCACCGCCACGCAACGGGAGCGACTTTTTTATCCGTCCAGATGCCAAGCACAAGTCCATCGACTTTTGGCCAAGTAAAGTGCAGCGGGCGTCACTGCTCGAATATTTGGTTGTGTACAGCCTAGCGACCGCAACAAATGAAGTCCTCTCTGGCTCGCGGCGTTCGCTCGACTTTGCGGCCGTTGGGATTGCCAATTCGGTACTTGTTGAACGCGTGTGCAACAACGCGCAAAAACTGTATAGAACACATGGTTCCCCGCTTGTCCGACTGTTTGGCCACGCCGATGGCAACAACGGTGCGTCGATCAACCAGGCGGCGCTCAAGCAGATGACGTCGCACATCGTTAAGAAGTTACTCAAGGCCGGGAACGATGGCGTGATCGCAGCGCGACGAGCCGCCGCCACCGGTGCGATGAACTGGAGCACAGAATACAAATCGACGCGTGCAAACACCGAACTGCTTCTGCACATTGGTGCTGGTGCGCGTGATCCCGCGTGTTACCTTTTTCTCGATTTGTGTGTCCGCGTCAAATCCTATTTGGACGAGTCGTGGCCGTTGCCAATGGGCGTTGTCTGGCAGCCAGCGCAGGTACGGCGCGGCGGTGGGAACGGCAGCGCCGCACGTGCCAAAGCGGTGCCGTGCCAAAAAGCGATCGACGACACCGCGACAACCAATTCGTTATAAGTTCACCAATGGCGCGTCATGGTATGGGGCGCACCGCATGCTGCCCCTGCTCTCGCTGCGGGGTTCCGACACTGGCGGCGGGAAAAAGCGGAATGCCGAAGGCGTGGTGGAGGATCAGTATGTCACAATCGCCCGTGCCGTGCAGGCGTATGACGCAAAGTCCTCGAACATCTGGGGTCAAGTGTTTCGTCTCACCAAATATTCAATTTCACATTTTGGGATGAACGACCACGAAACATCCAACCATTTGGCGCACTACCTCTATAAATTGACGAATCACCAAACACACATGCTGCAATTCATGTTGGCGGCGCGCCACTCTGTCAAGAGCTCCTCGGGCTCTACGCCTGTGACCGCCGAGTCCGACGTTCATTTGTCCAACAAGCTGATTTGGATGGCAAATGTTGCCGGCAAACGCAAGCCGTCAACGCGAACCCCCGACGTCTTCAGTAAGGCCGAATCGTTCGTCAAGCAGGCGGTGGCGCTCGAACGGCTCCATGAAACGCATTCGGCGGAACGCGATGGCGTAAACTACGCGGCGCGATTCATCGACATTCTGCACGTCGAGATGAAAATCTTCAACGACGGCGCTATCGAGTTTCTAAACACCTCGACCGATCCAATGGTCAAGCTGAACAACCCCGTGTGGTTTGCCAAGTACCGATCGATTCCGTGGAATTCACCAGAGTGGATGTAAAACGGTGTGTGTACCGGTGTACATGAATTCGTAATATAATCCGGGTTGGCCAGGCTTGGCACCCCGGCCAAGAGACCGGATGCAAGCTTTTTAATGTGTCACAAATTCCATTTCATACACTCACCCATCCAGTTTTCTCACCCCTCTACCTCACCACACCGCACACACGCGGAATGTGCATTCGTCGACCCGATGTTGTCGAGATAGATGTGGTTCTAATTCAATATGCGCTCGGTGTGTGTTGATTTAAAGCTGGACGAGGATCTGCGGAGGTGCGGAGGCGGCGCGGGTGAGTGCATGTTCGGAGGCGTAGGCGCGCCACATGGCGGGCGCTGGCGTGTTTGTTCACGGCTGATTCGTACATCAAACGGCTGGCCAGGCTTCGCAAAGTTGATCGCCTGCAACGAAAACGTAAAACGAGCGCATCGTCAGTGGCAGGCGGTGGGCACATGGAAGCGAGGGGCGGCGCCATAGGCGGCGTCGCACCCGCCCAATCTTGCACTCGTCGTGGAAATCCGCCACCTTGATTCCAATCCGACGGACTGAGCCGTGGGCCGCACGGCGCCCGATGTTACCCTTCTCCTCCGAGTAAAACGTCCACGAAATTGTGTCGCCAGCGTGAATGACACTTGCACTGTTGTTGAGAATTGTCGCCGGACCGCCAATCGTCAATGTGAAGTATTCGTCGGTCGTCGGGCCGGCGCCATCGTCCATCGTGCGAACGCTGTTGCTCCTCACCACTCCGGCAAACTGGAAGTCGAGTTCGTCGAGCGGTCCTTTTCCAGCGGCACATGCGATGACAGGCGCGGCGGTCTCTGCGGCGACATAGTTGCGAAACGTGGAGCGCTGTTTGCGCGACACGGCGAGCATTCCGGTGGTTGCAGTCGCCCATTCGTAAAAGTGGGGCTTGGTCTCAACGATAGTTTTATCGCCTGTAAAAACCGTAGCGTCGGGATTCTTGTATGTTTGGCCATTGTCGTCCGAATACGCCTCTCCCTTGAGCTCCGCATCGGTGAATGAAGCCGGTAGCACTCCAAATTCGTACGGATCGACTGTGGACGAGAAGGGGCACGCATCCGGCAGTGAGTGTGCGTGTGTGTCATTCGGGAGGATGCGTAGG
>Ga0213868_10006597_pt1 | contig 10225 bp, 6 predicted proteins | sample PICome_9_FD_160087 | JGI IMG/M metagenome (GOLD analysis project Ga0213868, IMG submission 160087) | Coastal seawater microbial communities near Pivers Island, North Carolina, United States - PICO127 | ecosystem: Environmental > Aquatic > Marine > Coastal | place: USA: North Carolina | collected...
TGTTTCCGACAGGAATAGCGTCATATGCACATGTCAGTCGATTGTAGTTACATCTGCAATACTTATTCTTATTATAGAATGATATTCAGATATTGCTGCTGTATACAATCGTCATCTGTGTGTGTGTGTGCAGTAATGTCTCGTAATCTTGGAAGTTCTATGCTGGACCAATATTCTTATTTTCATATATTATCTCTATGCTGGACCAAAATGTTTAATTTCATATCATCTCGTATCGAGTGCTTCCGACGGGAGTAGATTCATATATTCTTCCTGTGAACATGAATACGAAAGGCTTGACGACTTTGAATCAGTATTATCGTGAATGTTTGCCTGATTGATCACTGAATTATCATTCTTTTTATAAATATGTTTTCAGGCTTTAGCATCACAGTGTATCACTGACTTGTGGGAACGTTGGAAGATCGATAGAATCCTGTTTGTTCTGATCGGGGTGATTCCTACTCCATCCCTCATGTCATTCACAGCTTACGGATCGATACTAGTTCGTTTCAATTGATTATCATACTATTCGACTGACTGTTTGAAACACTCAACGCGGTACACCCAGGTCTTACAGCAAGAAAAAGGTATATGCCACATTATTTATTATTTCAGACCGAATGCTCTACACTTTTACAATTCCGTATTCAAAGCTACGCAAAACTGTATTTGAAGTAGCAATAGCGACTTGAAAGTATTCACAACAATTTCCGTCGCGCTTGCTTGTCGTCGTCTTTGGTTTTTCCTTCAATCGATACATAATCCCATGTATATTTTACCTTCAACAACATGAATGAACATTCAAATTATAGAAAGTATAGACCGATGGGCACCATAATCATGGTGAGTACTTTTCGAAATGGCACTCTAGAGAGCACGAATGGGGAACCTTTCTTGTGTCGTCATTGGTGAAGCCTCATTCAGTCCAAATGCGAGGCATATATGAAGCTAATTCTCGAGTTTCTGTTTAAATACTGACTTTCCAAAAGAGTTTGATAAGTTTGTGAAGAATTATACTTTCTAATTATATACTTCATGTGACTTCAGATGCAATATCTTGTCTCTTCTCTCTTGTTTCGTGTCGATTGTCCTATGTCAACATGTGTTGTACGTTGTGCTCTCTTAGGACTATCTATGACACATAGTCCGTTTTTTACATTGCTTAGAGAAACATCAAACCACAACCACAAACCACACCGTTACAACACACATCTCTGTAGTTGCAAGCTGACAATGAAGTCTCCAATCATCACCAAGTATCCTCTTCAAAGGGTGCTATTAGTGCTTACTGCTTTTCTTTCATTTGTAATTCAGTATCCGCAACCCGTTCCTCTAAACTTCAATAACATGGCCTCATCCTACGTGTCGTCCACATCGGTACTTGAACCTCTTCAGGGAATCACAGTCGTTATAACTGGAGCAACATCTGGATTAGGTCTGAGTTTAAGCAAAAAGGTCCACGGTATGGGAGGAACAATCGTGGCAGTCGGACGCTCAGAATCGAAGCTAAAGTTATTATCTAATGATCTTCAAAACGAAAGAGTTCATACTATTTTGGCGGATTTTAAGGATCTAGATTCCATATCCGACGCCGCTAACCAAATCCGGTCTAAATTTAAGACCATTGATTATCTTATATGTAATGCCGGGATTACATCCGAAGAAAAGGCCACCCCACAGAACTTTGATCCTGTATTTGCAGTCAACTATTTATCGCATGTGTTGTTGACGGAGAGATTGATTCCTAATCTGAAACGATCGAAACTAGAAAAGGGAGCTAGAATTATAAATGTGTCATCTGCTATGCATATACAAGTAGATGGAGATGATTTAGTTCCCACTCTGAATGATTCTCCTGTTGCAAGTCAGCCGTTAACCGGGTACGTACATTCATGGAAATCTTATGGTAACAGTAAGCTTGCTCAAATATACTACGCTAGATCTCTTTCTCGAAAATTGAACCAAGATAGCAGAAATAAAATCAAAGTGTTGAGTCTTTGTCCATCATGGGTTGCAACAAATATTGCTGGGTCGATTTTAAAGTATTTTCTGGATATTTTTGCCTTCCAATCAGACGGATTTGGCATTTCTCCGATTCTGTTTGCCATGTTTGATACAACCGGAGGAGATACTGACGATTTTATCGGATCGAACAGCTTGACTGCTGGTGGTAAATTCTTCAAGTTTATGAAGAGTTTGCTTCGACTTGGTAAATGGCCATTGGTCAGACTGACATGCACCTCGATGGGAGCTGGTATAGTTTTAGTTTTACAAAAATTCTTCGCTAATGTCGGTTATAGTTTGACATCCGTAGAAGGCTTTAATATGGTTTATCAAGACGCACTGTATGATTGGAGTTTGGATGTATTGAAACCTTGGGTTAAATATTAAAAGTAGATAGTGAAGACCATTGTTATGATACTTTTTCAAAATGAACAATGATGAACATTTACAGGGAACAACGATAAATAAGTTTGTGTCCGCGTGACGTGTGGAAGGAGAACGACGGACGACGGATGAAGGATGAATCAAATCAATCAAAATCTCAAGACTCAAAACAATTCCTTTGCACATGAGACCGCCGTTAGTTGTATCGGCCCTTGTCTTATCCTTATCCACTTTTTCTTTTACAGTAGCACTCTCAATAACCGAAAGACTGAATTCAATAATGGGAGCAGGATTATCAACCACTCAATGGTATGCGTACGGCAAACTCCATTTCACACAGAAAGGCTATATTCGCCACATGGGGAAATACACGACCCCTGTTCAAAGCAGTCCTTCAATTGCTCGCGGAGTAAAAGGTGCAGATGGCGTTGATCTGGATGGAAAGGTTGTAGTTATTACTGGAGCAAATAGTGGTATAGGTAAAACTCTCTCTATGTACACAGCAGCTAAAGGTGCCAACGTTTACATGATTTGCCGATCGAAGGAAAGAGCCGAAATGGCCAGAGATGAGATTGTAAAAGCAACATCAAATAACGCAGTGAATATAGTTTTAGCCGATGTGAGTGAATTGGATCAAGTTAAATTGGCCGTGAAAGAAGTTGAATCGAAGGAAGCGTGTGTGGATGTGTTGTATTGTAACGCTGGTAAACTACTAAATGATCGTCAGACGACCTCCGATGGTAATGAGACGACGGTAGCAGCTCATTTGATTGGAGGTTCATATTTATTAACAAAGTTATGTATGCCTTTATTAAAGGCTTCAGCTGCGAAAGGAAATGATCCCAAAGTCATTTTTGTTACAAGTGGTGGTATGCTGCTAAATAAATTACCCGCTTGGGATGTACTGACGAATCAAAATCCAGAAACTTATGATGGAGTCAAAGCATATTCATATGCAAAGAGAGGACAGGTCATTCTGGCCGAAGAATTCGCGAAGGAAAAGACAGGAATTACATTTCTTTCAGCCCATCCAGGATGGACCGCCACAGATGCTGTTGATGAAGCTTTTGGATCGAATAAGTCCTTATTTGAGCCATTGAGAGATCTATGGTCTGGAGCAGAAGGGTTGGCGTGGTTCATGGGGGCTAAGAAGGATGAGTTGATAAATGGTGGATTCTACCTCGACAGGAAGCCCCAATCCAAACATTTAGCTGGATTGTTCATGACTGAAGGTTCATTCACGAAGAATTCAAGAGAAGAAATTAACAATTTTATGTCCAACCTCAAAAAGATGGTTGGACTGTAGATATTTATTACGATTTCGTGTCAGTACTCTTTGATATACTCTAATTACTGTAGTAAGATTCACGACAAAGAGACTCCTTGAAAATACTAACCCTACTTCATCGTTTTGATTTCTAAAAGATTTTCATTTTCAACTCCTCTTATTTTGTTGCATCCCATTAAACGAATCATGCGCTACATTTCAACAAGAGACGCATCAATATCATGTACGTTTGAAGAGGCAGTATGTAGTGGTTACGCTCCTGACGGAGGGCTGTTTGTCCCTGAAAGTCTCCCACTCATTGACGCCACTACACTACAAGAATTCTCATCTCTGTCATTTCCCGAACTAGCCGCGAAGATTATGAGAATGTTCATTTCACACGAAGAGGTTCCAGAGGAAAATCTGAAAGAAATTTGTAAAAAGTCGTTCGTAGATACTTTTGATTTGCAGGCTGGCGAGTCAATCATCCCTATTGTTAAAATTGGAGACGCACATATGGTAGAGTTGTTTCATGGTCCTACCTTTTGTTTCAAGGATTTTGGTATGCAAGCAGTCATCCACTTCCTTTCCTTCTTTTCAAACAGACGGAATAAAAAAATTAAAATGATTGTTTCAACCACGGGAGATACTGGACCAGCCTGTGTTGCAGCTGTTTCTGCTGCCGCAAATCCAAATTTGACCCTGCTTGTTCACTTTCCAAAGGGCCAAATCAGTGCATTCCAAAGAAAACAAATGACAACATTAAATTCTCCATATGTTCAAGTAGCATCATTTGAAGGAGGAGGCGATGATATGGATCTTCCTATCAAGAATATTTTAAAAGAGAAGCATCATGATTTTGATTTCTGCGGAGTGAATTCATACAACATTGGTCGACCCTTGATCCAGATGATACACTTTGTATGGACTTATCTTCGCGTCGCCGAAGAAAACGAAATAAATCTAGGGGATAAATCTCGACCGGTAGATGTTATCATTCCGACAGGAGCGATGGGAAACATAGCAGCGGCTTACATGATCAAAAAATGTGGATTACCGATTGGCAAACTTTGTGCAGGAGTCAACATTAACGACATCACCGACAGAGTAATTCAAAGTGGGAAGTTTCATAAGAGTAAACGGATGGAAAAGACTCTGTCTGAAGCTATTAATATCCAAGTACCTTACAATTTTGAGCGATTGCTTTACTTTCTCAGCGATCAAAATCACAGCATTGTCAATACATGGATGAAAAAGATGGAAGACACATCGAAGCTGGATTTGGACGATATATGGATCAAGCGTCTTCAGAATGATTTCTCCAGTGCAAAGGTTACGGATGAGGAAATGTGCGAAAGTATTGTAAAAGCAAGAGAGGTGTACAATTACTTTATCGATCCTCATACGGCTGTTGCCTTGTCTGCTGCTGAGAAACTAGGATATCACCTGAAGGGAGGGAGCAATAGCAAAAATCCATTTGCCATCTTATGTACTGCATCACCATGTAAATTTGAGGAATCTGTCACTATTGCTCTTGGCAAGGAAGGATGGAACAGATATAAAGAAAGTGAATTCCCCAAACGAGCTACCGATATTATTGCAAAGACTGAAATCAACCCCATAGAGTATTTGTTACCAGATGGTATGACTATTGAAGAAGTGCAGCCATTATGGGAGAATCAAGCAAGAGATCTTATGGTGACAAAGTAAAGACATTTTTATAAATAAGACTTATCACATTATCAACGAATCGATTATCTTCATGCTGACATAACCCTTATTCGTCACTTTCAGACTTCCCATCTGAAGATTCATCATCCAAATAATTTGATAAATCTCCTTTCAACAACGATGTATTAGAAAGATCCGCGTCTTTCCTTCTCAACAAGCGTGCCAAGAATCGTCTCTTTCTTCTTGGGCTTAATGTGTCTTGAGGCGTTTCGAAAACAATACCACCAGCAGAAGATTCTGTTGGTGTATCAACTGTATTTTCTGTAGATGACTCGTCATCTACATCATCTAATACATCATTGCTACGGGTAGGACTTACAGCAGGGCGTTTGAGACTGCGTTTCAGCATACGTTTAGGAGAAGGCGGCTCTGGAATGGTTGGTTCTGATTTAGGTTTCTTCACTTCATTAAAACTGACCTTTTTCTCCTTCTTTGTTTTCATTTTCATTTCTTCTTTCTCAATTTCAGATAAGTAGTAGTTGTAACTGATAATGTAAGAAAGGATTACACCGAGAGCCGTGCTTCCTAAAATTGCATTTCCTTTTTTGACTTTCGTATGATTTGGCAACTCAAAGGAAGAGTCCCAAAAGTCCCAGAAAGGAGATGACTTTTTGACTTGTTGATCAACTACAGACATAACAGAAGGAAAATTTCCCAATCTTTTTCCTTTGACATGAATCGTGATCTCTTCTTCACCAGCATCGAGTCCTTTGACGTTTGCAACATCAACAGCAATTAGTTCCCCATTGATCACAAGATCAACTTTTCCTTTCGTTGCACCCTTTATCGCAGCCTGCCAATCTACAGGCACTTGTACTTTAATATCAGGAAGTAAATCTCCCTCAATATCCAACAACTCTCTCCCAACTTCGATCCATTCGGGTCTTGAAAGCTCGGACTTTGTATAGTCTAAAATGCGTGTCGATGACTGTTCCAGCTCCTTGCGATTTTTGTAAATATTTTGGAGTAACTTTTTGCCATCTATTTCTGCCTTTACAAAATTACTACGCTCAGCATTACTACTTGCAGAGTTATTAGTATTGACAATGATGGCAGTTTTTGGATATGCGATGAGCCCGTTTTCAGCAGCATTTGCAAGTGGAGTGGCAGATAACAAAGATAAGGTAAACAAGGATGCAATAGATTGCATGTTCAATTCATCATTTTTGTGGAAGTAAGAATGTTTGACTTTGTTAATTTTCTCATGAAGCTGGATTTTCGTAGGTAGAATGTTGTTATTATCATCATTCTTTCCAAAATACGAGTATGTCGCTATGGAATTTTGTTTCTTTTCGATGGTTGCCGGCGTAAGAAAGGAATTTACCGTAGCTAGCGTGAAGGTAAGGATCAGACTTTGGAATTTCATGTTCTATTTTTTATGATAAAATGCTCTCGCAACTTTTAATTTTGTGACGGGGTTTAGCTATGTACTGTGTGCCACAAGCTAAATTAGCATTTATGCAGGAGTATCTGGTATCTGATAAACCACAAATCTATTGCCGACAATTGGACCTCTTCTTTTTCCCATTCAACTTCTGAGAGTAGATAGTACTTGGAACTTGAGCTTTCCCAGACTTCAATCTAGTTGCTTTGTATTTTTCTATCCGGTTTGAGTTGACATTGATAATAAAGAATAAAGATCATGATTTCAACAGCTTCTCGTAGGGTTGTAAATGCATCACTTACTAGATTTAAATCGGTTCATCATCTACAAAATTCTTACGCACATGGAATCCGTGCCTTTTCCAGTCTTCCATACCATTTGGTTGTTGGAATGCCTGCCCTTAGTCCAACCATGGAAGCTGGAACTATTTCTGCATGGAATGTAAAGGAAGGAGATAGTTTTATCGCAGGAGATTCACTGGCGGACATTGAAACAGACAAGGCTTCTATCGCATTTGAGGCTCAGGATGATGGAGTCGTGGCAAAGATTCTAGTTGAAGCAGGAAGTGGAGAGATTAAAGTTGGAACGCCCATTATGGTGACTGTAGAGGAAAAAGAGGATGTTGCAGCGTTTGCTAATTTTGTACCAGAACTTGAACCAGAAGCAGCTGCGTCTCCAGTTGTAGAAAAGGCTACTGTTCCTGAGCCTAAAATTGAAGCGCCTCCAACGCCTCCCGCATCTCCAGCGCCTGTAGCTGCAGTTGCTCATTCACCCATCTCTGCTCCTGTAGAGGCAACTCCTGCACCTACACCAGCACCTGCACCTGTTGAAGTACCAGTTACTGTAATCTCTGACACTGCTCCTACTGTTGGCCCATCGTGGGGATCCTTTGCAAAAGTTAGAAGCCCATTAGCTGCTGTTCTCTCGAAAGATCAGAAAAAGTATGTAGAAATGTATGGTTCGACAGGACAAATTCCTCTCTAAAAAGGTTGTAGAGAAATGGTCATGAACTGATAAAACTTTGCGATATTTTTATCACCAAGACAATATTACCTCTTTCATTAAGATAAGGTTTTCATATCTATCCATTTGTGATTCACTCAACGTTTGGGCTATTATTCAGAGCTATACTGCATTGCCCATCGTCAAAAATTTGTCATTTTCTGGTTTCTGGATCCGAAATCTTCAGTTCATCATACCCCATCATTCAACTGAAACCCGTTCGATTTTTTCGACACGAAACACGAAACACGAAAGCACAAAGCACCACTACTGTTGCCTTCTTCTCAGTGATTCCATCCTCCCAGTACCATCGTTAGACGGACCAAGTTCTTCTATCTATCGTAATCTATATTGAACTAGTATCGATTAATTATAAAGGATGGTAAGTGCAGGTTTGGTTGGTCATCTCTGATTCGTTTGCTGATATTGAAACTTATAAAAACTGTGCCTTCCTTTTATTCTTTTTCTTTATTTCAATTCTATTCTAGGCGGACATTGAATATTGGAGAGATTCCATTGACAATGATATAGAGATTATTCGTTCAACGTTATCGTCCATTTCAGGCATCACTAATGCTTTAGACAAATCAGAGGCCATTAACAAAGCAGACAAATTACTTCGGAATACCAAAAGCAACGCTCGATCATTCAAGATGGAAATCCGACTCCTCGCCGACCCGAACGAACGTCAGAGATACGAAAGGGAACTGTCGAGATACGAAAAGACGATGCAATCGCTTGCTTCTGAAATCAAGAGTCTACGATCTGAAGGGAATAGAAACTCTCTTTTCCTCGGGGCTAGTCACGACAATGCCCAGTCTGGAGAGGATGATCCGTATAAAGCAGGCGATGCTCTTCTTTCAGATGCATCTCGCATTCAAGATAAGACGCAAGCTTCACTCAGTACGACACAGAACCTCATTGCCGAATCCAAACAAGTAGGTATGTCTACTGTAGAAGAGCTACACAGACAAAGAGAACAAATTGGGAATATCGACAATGACGTGAACAGAATGGAAGATAACCTTCAAAGGGCAGATAAGCTTATTAAAACTTTTGGTAAAAGGATGGCATCGGATAAAATGATTCAATGTTTCGCCTGTGTGAATGTATTACTGATGGTCGGGCTCATTGTTTATTCTGTTGTCAAGGGTGGATTGAATTCAGGTGATGGTGAAGTGCCTCCAGAAAGTCCTGTATAATCATCTTATTAACGCCATTGTTTTAATTACGTATATGGAATATAAAAGACATTGTAATTCATATTATATTTTGCTAGAACGTTGTTCTTGAGATTGAACAGCTTTGGCTATGCTATTCAAAAACCATTCATATTGTAACAGAACTGCTATGGTTGGCACTCTGAAGAGATATCGACCATGTTCGCGCAATGTCTCCTCCCCAGTCAATGATACCCAGGTATGACCATCACTCTTTCTTGTTCTTACGGCCACAATACTATCTGTGGGATCGTTGTGAATATTATCATCAAAGAACAGGTGATGGTACTCCCTTTCACTGTTTGGTGGATGAATCCAGACTGGTTTTCCACACGAGGGAGAATTCGAATGTTCATCCCAAAAGTCGTAATCATCTTGGATGCCACAAACAAATAAATTTTCTATTACCTCTAGTACCTCATCGTCTCCGGAAGCCACAATCTTATGCTTTTCGTCCCATTGAGACAAATCATATATGCTCTCTCCTTCTCCTAGACCGCGTCTATATCTTCCAATGAACATATTTTCTTTTTTCAAACAAAACTTGTCATCTTTAAAAGTTGGGAACAGTGGGTGCTTCCCGTTCGCGAAATCATCAATAGCTAACGCTACATCACTCAAATCAGTACCAAATGTCCTTAGTACAATACTGTAATCAAGATTGAATTCATTGAGCTTGATGATTGTAAAGAAGAAAGATGGAATCATTCTATAGAAAGGGTGCGACTCTGGAAGATTGTGATCAGGACTATATTGTAACATACATGATGTTAGTTTCTCAAAAATAGAGGAAAACACTTTTCCGTCAGCGGATTTTACAAAAGATTTGGAACGCTTCTTGAAAGCTGTGCGATAATACGGACAACAATCTTTCGGCCATTCCCATCCAATGTGTAGTGGAGGTGCTGATTTCATACATCCATCATCGTTTCCTGATCCAATAGGTTGATCATCACACCATAATGTGGGTTCTAAATCTTGTGTGACTTTCAACGTGAGCTTTGCTGTGAGCGCCGAAGCATCATCTACCCTAACGTAGGCACATTTTGCGATTATTTTGTTCAAACAATCATGTACTGTGTCTCCGCCAGCCTCATCTCCAATCAATATGGTTTCGTTCACATCAAAATGAAGCACTAGCTTAGATTTGGGTTTGATTTGTCGAAAAGTATCCTCATAAATGAGAGAAATAGGTGAAGATATCGATGGGTCATCAAAACGAAAAAATGA